>VAPK010030535.1_pt1 | contig 15460 bp, 13 predicted proteins | sample 3395031 | NCBI WGS metagenome assembly VAPK01 (sample SAMN08290443, study PRJNA428436) | hydrothermal vent metagenome | isolation source: Deep-sea hydrothermal vent chimney 1 | place: Pacific Ocean: Juan De Fuca Ridge
CTTGCATCTACATCAAACTAAACGCATGAATTATTCAGGATAGATTAATATGCATTTAAAAACTATCTAATATTTATTTTGTTATAAAATTAAAGCTGTTAAACCCGCACAAAAATAATTAATTTTGCACATCAAAAAATCAATCATGTCGAAAATCAGAATTGCTATTAATGGCTTTGGCAGAATTGGCAGAGTTACTTTCCGTAAGATTCAGGAAAGAGAAAATATGGAAGTTGTAGCCATAAACGATATTACAGATCCTGCCAATCTTGCTCATTTGTTAAAATACGATTCGGTACAAAGAATGTTTAAAGGAACCGTTGAACATAATGGAAACCATATTATTGTTAATGGCAATAAAATAATTGTACTTAACGAGCCTGACCCGGCTTGTTTACCCTGGAAAAACCTTGATATTGATGTTGTTATCGAATCAACTGGTATGTTTGCAGATCGTAAAAACGCTATAAAACATGTTGAACAATCAGGAGCTAAAAAAGTTATTATATCGGCACCGGCAGCAGGCGAGCGTAACGATGTAACTTACGTTGTATTAGGTGTAAACGATGAGATTATCAATCGTGATGATGTAATAATTTCAAATGCCTCATGTACAACAAATAATGTAGCACCGTTAATTAAAATACTCGACGATAATTGGGGAATTGAAAAAGGATTTATAACAACTGTCCACTCTTATACAAAAGACCAAAATTTAGTTGATGGTCCTCATAAAGACTGGCGTCGAGGACGGGCGGCAGCATACTCAATAGTTCCTACAACAACCGGTGCTGCTAAAGCAGCTACAAAAATATTTCCTCATTTAAAAAACAACCTTGGCGGGGCAGGCATTAGAGTACCGGTGCCTGATGGCTCGTTAACTGATCTCACCTGTACATTGGAAAAATCAACATCCGTTGATGAAATAAATAGTGCTTTTAAAAAAGCTTCTCAAGGTTCTATGAAAGGTATTTTGGAATATACCAGCGACCCAATTGTGTCAATGGATATAATTGGCAATACGCATTCTGCCATTTTTGATGCAAATTTAACAGCTGTATTGGGTGATAAAAATAAACTTGTAAAAGTAGTTGCTTGGTATGATAATGAAATGGGATACTCTAGTCGGCTTGTAGAACTTATTGAAAAATTTGTTTAATAAACAAAATGCAGATCAATCTTTAAAATATTTGAGTTCCATTTTACCATTTTCGAAAACACCATATGAAAAATGGGTAAGCCAATCGCCTAAAATAATAACTTCGGTATCACTACCAATAGCTTCCTGAAGAGGAATGTGCCTATGTCCAAATATGAAATAATTAATTTTAGGATTCTCAGATGATTTTCTCTTAGCATAATGGATAAGCATTTCATCTTTTATCTTCACATGATTTTTAAATTTTTCTTCATTCTCGTATTTCACAATATTAGCCAAACGGCTTTGACGAGAAAAATACAACCCCATTCTGGAACCTATGTCAGGGTGTAACCACCTGAAAAGAAACTGATTAGGCTTAAATTCAAAAATCTTTCTTAAAATTTTATATCCCGTATCTCCTGGACCTAGCCCATCACCATGAGCCAGAAAAAATTCTTTATCATCAAAATTCATCACCACAGGTTTGCGGTGCAGCTTAACATTTAACTCTTTAGTAAGATAATCGAAAGCCCAAATATCGTGATTCCCCCTAAAAATATGTATCGGAATACCGGCATCAGTAATTTCTGCAATTCTCCCCAACAATCGTACGTAACCTTTCGGAACAACATATTTGTATTCGAACCAAAAATCAAAAATGTCACCCATTAAAAAAATCTCACTGGCATCATTCGAAATCATATTTAACCAATTAACCAGCTTTTTCTCTCTAAGTAAACTGCTTTTATGATCGGGAATACCTAAATGAAAATCTGATGCAAAATATAATTTTGTTTTCTTCAACTGTAAAAATTGTTTCGCTGTTGGCACTATACTTCTTTAACTAAATCTTTAATAAGTGTAATTAATTTAGGAGTAACTCTGGCAACTGCATCAATTACTTCCTGATGCGATATTTCAATTATTTTACCTGAAACACCTAAATCAGATATTACAGAAACTGCAAATACAGGCAACCCCATGTGTCTTGCTACTATAACTTCCGGTACTGTTGACATTCCAACTGCATCAGCTCCCAGCACATTCACATATTTGTATTCAGCAGGCGTCTCGTATGTTGGTCCGCTTACTGCTGCATAAACACCGGTTCGATAATTGATATTTTGATGGCGCGCAATTTTTTTTGCAACGCTCAATAACCTCTTGTCGTAAGCCTCACTCATGTCAGGAAACCGAGGTCCAAACTCTTCAATATTTGCACCAATTAACGGATTTGGTAACAGGTTAATATGATCTGTAATAAACATAATATCACCAACTTCAAAACTACTATTAACTCCACCGCTGGCATTTGAAACAAATAACTGTTCTATACCTATCAATTTCATAACCCTGACAGGTAGAGTAACTTCCTGCATATTATACCCTTCGTAATAATGAAACCTACCTTGCATTGCCACAACATCTACGCCGTTGAGTTTACCAAAAATAAGCTGCCCGAGATGTCCTTTTACCGTTGAAACAGGAAAATTAGGAATTTCATGATAAGGTATTTTAACCTCGGCTTCTATCTCATCTGCCAAATTGCCAATGCCGGAGCCAAGTATTATTCCAATTTTAGGCTCTTTTGTTATCTTCTTGTTTATGTAGGCTACTGCTTCTTTTGTTTTCTTTAACATACTTTATTATTTGATTTGAAAATTTTTGTTTGCCCATACCATGTATTTTTACCTCTATGGGAATATAGTACAATGGTAACTCATTAAGGCTGCGAAGATATTCAGATTTTATTAACCGCATAGCATCTTTTTCTGTTGTTATTACTATTTTATTTCTCGTAAACTCATCATTAAATGTCTTTACTATTAACTTAATGTCTCTGTTACTGTAAGAATGGTGATCCGGAAAATCAATAACCAACAACTCCATACACATATCTCGTAAATACTCTTGAAGTGGGTATGAATTAGCTATACCGCAAAACAAAACTATTGTATTTATGCTTTTAGATAGTTTTATTTTTTTAGATCCGGGAAATAAAACAAGTTTGCCATATTTTAGATATGAGAAATAAAGTTTTTGATTTGCATTTGGCTTAAGTGTCGACTCAATCCTGCGTCGGGTTATGGGTGAAAGGACTTTGTATGTTTTTGTAACAATAATAATATCAGCATCTTTAGCTCTCGACACAACATCACGTAAAGTGCCGGCAGGAATTAAATAATCCTCCTTGTAAAGTTTGTGAAAATCGGTTAACAATATTGTTATTCCGGGCTTAACCCATCTGTGTTGAAGAGAATCATCTAACAAAATAACATCTAATTTATCATCATTCTGCATCAACTTTGTTATCCCTTCATGCCTATTTTCGCATACGGCAACAGTTAAATTATTTTTAAACTTATTTCTGTATTGCATCGGCTCATCGCCGATATCTTTATGCCCTGAATTACTGTTGGCTACAACATAACCTTTAGTTTTGCGACCGTATCCCCGACTTAAAACGGCAAGTTTATTATCACCTACGAGTAGGTTAATCAAATACTCAACCATTGGTGTCTTACCGGTTCCGCCAAGGCTGAGATTACCAACACCGATAATTGGTATTTGGTATGATTTTGACTCAAGAATGTTTACATTAAACATCCAATGACGTAACCTCACAACAAGTCCGTATATGCATGCAAAAGGTAATAACAATACTCTCCAGTAATCCATAACTAATTAAAAACGTCTAATTTATTAATACTGAACGGAATTCTTCTTCCAACATACTTTATAAATAATAATTAATAAAGTATGTACCCGATTAATGTACAAATTAATCGGTATAGTATATTTTTGTACCGGTCTTTTAAAAATTTTGCCTAAATTACAATTTTTTATCAAAACTAAGTCATTTCATATACAAAAATCTATGCTCGTTAAAGATATCACAAATTATTTGGAAAATATTGCCCCATTAAGTTTGCAGGAATCGTATGATAACTCGGGGTTGTTAATTGGTTCGCCAATAAGCAATGTCAGTAATGTTCTCATCACACTTGATGTTACCGAGAGTGTTATTAACGAAGCTGCCAACAAAAACTGTAATCTTATTATTGCACATCATCCCATTATTTTTAAAGGAATAAAGAAGCTTACTAACAGTAATTTAACTCAAAAGCTGGTGGTTATGGCTATTAAAATGGATATTGCAATTTATGCAATTCATACAAATCTTGATAATATTATTGGGGGGGTAAATAATATTTTGGCATCGAAGTTAGGGATAATTAATACTAAAATACTAATGCCTAAAACTAATGGGCTTAGTAAAATTGTATGTTTCTGCCCTACTGAATATATTGAAAATATACAGCAAGCATTGGCACATGCAGGTGCCGGACAGATAGGAAATTACGATAGCTGTAGTTTTATTTCAACGGGTACGGGTAGTTTTAGACCGCTGCAAGGAAGCAATCCTTTTGTGGGCAAAACAAATCAGCTGCACAATGAAGAAGAGTTTCGCATTGAGGCTGTTATTCATAATTATAACTTACAAAATGCAATTACCGAGATGATTAAAGCTCACCCGTACGAAGAGCCGGCATACGATATTTACAATCTTACAAATACAGACGAGAATATAGGAAGTGGTTTAATTGGTGAAATTGAAAATGCAATGCCTATACAAGATTATTTGATGATAGTGAAACAAACTCTAGGTACAGAGTATATAAAACATAATGAGCTAATAAACAAACCCGTTAAGAAAATTGCTATTTGTGGTGGAAGTGGGAGCTTTTTAATAGATGCAGCTGCAAAAAATAATGCCGACCTTTTTATTACTGCCGATATTAAATATCACGATTTTTTTGAATACGCTGGTTTAATGACAGTTGCAGATGCCGGACACTACGAAACAGAACATTTTGTAAAAGAATTAATATATTCATTATTGAAAGAAAAATTTCCTAATTTTGCACTCCAAATTTCAGAGGAGAGTGCTAATCCCATTTCTTTTATATAACAAACTGAAAATAACGTTATTATGACTAAAGCAAAAGTTACAAAAGACGAAGATGTTAGTGTTGAGCAAAAATTAATTGCCCTATATACTTTACAGGAAATCAATTCGCAAATTGATAAAATTAAAATTATTAGAGGCGAACTGCCACTCGAAGTGGAAGATCTTGAAGATGAAATAGCCGGTTTGGAAACTCGTATTTCAAACTTTCATAAAGATATTGAAAATTTTAACAACCTAATTGTTGAGCAAAAAGGTGCGATTAAGGATAGTGAAGCCTTAATTATTAAGTACAAAGATCAACAAATGAATGTTAGAAATAATAGAGAGTACGACTCTCTTACCAAAGAATTGGAGTTTCAAACACTTGAAATTGAACTTTCAGAAAAAAAGATAAAGGAAATAATTTATAAAATTGAACTTACAAATAGCGAAATTCAGATTTCGGAAGAGAAACTGAAAAATAAAAGACTCGACCTTGAAGCAAAGAATGCCGAACTTAGCGATATTGTTAAAGAAACAGTACTGGAAGAGGAAAAACTTATTAACAAGTCAATAGAAAATGAAAACTTTATTGAAGATCGCCTGCTTACCGCATACAAAAGAATTAGAAAAAATGCAAGAAATGGCTTAGCTGTTGTTCAAATTGAACGAGATGCTTGCGGCGGATGCTTTAACAAAATACCTCCTCAACATCAATTGGATATTCGCGTTCATAAAAAAATAATTGTTTGCGATTATTGTGGGCGAATACTTGTTGATAAAGATGTTGTTGATATTGTTGAAGAAAGCATGAAGTCATAATCTGTAATAGAAATACTTTATCACATTCGGGAATTATTATGTGATGAGACAGGATGAAAAATTTAAAAGATTTAATCTTCTTAGGAGTGTGATTTTCACACTCCTTTTTTTGTATTTTTACAAATGTGATGTATAAATTATTAACAGTATTATTTGCCATAATTTGTCTGGACATTAACACTCAGTCACAAACTGTAATTATTAATGATAACTGTAAGGCTGCCTATACAAACATACTATCTTTAAAATTTGATGATGCACAAAAGATAATTGACAATGAAAAAAATAAAAATCCCGAAAACGTATTTGTTGCCTATCTTGAAAATTACATCGACTTTTTAAAAGTAACAATAAGCGAGAATGAAGAACTGTTTGACCAACTTGAGCCAAGAGTAGTTGATAGAATTGATATTATTGGTGAACTTAGCGACACTTCTATTTATAAAAAATATTTAATTGGAAATATAAACCTACAGTGGGCAACAGCACGTGTAAAATTTAGTGAATATGCAACCGCCGCTCTTCAAATAAATAAAGCATACCGCCTGCTAACTGCAAATCAGTATCAATTTCCAGATTTTATGCCTAACACAATAACCCTTGGCGTACTGCATATTATTATTGGCATTGTTCCCGATTCATACACTTGGATTTTGAATTTAATATCAATGCAGGGAGATGTTCCTCAAGGTCAAAACGAACTGAAAACAGCATACGAAACTTGTGAGGTTACTACACAATATAATTTCCTCATACCCGAAGTTTTATTCTATATGGGTATGATCAACCTAAGCGTAAACCCCGATCCTAATTTTGGTAAATACCTGCTGTCAAAACTTAATAACATTGATGATAATAATCTGCTACTCACCTATCTCGCTATTAATACAAATATGAAAATAGGCAATAACACCAATGCATTAAACCTGTTTTCTACAATAGACTCATCGCAAAACTACTATCCGTTTTATTATCTTAATTATTTGCATGGCGAATGCTTTTTACGGAATATGGACGCACCAATGGCACAACAACAATTTAATATATTTCTAACTAAGTTTACGGGCGAAAATTATATTAAAGATGCGTGGCAAAAAACAGGATGGGCATCACTAATTGCCGGGGATACAGTAGCTTACCGTAAGGCAATGATTAATGTACTGAATTATGGAAACACAACTATTGATGCCGATAAAAATGCCGAACAAGAAGCCAAAAGCAAAATGATTCCAAACATAGAGCTACTAAAAAGCAGATTATTATTTGATGGAGGATACTATGATAAAGCACTTATTATTCTAAATAATATTAATTCAGATAACCTGTCAGCAGCCGAAAAAGCTGAAGTTAATTATAGACTTGGTCGAATAGCACAAAGCGTTAATAATTATACAGATGCAATAAATTATTATAAGCTGACAATAAAAAAAGCAAGTTCACTACCAGAGTATTATGCAGGCAACTCGGCACTAAAACTTGGTAATATTTATGAAATCGAAAATAACAAATCTCAAGCCATGTATTACTATAATGTTTGCCTCGACCTAAACTTCACCCAATATCGTAATAGCATCAGAGCTAAAGCTAAGCAAGGTATTAGGCGTATGAAAGCCGTAAAGTAAAGTTAAAAATCATTATTGAGTTTATAATAAATCATAACATTTGTTTTTACCATAAATCAAAGTTATTAACAATTTTACAGAGTTATCATCTGTTAATATGTTAAAAACTAATAATAACCATTCCTAAACTGCCTGTTTTTACTATAATTTTCGTGTTTACAAATAAAAATAAATTGTTAAAAACGTAACATTTTTTACATATTGTGGTATAATGTGGTAAATATTGTTAAAAAGTGGTAAATAGTTAGTACTTTTGAGCCGTAATTCTGTTTTTTATAATGATCGACATATTAGGAACATACAAATGTAAAGTTGATGCTAAGGGGAGGTTTATGTTTCCATCAGCATTCAAATTGCAATTGGGCGATGCAACCAAAAACGGTATGGTGATTAAGAGGAGCATATTTAAAAAATGCCTTGAGCTCTTTCCTAAAGAAAATTGGCAGAACGAATCAAGAAAAGTGAATCGTTTGAATATGTTTAAAAAAAAGAACGCAGAATTCGTAACAAAGTTTATGGCTGGTGTAGTACCCATTGAATTTGACATAACAGGCAGGTTGCTAATTCCAAAGGATCTTCTTTCGTTTGGAGGCATTGTTAAAGAGATTGTACTTGCAGCAGGCGCAAACCGTATTGAAATTTGGGATAAAGCAGCGTATGAAGATACTGTTGCATACAATCCTGATGACTTTGCCAGATTGGCAGAGGAGGTTATGGGGGAGTTTGAAAATGAATAAAGACTATGTATCACAATCCGGTTCTATTACAAAAAAGTGTAGAAGGACTTAACATTAAACCTAACGGAAATTATGTTGATGTAACCTTTGGCGGTGGTGGTCATTCAAAAGCCATATTGCAAAAACTTGTAGGTGGTAAGCTAATTGCTTTCGATCAGGATGCTGATGCGCTTAAAAATACAATTAACGATGATAAATTTATACTAATAAATCACAACTTCCAATATTTAAAAAACTTCCTTCGCCTTCATAACCTGTCAAAAGTCGATGGCATACTTGCCGATTTAGGAGTATCGTCGCACCAGTTTGACGTACCCGAACGGGGTTTCTCAACAAGATTTGATGCGCCGCTTGACATGCGCATGAACACAAATCAACCTGTTAATGCTTCTGATATTATAAACAATTATTCAGAGGATGATTTAAAAAGACTTTTTAGAGATTACGGTGAAATAAAAAATAGTGGCTGCTTTTCAAGGGCAATTACCAAAACTCGCAATCTAAACCCCATAGTTACAACCACTCAGTTAACAGAATGTATAAAAAGCTGCTTCCCAAAACATAAGCAAAATAAATTTTTAGCACAAGTGTTCCAGGCATTGCGAATTGAAGTAAACGACGAGATGCAAAACCTTAAGTTGTTACTTAAGCAATCCGACGAATTACTTTCACCGGGAGGAAGATTGGTGGTAATAGCATACCATTCACTCGAAGACAGACTTGTTAAAAATTTTATCAAATCAGGAAACTTTAAAGGAATTATTGAAAAAGATTTTTTTGGGAATCCCATAGTTAGCTTTAAACAAATAACACATAAACCAATAGTACCAAGCGATAGTGAGATAGAAAATAATAATAGATCAAGGAGTGCTAAACTTAGAATAGCTGAGAAAATATAATAATGACACCTAAATCAAATAAAATATTAGACTTCGCAACTGATGACATTGCTGTTCAGAAGCCTGCTAAAAAAGATAGCCGCTTTGGTAAAGTAATCAAGGACGTCCTTGGCGGTGATTTACTCTCGGCAGGTACATTTAAGTTTCTAAGGTTTCTATTGTTCCTGGCTTTTCTGGCATTTATTTATATCGCCAATAATTATAATTCTGAAACCAAAATAAGGCAGATTAACAAGCTGAAAAAAGATCTTAAAGAGCTGCGCTACGAATATATCTACGTAAAAACAAAACTTTTGCAAATAGAGAAACAGTCACAAATTGCAAAAAAATTAACAAAAAGTGGAATTAAAAAAAATAATCAACCGGTTAAAGTCTTAGAAGTAAAATGACCGATATTAAAAAAGACATATTGTGGAGAGTTTATCTCATGTACTTCGGCATGCTTATTTTTGGTTTGACAATAATCGGAAAAATTATATACATACAAGTAAAAGAAGGAGCTGAGTTAAAAGCTGAGGCCCAAACACAAGAACTAAAAGTATTTAATTTAGAAGCAAACCGCGGTAACATTCTTGATAATAGTGGCAACCTATTGGCAACATCAGTACCAATATTTGAAGTTAGGTTTGATGTATCATCACCAAATATTAGTAATACCTTATTTAAAAATAGCATTGATTCAATTGCAAACGGTTTATCGAAAATTTTTAATAAATCACAAAGGAAACTAAAAAGAGACCTTGTTAATGCTCGCAACAAAGGGAACAGATATTTTTTAATTAAAAAAAATGTGTCGTACGACCAACTAAAACAAATAAAAAAGTTACCCATATTTCGTAATGGCAAATATAGAGGTGGGCTAATTACAATTCAAAAAACACGAAGAGCCAAGCCATATAGCAAACTTGCTGCCAGAACAATAGGTTATGTGAATAAAAAAGAAAATCTGTTTGTAGGATTAGAAGGTGCATATACAGATGTGTTGACAGGAACAGATGGAAAACTTGTAATGCGACGAATTAACCATGGTGATTGGATACCAATACACGATGAAAATGAAATTGAACCTCAAGATGGGTTAGACATAGTTTCAACAATAAATATTAATATTCAGGATGTTGCCGAACATGCCCTGTTAAAACAATTGTTAACAAACAAAGCCTTTCAGGGTTGTGCCATAGTTATGGAAGTTAGTACAGGTGCTGTGGTTGCAATTGCAAATCTGCGATACGACAGCAACGATGCAAAGTATAAAGAAACTTATAATTATGCCATTGGCGAAAGTATTGAGCCGGGATCTACTTTTAAGTTAGCCTCGATACTTGCCGCTCTAGAAGATAAAAAAACGAAATTAACCGATAGCCTTTATACAGGTGCAGGATACACATCATATTATCACAGGGCAATGCGCGATGTTCATAAAATTGGTAACGGTAGGATTACTGTTAGAGACGCCTTTGAACACTCGTCGAATGTTGGGATATCACGTATGATTTTTGAAGCATATAAAAAACATCCCGAAGAATTTATTAACCGACTATATGCAATGTCGCTAAACAAACCTCTTGGATTAAAAATTAAAGGCGAGGGTATGCCAAAAATAAAACACCCATCAAATAAAAAAACATGGTACGGAACATCACTACCATGGATGGCAATAGGCTATGAGCTGACAATAACTCCCCTGCAAACACTTACTTATTATAATGCAATTGCTAACAATGGAATAATGGTAAAACCAATGTTTGTTTCACAGATAAAAGAAGGTGGTACAACCATTAGCAAGTTTAATACTGAAATTATTAATAATGCCATAGTTTCGCAAGCTACTGTTGACTCCGCAAAATCGTTGTTAGAAGGGGTAATAAAGCGTGGAACCGGAAAGCGAGCATTTAAAAATTGCCAGTATAAAGTAGCAGGCAAAACAGGAACAGCACAAATAGCAACTAATGGTAAATACAATAAAAAAAATTATAACGCCTCATTTGTAGGATATTTCCCTGCCGACAATCCAAAATACTCAGCAATTGTTGTAATTAATAACCCCAGTTCAGGTAAATATTATGGAGCAAGTGTGGCAGCTCCGGTATTTAAAGAAATTGCTGACAACCTGTATTCAACGTCAATAGCACTTGAAAATAACAATGGCTCAACTATCGACAGCACTACTATTCCAATACCAAACAATCCGGTATGGGCAAACGATATTAAATCTATTTACACTAATTTGGGAATTAACAACAAAGTTAATTTACCCTCAACCGGCAATTGGATTAAAGGAATTAACACAAAGGGTGATGTTTTTTTTGACGATGTTATTTTTAAAAATACTGTCGTGCCAAATGTAGTCGGTATGAAAGCCAAAGATGCTATTTACTTATTGGAAAACAACGGGATACAGACTTCAATATCTGGCAAAGGCAGGGTTAAACACCAATCGTTAAAAGCAGGGTCGCCGATTAAAAAAAAACAATCGATAAAACTTCAATTAGCAACTTATTAATATAAAATATTGATACTATTACAAGACATATTATATCGCTCACGCACTAAAGAGATTGCAGGTTCTCTGAACAAAGAGATAACAACAGTTGCATTCGACTCACGCAAAGTGCAAAAAGGCTGCTTATTTGTTGCAATACAAGGAACCCTTGTTGATGGACATAACTACATAGAAAGTGCAATAAATAAAGGGGCTGTGGCAATTGCTTGCAGTATAATGCCTGCAATATTACTGCCTAATATTACTTACATTGTTGTGGAAGACACCTCGGAAGCTCTGGGCTTTATTGCTTCAAACTTCTATGATAATCCATCCGAAAAGCTTAAAGTAGTTGGGGTAACAGGTACCAATGGAAAAACCACAATAGCAACCCTTTTGTTTAACTTATTTACCGACTTAGGATATAAAACCGGCTTGCTCTCAACAATCCAAAATAATATTAACAACAGCAAAATTAATACAACTCATACAACTCCTGATGCACTTAAAATTAATGAATTACTTAGCATAATGGTTGATGAAGGTTGCGATTATGTTTTTATGGAAGTAAGTTCGCATGCCATTCACCAACACAGAATTACCGGAATATTATTCACAGGCGGTATCTTTTCAAATATTACTCACGATCATCTCGACTATCACCATACTTTTAAAGAATATCTTAAAGCCAAGAAGCTTTTCTTTGATAAACTGCCTTCTTCTGCTTTTGCCATTACAAATGCCGATGATAAAAATGGTAAAGTGATGCTACAAAATACAAATGCCTCAAAATTTACTTATGGCATTAAAAACATTGCATCATTTAAGGGTAAAATTATTGAAAACGGATTTGAAGGTATGATGCTAAACATTGATGGTATTGAAATATATTCACTGCTATCAGGTAAATTTAATGCTTATAATTTACTTGCAGTTTATGCAACAGCCATACTTTTAAAGCAAAACAAACAAGAGATTCTTGTAAGCCTTAGTAAATTAGAAAGTGCTGAAGGTAGATTTGATATTACAAAATCTGCAAATGGGATTACAGCAATTGTTGATTATGCGCACACTCCTGATGCACTCGAAAACATATTATCAACCATTAACTCCATACGCAGCCACAACGAGCAATTAATTACAGTAGTAGGTGCCGGTGGTAACCGCGACAAAAGTAAACGCCCGGTAATGGCAAAAATTGCATCGCTGCTAAGTAACAGGCTAATATTAACATCTGACAACCCACGCAACGAAGACCCCCAAAATATTTTAGAGGAAATGCGCTTAGGAATTGATGCCGCAAGAAAAAACATTACAATGGTAATCCCCAGCAGGAAAGATGCAATTATTACAGCTTACAATATTGCTCGTACTGGAGATATAATCCTTATTGCCGGCAAAGGTCACGAAAAATATCAAGAGATTAATGGTGTGAAATATCCATTTAATGATAAAAAAATAATAGAAGAACTTATGTCCATAAATAAATAATATGTTTTACTACTTATTCAAATATTTAAACGATGTTGTTAATATGCCGGGGGCGGGTGTTTTTGAATACCTGTCGTTTAGAGCTGCTCTTGCTATTATTACATCGTTAATCATAAGCTTGTTGTTCGGCAAAAGGTGGATATCGTTTCTAAACAAAAAACAAGTTGGCGAAACTGTTCGTGATTTAGGATTGGAAGGACAATTAGAAAAACAAGGAACTCCCACAATGGGTGGGCTTATAATAATAACATCAATATTAGTGCCTGTAATATTGTTTGCCAAACTAAATAATATTTATACAATATTAATGATTTTCACAACCGTTTGGCTTGGTGGTCTTGGTTTTATTGATGATTACATTAAGGTATTCAGAAAAAATAAAAAAGGGCTAAATGGAAAATATAAAATTGCAGGACAGATTTTATTAGGGTTGGTAGTTGGCATGGTTATGTATTTTAATTCTGATATTGTAGTCCGCGAAAAGATAAAACCTGAAGCCGAGATATACACAACAATTGAGCAATCAGGACCCTCAGCAAAATTTGCATATCAAATTACCCGATCAACAAAAACTACAATACCATTTGTAAAAAACAATGAATTCGACTATGCCAATTTGCTTAGTTGGTTGGGAAAAGGTTACGAAGCATGGGCATTTTTAATATTTATTCCAATTGTAATATTTATCATAGTTGCTGTATCAAATGGCGCAAATTTAACTGATGGAATGGATGGTTTAGCAACCGGCACATCGGCAATAATTGGACTAACACTCGGGCTGTTGGCTTGGGTATCGGGAAACATAATATTTGCCGATTATCTAAATATAATGTATCTGCCAAATGCCGGTGAGCTTACAATATTTATAAGTGCTTTTGTGGGAGCAACAGTAGGCTTCCTGTGGTACAACACATACCCGGCTCAGGTATTTATGGGCGATACCGGAAGCTTAGCTCTTGGAGGAATTATTGCCGTATTTGCAATAATCATCCGTAAAGAACTGCTGATTCCAATATTGTGTGGAATATTCTTAGCTGAAAGTCTATCAGTAATAATTCAGGTTAGCTATTTTAAACACACACGTAAAAAGTATGGTGAGGGCATAAGGATATTTAAAATGGCTCCTCTTCACCATCATTTTCAAAAACTTGGCTTTCCGGAGCCAAAAATTGTACAGCGATTTTTAATTGTTGGGATTTTTTTAGCAGTACTGACAATTATTACACTCAAACTCAGATAATGAAGAAAAAATATGTTAAAACATTATCAAATAGTTGTGCTGGGTGGTGGCGAAAGCGGCATTGGCACAGCAGTATTAGCTAAAAAAAAAGGGATTACTGTGCTGGTTAGCGATAGCAGCAGTATTAAACAAAAATATATTGACGTTCTTAAACATTCTGAAATTGATTTTGAAGAAAACGGTCACTCCCGGCAGCTTGTACTATCGGCTGACGAGATAATTAAAAGTCCCGGAATTGCTGATACCGTACCTATTGTTAAGGCTGCTAAAAATCGTAGCATACCCATAATATCAGAAATTGAATTTGCCGCAAGATACACATCTGCCAAGCTAATATGTATAACAGGCAGTAATGGTAAAACTACTACAACGCTGTTATTATATCACATACTAAAAACCGGTGGTATAAATGTAGGTATTGCCGGTAACATTGGTAAAAGCTTTGCAATGCAGGTGGCTGAAAATAACTTTGATGTTTACGTACTGGAAATCAGTAGCTTTCAACTGGATGGGATGTATCACGTAAGGGCAAATATTGCAATACTTTTAAACATAACGCCCGATCATCTTAACCGATACAATAATAAATTTGATGATTATGCTGATTCAAAATTTCGAATCCTTCAAAATCAAACAGAAAGCGATGCCTTTATTTACTGCTTTGATGATTCAGTAATAACAAACAGGTTAAAACATAAAAAAATAAGGGCGCAACAATTTCCATTTAGCCGGCTGAACAAGAATTTTGAACAGGGGGCATATTTAATTAATAACGAATTAATAATAGAATATAGTAAAACAAAGACACATATGACACTAGAACAATTAGCACTGCAAGGCAAACACAATACATATAACTCAATGGCAGCAGGAATTGCAGCCAGTATTATGGATATTAGAAAAGAGTCATTAAAGCAATGCCTATCTGATTTTCATAATATTGCGCATCGCCTCGAATATGTATCGAGTGTACACGGTATTAAGTTTATAAACGACTCAAAAGCAACAAATATAAATTCAACATGGTATGCTCTTGAATATTATAACAAAAATATAATCTGGATTGCCGGAGGC
>VAPK010648266.1_pt1 | contig 15455 bp, 7 predicted proteins | sample 3395031 | NCBI WGS metagenome assembly VAPK01 (sample SAMN08290443, study PRJNA428436) | hydrothermal vent metagenome | isolation source: Deep-sea hydrothermal vent chimney 1 | place: Pacific Ocean: Juan De Fuca Ridge
GATAGTTGGAATTTACCATTCCCTAAATTTTCAATATAACTTGAAGCAAATGTTTGAGCTGAATAATGCAAAGAATTCTCTAAAGCAGTACTGGTGTAAATATCTTCCAACGTTGCTCTGGCAAATGAATTATAATCTATATACTTTCGCTTAATATTTGGAATTTGCTCAGAAGAGCATTGTCTGCCTCTAACCGGATATTGAATTGAATCATTATAATATCCCAATATAATATCCTGTTTATTATTTTTATCATAATCGCTTACAAAAACATCAAATGTTTTATCTAATTGAGCCCTGTATTTATAATTTAAACCCAAATTTCCTGCAACAAAATCATCATCCCCATCATTATCCATGTCTTTTGCTATAATACTAAACCACCAACCGGTAGAATTATTGAAACTTTCATTTTCTAATTTAGTAAAAGACCCATTAGTATTCTCAACTATTGTTATTGGCATCCACTCGCCTACTATAATTAAATCAATATCTCCATCTTTATCATAATCATTCCAAATAGCATCAGTTACCAAGCCTAATTCTTTTAAGGTTGGTGCAATGGTTGATGTAACATCAACAAACCTAACTTTTCCATTACTAGAATCATTTCGTAATATATAACTATCAGCAGGATATGGATATTTTCTAGGAATCAATCTTCCTCCAACAAATAAATCTAAATCACCATCTTTATCGTAATCAAATGGCTTAACACATGAACCACTTTGATTAACTATTGGCAACGCCTGTGATGAAAAGCTAAAGCTGCCTTTCCCATTGTTTATATAGATTCTATCTTGTAACTCTTTTGAGTTAGGTAAAAATTCATTCCCTCCGCTTACTATATATAAATCCTGGTCTCCATCTGCATCTGCATCAAAGAATACAGCACTCATATCTTCACTACTCTTATGTGCTGACCATGGTTGGTTTCTTGCTGAAATAAACGTTCCATCAACATTTTGATAATATAGCACCCCGGAAGAATTAGCAGCTCCACCAATAAAAAAATCATCTAAACCATCATCATTAACATCTGCTACAGCTAATCCGGGTCCAAAATTTGAAGTTTTATGAGGAAGCAATGTTTCAAATTCAAAATCATTATATTCATTTTCAATATGTTTATAATTAATATTTGAAGTCTTTGTTACATCTGTAAAAAAGGGAGTTGAATTAACTTCTTCATACTGATTTGTAACTTTTTTTGCATTAGCATAATTAATTTTAATTTCTTGATTGGTTTTTATATTAGAAAGTTCTTCAACTTTGTCATCCGGCCAAATAATAGTTATTTTATTTATATTCTTTGAATCACTAACACCAAAATGTAGTTTTGGCTCTGAAGAAGATTGAAACCCACGAGTTGTTGTTAATTCTTGAAATTGTTGTTGATCATTATTTTCAATTTTTACTTTAACACCAATACCGAACGGATTCTTAGTTGGCCCGGTAAAAGAAAATCTTAAATATCCGTTTTTATGAAAATTAGTTCCTTTATTTTCAAATAAAACTGCTGTTGAATCAATATTAGAAATAACAAGGTCAAGGTCTCCATCTAAATCTAAATCTGCATAACTTGCACCATTAGAATAGCCATAAAAACTTAGTCCCCAATCATCATTTGCCTTTGAAAAAGAAAGATCTCCATTATTTTTAAAAGCATAATTATCAATTTTTTCTGAAGGAATATTTAATGATGATTCAAGGTCACTATTATTACTAAAAGTACTTCCTTGACTTAGGTCAATAAAATAGTCTTTATTATTAATTTCTCTACGAGTACCATTTGCAATAAAAACATCTTTCCATCCATCATTATCTAAATCAACAAACAAAGGAGACCAACTCCAATCTGTTGTAGAGATGCCGGCTAAACGGCTTATCTCACTAAAAACGGGAATATTATTATCAATATTCCCTCTATTTAGTTGCATTGAATTTATCATATATTGATGATGAAACCCTGAATTTACGCCTTCCCAAAACTTCTCTGTGCTCATACTTGCCATATTAGCTTTTGATCTGTAGTTATCTTCAGGCGTCATATCTAATTGCATGATGTCTAATAGCCCATCATTGTTAAAATCGGCTATATCAACTCCCATTCCAAAATAAGAGGTGTGATTGGTAGATTGCTTTAATGTATTTCTGAAAGTCCCGTCTTTATTATTGATGTATAAATAATCAGGTGCTGCAAAATCATTTGATACATATAAATCTGTCCAGCCGTCATTATTTATATCAGCTGCAGTAACACTTAATGATAATCCAAAATTTAAAACTCCAGCTTCAGCAGTAACATCAGTAAAGGTATTATTACCATTATTTTTATATAGTTTATCAGAATCTTTTAGTGTTAAACTATCCATTTTAGATTTATAATGTGATATTGGGGCTAGAAATTTAGTAGAAGGATAGTTGGCTACATACAAATCTAAATCCCCGTCTTTATCATAATCAAAGAAAACGCCCTGTGTACTATGCCCACTATCATCAATACCATATTGTTTTGCCGATTCTGTAAAGGTTAAATCTTTATTATTAATATATAATAAATTAGTTCTAGGAGCATTTTTACCAGACACACTCACATAAATATCTAAATATCCATCATTATTTACATCTGCCATAGTAACACCAGTATGCCATCTTTTATCTAAGTTTTTAAAAGCTTTTTCTGTAATATCCTCAAATTCCATATTCCCTTTACCCAAGTAGAGTTTATCATCCACCATATTTCCAGTAAAATAAATATCAGGAATATTATCATTATTAATATCGCCAATAGCTACACCTCCGCCCATATACAAATAAGGATAATTCATATAATTAAGTGAATCTGTTTCTGTTAGTTTATTGTTGAATAAAATATTGGTCTGCTCAGGATTTTTCTTTACAAATAACTTATTGCTTTTGTTATCTACTTTACAAGATGTGATTATAAATACTAAAAAAAATAGGTAGATATAAGTAAATGAATAATTCTTCATGGTCTTTTTTTTGAATGCTTTGAATTTAATTCTCAATAGTAAGCTTTTTCCATTTACTTATTGCCTCTAAAAAATAATAATCGGCATAATTTAGTGGTTCATCAATTTCATTTCCTGTATTATAATTACCAACTGAATGTTTTAAAATAAAGCCCTGATTTTTTCCTAATTTAGCCAAATAATCTGGAGATGCAAGTCGTCGTATTATACTTTCCGCATAGATTAGCATCTCATCTCTTTTTTCAGGAACATATTTCTGCAAACTTAATAATGCTGAAGCTGTGATTGCTCCTGCAGAAGCGTCACGAGGTTCATTCGGAATTTTTGGAGCATCATAATCCCAATACGGAATATGATCATCAGGAATTTTTGTACTCGTCATAATATAATCCGCAATTCCTTTTGCTTGGTTTAAGAATAGTGAGTCTTTTGTATTCTCAAAGGTTTCTGTAAACCCATATAAACCCCATGCTTGTCCCCTAGCCCAAGGAGAAGCGTCTACATAACCTTGTCCTTGTTCTTTACTTCTAACTTTTCCTGTTTTAGCATCATAATCTACAATATGAAACGAACTAAAATCTGTTCTAAAATGATTTCTCATCGTTGTTTTTGCATGTGACGTTGCTATAGTATAAAAAGTAGAATCTTTAGTATAATCAAAGGCTCTATACAGCATTTCTAAATTCATCATATTATCTATAATTACAGGTGTATTCCATCCACGTTTTGCAATCCAACCCATATTTGGTGTTGTATCCCAAGATTGTATCACGCCTGCACTAGGTCTATAACGCGTTATTAAAGATTTAGATGCTTGAACAACAACATCTTTATAGGCAGTATTTTTAGTTAATAAATATCCGTTTCCGAAACTATTATTTATCATAAAACCCAAATCATGCGTATCGGTTAAATATTTTGCAGAATCTACGGCTTTTGTAAATTTCACGGCATTACTTTTCCATATATCAGATGTATTGTTTTGATAAATATACCATAGTGCGCCAGGAAAAAATCCGCTAGTCCAATCTTGATAAGGTTTTAACCGTAAATCGTTATGATCTTTTGTTACTCCTCTAGGTTGAAGTAATGGTTTATTATTTTCTATTCTTTTAATTAAACCATCATATTGCTTTTCCGAAAAGGCAAAAACGCGATCGATTAATTCTTGCTTTGTCTCAACTTTAGTTTCTGAAGCTATAGCTTCTTTTTTCTCTTTTTTACAAGCAATTAAATTGACTGCAATTAGAATGATTAGTAGTAATTTTAGTTTATTCATATTTAATTTTCTTTATTGAGATTCTTCGTCTCTCCTTAGGTCGTTCCTCTGAATGACATCTGAATCTCTTTTTATTAATTTTTAATATTTATCAATTTTGTTCCTTCTGCTAATGGTATTTCATTTCCATTCCATTTAAAAACTCCTGTTGTTCCTTTTGGTAATGTAATAGAACCTATGAGCTTTTTACGTTTTTTGGTTAGTGTTACTTTTATTTCCCCAGTAGGGTGTGGCATAATAGCTTTAAATGATTGTAACCCATTAAAATGAGGTTCAATCATAATCTCTTTAAAGTGTTTGCTTTTAGGATAAATTCCTGCTATAATCTTTAAAAAATGATAATTGGGTGAAGCTGACCAAGCATGGCATTCTGAACGTGGTTCTATATCTGTTTCAGCAAAAGTTGTTAAGCCTTGATCTAATTGATTGGTCCAGTTTTCTAATAAACTAGTGTATTGATTACCCATTCCTACTTTATGTAAAGCATTGAATAAGTAGTATTTATAATAGATGGTAGTTTGAATGATACTTTTATCAGCTAATATCTTTTGCATGAGCGATTTTTGTTCCTCTTGAGGAATGGCATCGGTTAAAATTGCCATAATATTGGTGTGTTGAGAGAATTGTTCTTTATTGGGTGTCTCTGCAAACATTCCTTTTTCAGCAACCCAACAATTCTTTACTACACTTTCTCTAATTCTTTTTTCTAAGGCTGCATATTTGTTAGCTTCATCAGCATAGCCCAAATCTGCAAATAATTCAGCCGAATATTGTAAGGTTTTTGCAAATTGCAAAGCAACCGAAGCTGAATACCCATCATCTGCTCCCGGAGGTATTCCGTTTTGATAACCTACAGCCCAATCGGTAAAATTCCACCATTCCATCTGTGTTGGCATACCTTTAGCATCTACTTTATCTATCCACCAATCTAACACACCTCTCATTCCTTTAACATATTTCCGTGTAAATTCTAAATCATCCTTATACATATAATGATCGTGAATCATATTAATCCATTGTAAAGAATAAGTAGGTATAACTTGCACTATATAAGATGGATATCTACTAGCAGTTAAACCATTAGGTAAGCGAGAGTTGTCAAACATCTCTATCGCTTTTTTCATTAAACGATCATCTCCATCAACATTCAATGTTATCATAGCCACAATACGCGTATCACCAATATATTGTAATTGTTCGTAATACGGATCAATAAAATCTTCTACAGCAGAATTTCGTAAGGTTAGCCAAGAAGCATCCCAAATATCAGTCAGCACTTGATTGTTAGTTTCAAATGTTGCTTTCTCTTTAAAAGGATATGCAGTAAAAACACCATAATAATCATCAATTACCAAGGCTTCTTCTTTAGTTTCGATATCTAACTGTATAAAACGGTAGGTTTTTTGTCCGAATGGCTTAAAACTTCTGTTATCGCCTCCATCTGCCTCAATAATATCATAATAACCTAAAATATGTTTCCCTACAATATCATTTCTATGTCCTTTTTTCCAGTCTTTATCAAACAAAGCTTCTGCATAGGTCATTTTTAACTGACTTTCTTTTCCCCTGGAATAATGGATGACCGGATGCCCAATAGTATGATGGGTTTGATCTATTAGAATACTTACTTTTTTATTTGGAGGTATCGTTAAACTTCCTGTCCCCTTAATGAAATCATCTGTTGCTTTAATACCTTCACTTCTTGCAACTTTACCAAAACGTTGTTTTGTTTCTTCCATAAATGGGATAATTCTCGGCACTAAATACCAAGTACTACCGTATAAAAATCCTCTACCTACAGCAAACTCTACAGTTCCTAATTTTGGTGCTAGCCATTTTGAATCGTCAAACTTTACAGTTTTCCAGCCCCAAGCATGTTTTTGGGATAGTAATTTTTCTCCAGGGCCAGCAGCATAGTATCCTCGTAAAGAATCACTAACAAAAGGAATGCTTTTAAAGGCTTCATCATTAATTACTTTCCATTTTGAAGCTTTACCTGTATTTAGATCTACGGGATTACTAGCCTCTCCTTGTAATATGAATGCCGTTTGAAAAGTCATGGTTGATGCCTTACGATATTCACCAAAATTTACCACCTCAACAGCTAGTACATTATCGCCAGCTTGTAACTGATTTGCTATATTCAAGGTTTCATAACGATAGTTATCAATATCTCCTGTAGATGGCCCAGAGACTCGATATTCGCCATTGATATATAAACGATACCTATTATCTGCAGAAATATAGATGATAAATTTTTCTGGCACTGAATCTAAGGTAAAAGTTCGTCTGAATAAAAACTTTCGCGAATCTAAGGTTGATTCTGATGGGTGTGTTATCCATTGTGAAGTCCAAGCATGTTTTAGTTTGGTAAACTCTTTGCCTTCGTGATTTATTTTTACAGTAGATTCTTGAGCTATTGTATTTTGCAAGAAACATAGCATTAAAAAGAAGTACAATACTTTATTTTTTTTCATATTCATTTTTAATTTATTCTAATCCTTTTGGTTTCGTATTTGTTACTTTAAAATTGTCAAAGTAAATATATGAATCGTTTTTAGGAGCCCAATCTTTTGTATTTCCTCCATGAAAAGTTGAAAAATAAAAGGAATCTATTTCTCCAAAGGGTGCTAAACGGTATCTAACTTCAGCATTATCTACAACTTTTTCTCCATCTACCCAGACTTCCATAGCTCCGTTAAACTTTTTCCCTGTATTCATTTTTAAATGCTGTGTAATTCTATGCCATTTACCTGGAGTAAAAACCCTATTGGTATAAATGACATCTCCCCACCTACCTTTCATATCCATATGATAATAATACACTATAATTTTATTCCCTTCTGACCACATAAAACGTGCACTCCAACCTTCTCCATTTTTTGGATGCGTACCACCTGTATATTTCTCCCCTCCACTGGTTAATCCTGGTAGTTTTCCTCCTTTAACAAAATCAAATCCATCAGCAAACTTCACATAATAATCTAAATAATAATCAGTTGCCTTAGGGAGTGGTTTATCAAATTGAATACCTCCTTGTTTTGGACCCACAGTACCTTTAGGAAACTTTACTTTTAATACTTTTCCATGCTTTGTGTCTGTTTCTACTGAACCCCTGCCATCTAATAATTTCCATCTTACTTCTCCAATGTCTATAAGTAATTTTTCATCTGAATAATTATCAATAACATTATTTTCAAAGTCTAATTGAAAAACTGGTTTACGTAACTCATTTGTAGGTTGAACTGTTTTTTTAGCACAACTCATAAATATGATAAGTAATATTAAAGCGGCGTATTTTATTTTTTTTATTTGTTTCACCTATAATTATTGATAAACTACAATTTATTCTAATCCTTTTGGTTTCGTATTTGTTACTTTAAAACTGTCAAAGTAAATATAAGAATCGTTTTTAGGAGCCCAATCTTTCGTATTTCCTCCATGAAAAGTTGAAAAATAAAAGGAATCTATGTCTCCTAAGGGCGCCAAACGATATCGTACTTTATTTTCATTGGTCACTTTTTTTCCATCAACCCAAACTCCCATAATACCATTAAATTTGTCTGCTTCATTCATTTTAAGATACTGTGTTATTCTATACCATTTTCCAGTCTTAAAAATCGTATCCATTTCAACAATATCTCCCCATTCATGCTTATTATCCATATGATAGAAATAGACAATCATTGCCCCTTTTTCACGCCACATATAGCGCGCACTCCAACCTTCTCCATTATCCGGATGCCTTCCACCAGTAAACGTTCTACCTCCACTTGTTAATCCTGGTAGTTTTCCACCCAATCGAAAGTCAAAACCTTCCTTAAACTTTAAATAATAATCTAAATAATATTCCTTTGACTTAGGAATTCTCCGATCAAATTGAATACCTGTATTTTTTGGACCAATACCTCCTTTTGGGTATTTTACCCGTAGTACTTTACCATGTTTTTCATCTTCTTCAATCATAGCTTTATCTTCCACAATATTCCAGACTACACTATCAACATCTTTTAAAAGATGTGCTTCTGTATATTGTCCTATTTTATTTTTTTCGAAATCGAGTTGAAAAATAATATTATGTTGGCTTACATCGATTTCTTTTGAAACATTTGCGTTATGCACCTTTTGAGAGCAACTAACATTAAGTAGAAGTATCAATCCTAAAATAGTTGTATAATATTTCATTTTTTAATTTATTAATCTTTTATTAATAATTGTTCTTCCTGTATACCCAAGGTAATAAGTCTTATGGTTTTTAATTTTGAATTTTCAAATGTTTGAACATAAATTTCTTTGTATTTTCTACTGCTTTTTTTGATTCAGGTAACAAATAATGACCTTGCCAAACATGCCACATTCCTTCATATACATCTAGTTTTACATCTTTACCAGCATCATCTAAAGCTCTATACATTCTAATAGCATTACTTAAGAAAACCTCTTTGCTTCCAACCTGTATTAGTGTTGGAGGATACGTTTTTGAAAAATCTCCATAAACTGGTGATACATAAGGGTTTTTAAATTCGCTTTTTGGAGCATATGCCAATGCAGCATTTTCTAAAAAATCACGATTCATCAAATTAGGATCATTATCTGCTAATGTAAAATAACTATCTCCTACTTGGTCAATATCTGTCCAAGGTGACCACAATACCAATACTGCCGGTAATTCAATATTTTGATCTCTCATTTTCAGTATACTACTAGCTGAAAGTCCGCCTCCGGCAGAATCTCCATACATAGCAATATCTTTAGCATCATATTCATCTAGTAAGCCTTTATAAAATTGAATTACTTCATCGGTAATCTGTTCAAATTTAGCTTGTGGAGCTAATGTATAATCAATAGCAACAATTCGTAAACCTGTTGCTTCTGCTAAAGGCAACATAGATGCCAATGTAACATCTGCATGTAATACAACATAAGAGCCTCCATGTATATAAAAAATGACTTTATCACTCTTTTTATAATCTTTGGGTTTGATATCAATAGCTCTAATTCCACCTATTTGTATGGTATCAATACTTGGTTTATAGTATTCTTTAATAGGTTCCAATCCTTTTAGAACCAAATCATCAATAAAGTTTTGAAGACTTTCCCATTCTTGGTGTGATGCATCTCCTTTCGGAAAATGAGATCCTCCTTCCCTAATCAGACGGGTTTGATTTTTTAATAATTTTTGTGCTTCTGGTGAAATAGTTTTAGGAATATGAAAATAGTTAGTCAATGTAACTAATTCTAAGCGGGAATTAATAGTGTTGGTAGAAACATTTAAATCAATTATTCCGTTAAGGATAACCTGACCTCTATCTGGTATAGCTTTTACCAATCCATATTTATTTTGATTGTAGGTTATAATTTTACTTTCAATAGGTTTATTGTTCTGTATTGCTTTTAATTGTGTCCAGTTATTTGCTAGGCGAATTTTTACTGTTAGCGGATAATCATAAATTTCATCAAGCATCTCATCTATCAATGTAAAAGAAATAGTAGTATCTGAAATTGAATCTATTTTTAATGAATGTGTTGCATATTCCTGCGAATATTTAGCTACATCTGGAAAAGTACCTATCCAAAGTTTGTCTTCTTTTTGTTTTAAATAATTTAAAAATTCATTGGTAAATATATGTGCTTCCTCAAAATTTACATGATGAAAATGTGTGCTTAACCAACCTCTATAATAATTTAATCCTTCAATAGTATCAGTTTTAGTAAGTATGGGCAATACATATTTATCTCTTGAAGTTTCGTTTTTATAAATATGTGGATTTGAAATACTATTAACATGATTGTAATTTACTCTATTTGCCTGATTAGGTAAACCAACAACATCTCTAGTAGCAATAAATAATTTACTTACTTCTGTATCATTCCCTTCTCCCCAAGGATAGGCATAGGTCAAACATTTTTGATTATTAATTTCAGATTCAATTTTTTTCTGAGTGTCCTTTAAGCGGCGAATGTATTTTTTTATAGAAGTATTCTTCTCTTTCCCTTTTGGATGTTCATACCAATTTCTATCGTCATGTCCTTGAATAGCATTACCAGATTTAGCTAATTGTTTAAAACAATTCCAGCATTTCACATTATATTTTTCATCAGCTTCAGTCATTAAAAACCAGGTGAAATTAAAGCCGTATTTTTTTTGCATTGTCTTCCAAAACGGAATATCTTGTTCATTGTTATCGTCTATTGTTAGGGTGAATGCTCCTAACTTATCATCATTCCAGAGACAAACACTTGCATCTCCAATGGTTTGTGACCATATTTTATCAGTAATTTCAAACCTATCATTTGCAGTAAACTTAAGATTAAACTTACCTTGTGATTGCACATTAGTAAACGTAAATATGCTCAAATAAAAGACGATACTTATTTTCTTTACGTTTATAGTTATCATTGATTTTATATTAATGTAGTTATATAAAATTATGGTTTATGCCTTAAAAGGATTAGATTCATTTATACTTAGTAAATACCGCAGGATATACTATACAATGATACTTTTTTATAACCTATGAATTGTCCTGTGCTATCCTGTTTATGTAAAGTAATATTGTTCTCATGAAGACAAGAAAGTAACTTGGTAATAAACCCTCTTCAAATTACATAGAACCTCTATCAATAAAATCAAATGGATTTTTCACTTCTCCTTTAGTTTTAGCTAAAATCATCTGTGCTGCAGTTTCACCCATTAGAGTAAAATTTGTAGAAATAACTGTAATGTCTAATAATTCTTTTAGAGGAGTATCATTATAAGATATGATACCTATATCTTTACCTAAAATTAATTTTCTGTCGCGTATCTGATTTACTAGATTTACTAGATCTGATTCTTGAATTGTAATAAATAGGTCTCCTTTTTTAAGTACTGTATCTTCATATATTTCATTTAAAACTTCAAAATCTATAGAATGTTCAACACAAAATTTTCTAAATCCATGCAAAGTCCTACGGGGATATGGATATACTAAATTCTCAGGATAAACAAAAAGAAGTTTTTTATATTTTAAAATTTTGTCAAGCCCTTCATTTAAAGCATTATATATGTCATTTTCAAAATCCTGATAAATTTGGATTGGTCCTTTTCCTAATTCTAACTTATTATCCATAATGACAAGTTTCTCACTAGGTATTTTCTTTATAGCTTTTATTACCTTATCAGTAGAACTAATATGTTTGGAATCATCTGAATTAAAATGAGGCATGATGACATAATAATCATAAGCTCTAAGGTTTTTCTCCAATAAGTTTAAGAAAAGCGATTCATTACAATGATAAATATGCAAATCTGTATGTACTTCTTCTCCTCTAATACTATTAATAAATGAGTTGTAAATTCTCATCTTATAATTACTTAGTTTATTAATAAGAAATATGATATTAATTTTAGAGATTAATTTTGTTCTGGTAATATAATACCCTTTCCCTCTTACAGGTGAAATTATTTTTTTATCTTTTAAAATATTATATGCTTTTTCTACAGTATCTCTTGACAAACCAAATTCCTCACTAAACATATTAATTGAAGGAATCTTTTCATCCATTTTCAAGTTTCCAATAGAAATATTATGAATGATTGAATCGACAATTTGTCTATATTTGGGTATTCTTGAATTTTGATTAATTTTTATATAATTAAATACTTTCATTTAAAAGAGGCATATATGGTATTACATAAACATTCTACAAAATAAAGGAAATTAAGTTGTTGGACAAAATTTTTAAAGAATGAACTTAAAACTATTAATATATTCAATTTTACTATTTCGTAGTTTTATATTACTATCATTATAACTATCAACCTAAATTTAATTCCTCAACTTTTTTATTAAATTAATTATGAATATTCATTTTACAGTACAGTACAGGATAGAAACATTCATATATTGGCTTATTTTTCGCATTCTAAACATTTATATAGTATAACTTTTATGAAAAAACCAGTAAAAAAATTTAAATATGTAGATTATCTATGGGATGATAAAAAAGCAGATGCTCTAGGAGATGATCAAGTTGCTTTGTTCTTATATAGATCTAATATATTGGGTGCAGACCTTAGAATAACCAATTTCGGAGGAGGGAATACCAGCTGTAGAACCCTAGAAAAAGATCCGTTAACAGGAGAGGAAGTTGAAGTGATGTGGGTAAAAGGATCTGGAGGAGACATAGGTACGTTAACACGTTCTGGAATAGCTGGCCTCTATGTAAAAAGGTTACGTGATTTAAAAACAATATATAAGGGATTACATGATGAAGACAGAATGGTGGCGTTATACAACCACTGTATCTATGATTTAGATAGTAAAGCTCCTTCTATAGATACTGCTCTCCATGGTTTATTACCTTTTAAACATATTGACCATTTACACCCTGATGCATTGATTGCCGTTGCAGCAGCAAAGGATAGTGAAAAAGTAACCAAAGAAATTTGGGGTGATAAAATGGGTTGGGTACCATGGCAAAGACCAGGTTTTGACTTGGGTATGCAATTGGAAGAGTGCTTAAATAACAATCCAGGTATTAAAGGTATTGTTTTAGGAAGTCATGGTATATTCAATTGGGGCGACACCTCTTATGAATGCTATATGAGTAGTCTTGAAATAATTGAAGAGGCCTCTACTTACATTGAAAATAAAATAAAAGAAAACGGAAGTGTTTTTGGTGGTCAAAAAATAAAAAGCTTACCAAAAGCAGAACGTTTAGATAAAGCAGCTCAATTAATGCCTTTACTGAGAGGTCTTTGTTCTTCTGAAAATAGAATGTTAGGTCATTTTTCTGATAATGATGTAATTATGGAATATATCAATAGCAATGACCTGGAAAGATTGGCTCCAATGGGAACCTCATGTCCTGATCATTTTTTAAGAACGAAAATCATGCCTCTGGTGTTAACATTAGATCCTAATGAAGATGTAAGTGATTCAGAAGCTATATTAAAAAAATTAGAACCAAACTTTAAAGCATATAGAAATGACTATGCTGCATATTATAATTCTTGTAAAAAAGATAATAGCCCTGCTATGCGAGACCCTAATCCTGTTATTATTATATATCCGGGAGTGGGAATGTTCAGTTTTGCAAAAAACAAACAAACTGCAAGAGTAGCAAATGAATTTTATGTGAATGCTATTAATGTAATGAGAGGTGCTGAAGCACTTACTTCATACACATCATTACCTAGACAAGAAGCTTTTGATATAGAATATTGGTTGCTAGAAGAAGCAAAATTACAACGCCAACCTAAAGAAAAACCATTGTCACGTAAAGTTGCATTGATTTCTGGTGGTGGTGGTGGAATTGGTAAAGCTATTGCTGATAAATTGGCAGAAGAAGGAGCAAATGTTGTGCTTACTGATATTGTTGAAGAAAGACTTACTGAAGCTGTTGCAACTTTTGGTAATGATGTAGCAACCTATGCTGTATGTGACGTGACTAATGCTGAATCGGTAAAAGCCGCTTACAAAAAAGCATGTTTAGATTTTGGAGGTGTTGATATTATTGTACATAGCGCAGGGCTATCAATATCTAAACCCTTAGGAGAACACGAAGAAAAAGATTGGGCTATCTTGCAAGATGTTTTGGTAAAAGGTCAATTTTTATTAGCAAAAGAAGGTGTTGCCATAATGCAAAACCAAAATTTAGGAGGTGATTTTATCAGCATTGCGAGTAAAAACGGATTATTTGCTGGTCCAAACAATGTAGGATATGGTACAGCTAAGGCAGCTCAACAACATATGGCTCGTTTAATGGCGGCTGAATTAGGCGAAAGTGGTATTCGTGTGAATATTATAAACCCTGATGGAGTGATTATTGGTAGTAAAATATGGGAAGGTGATTGGGCAGAAGGAAGAGCAAAAACGTATGGAATAACAGTTGAAGAGCTTCCTCAATTTTACGCAAACCGAAATTTATTAAAACAAATTATATTACCAGCAGATATTGCCAATGGTGTATTTTCTTTGGTAGCTATATTAAATAAAACAACTGGAAACATTATAAATGTTGACGGTGGAATGCCAGCTGCATTCGTAAGGTAAATTTGAGTTAGTTTTTGTAAACTTCTGCAGATTATACCTTATAGTCTGTGGAAGTTTTTTTATACTGAACTCATTTAAATGTTTTATTTAGAGTTGAAAATATGATATTTACAGGTAAAAGAAAAAGATTAAATGAGTTCATTCAATAAAACAATATTTTATAATGAGAATAGAAAAAGATCAAATACAAGACAACAATAAAAAAGACATTTCTCAGCATAAAGAAAATTTTAACTTTTTAGCAAATTCATTGTCTAAAAACGGAATTAATGTTGATGAAATTGTTGCTAAATTGGCAAATTTTCAAGTAGCAATACCAAGTTGGGCATTAGGCGCTGGTGGTACAAGATTTGGAAGATTTTCTTATGGAGGCGAACCGTCATCTTTAGAAGAAAAAATAAGTGATATTGGCGTTATTCATAGTTTAACTCAAACTGCAGGTGCTATTTCTTTACATATTCCTTGGGATATTCCAAAAGATTATAGTGCCATTAAAGAATTAGCTAATTCTCACAATATTGTTTTTGATGCTGTAAATTCTAATACTTTTCAAGACCAAAAAAATGCAAAAGAGAGTTATAAATTCGGCTCGCTTTCAAACATAAGTAAAGCAGTAAGAGATCAAGCAATTCAGCATAATATTGATGTTATAAATATTGGTGAAAAATTAGGATCAAAAAGTATCACCGTTTGGTTGGCAGATGGTTCTTGCTTTCCGGGACAGCACAATTTTCAAACTGCACTTCAAAACACTCAAGAAGGATTAAAAAATATTCATAACCATTTACCTAATGATTGGCGACTATTTATTGAATACAAACCTTATGAACCAAACTTTTACAGTACTGTAATACAGGATTGGGGAACCTCTTTTATGTTAGCGAATGAATGTGGAGAAAAAGCATTTTCATTGGTAGATCTAGGACATCATTTACCCAATTCTAATATTGAACAAATAGTTTCAACCCTAATGATGAAAGGTAAATTAGGAGGTTTTCATTTTAATGATAGTAAATATGGAGATGACGATATCACTGTGGGTTCTATTAAACCTTATGCTTTATTTCTTATCTTTAAGGAATTAGTTTACGGAATGGAAAATAATAAAAACAATCCTGATTTAGCATGGATGATTGATGC
>VAPK010255621.1_pt1 | contig 15439 bp, 9 predicted proteins | sample 3395031 | NCBI WGS metagenome assembly VAPK01 (sample SAMN08290443, study PRJNA428436) | hydrothermal vent metagenome | isolation source: Deep-sea hydrothermal vent chimney 1 | place: Pacific Ocean: Juan De Fuca Ridge
AGTTCTGTTTTTGAGCCTCGCAATAGGCCGGCAAAAGCATACTCAGACAAGCTGTCAGGTACCGGGGTGACGGCCGCGAGGATCGTCGCAGGATCGGCGCCTAATACGACCGAAACAGGGAACGGTTGATCGGGATATTTTCTTTGCCAGTCGCGGTAATCTAAGGCGCCACCGCGGTGAGCCAGCCAACGCATAATGACCTTGTTAGGGGCGATGACTTGTTGCCGATAAATGCCCATGTTTTGGCGGTCTTTGTGCGGGCCTTTCGTGACCACTAAGGCCCAGGTGATTAATGGACCGGCATCGTCTGGCCAACACGTTTGAATGGGCAGCCTGCTTAAATCTACTCGGTTGGTTTCGATAATCTGTTCTTGGCAAGGCGCTTGTTTGACAATTTTAGGTGCCATATGCAGCACTTGTTTGAAAATAGGCAGTTTTTTCCAGGCATCTTTGAGCCCTTTTGGGGGCTCGGGTTCTTTTAAAAACGCCAATAATTTACCAATCTCTCGTAAGCTTTCTACGCGATCCGCCCCCATGCCCATGGCCACTCGCTGTGGCGTGCCAAATAAATTAGCTAATACAGGTATGTGGCTATTTTTTGGGTTTTCAAACAAAATGGCCGGACCCGCCTGACGCAAGGTGCGGTCACAAATTTCCGTCATTTCCAAGTTGGGATCGATTTCCCGTTTGACGCGCTTGAGCTCACCGAGGGTTTCCAGTTGGCTAATAAAGTCTCTTAAATCACGATATTTCATAGGGCTAAATTTTGGCTAGTAACGAGTATTTAAGAGCATATACCACAGTGGACTAGGCGATGGCTATGGTTGCCCATTTATTAGCCAGCTTTTTGGTGTATTTGTTTGGCTTCATTGGGCTGATTCTTTCGCATCCAACTGACGAATTCGGGGAAGGGGATTGGACGACTGATATAATAGCCTTGGGCGATGTCACAGCCAAGTTGTTGCAGGTGATCGAGGGAAGCTTGGTCTTCGACGCCCTCAGCAACCACGTTCATGCCTAATGAGTGGCCTAAGTCAATGGTGGCTTTGACGATGGAGGCATCTTCTTCATTAGTATTCATATTGAGCACAAAGGAGCGGTCAATTTTTATTTCTTGGACGGGGAGTCTTTTTAGATTGACCAGCGAGGAAAAACCCGTGCCGAAGTCGTCAATAGATATTTTAAAGCCAATACTGTCCAGTCGAAATAATAATTTTTGGGCGTGTGCTGGATTTGCCATCATGGCACTTTCGGTGAGTTCCAGAGTGAGCTTGGTCGGATGCATTTTCCATTGGTGCAATGAGTCAATGAGTAAGTTTTCCAAATCCGCGTCCTGCAGATTGCACGCAGATAGGTTAACCGCGATATTGGTATCAATGCCTTGCTCTGTGAGTGCCGCTAAATCTCTTAATGCCATGCGTAATACGACTTCGGTGAGTGGGCGTATCAAACCGGATTGTTCGGCGATAGAGATGAATCGGTCGGGCGGGATGTTACCGAGGGTTGGGTGATTCCAGCGCAATAGGGCTTCTGCGGCGATGGTTTCTAGGGTATTAATATTGACTTTGGGTTGATAGTGAAGGCTTAATTGATCGGTATCAAACGCTTGTCCAAGGTCTTTGATGAGGGTTAAGCGCTCCTGGCTGAACTTATTGAGTTCTTGATCGTAAATGGTGGTATGGATACCGGCTCTTTTGGCTTCATACATGGCAATATCTGCGTGTTTCAATAGAATATTGATTTCTTTACCATGATCTGGGTACATGGCAATGCCAATACAGCCTGATATGAATAATTTATTGCCTTCCACTTCCACGACTTCTTCGATTTGCTTGAGTATGTTTTCAATAATCGGATGAGTGCTGGCCAAGGATACGTTTCTTAGAATGAAGGCAAATTCATCACCACCAAGTCGGGCGATGGTATCGCATTTGCGGAGTGTCTTGTGCAGGCGCTGCGAAATTTGCACGAGTAATTGATCACCAAAATGATGCCCCAATGTGTCATTCACATCTTTGAAGTGATTTAAATTAATTAAGCATAGTGCGACTTTGCTTTGTTCTTGATGCGCCGTATCAATGGCGTGCTGCAACCGCTCCTTGAGTAAGGAGCGGTTAGGTAATGCGGTTAATGCATCATGCATGGCTTGGTGTCGCAAGGCTTCTTTTTGTCGTTGAAGTTTGTCAATGAGTGAGGCGACAAACAGGGAAGCCCACAAGGTGACAATGAGCAAGATGGCTACTCCAATTGATATTGGAGTCATAAATGTTTGACTTATTTCGGCGAAATTTTTATTAAGGGTGTTGTGCGAGAGCGCTAAATAATAAGGACTGTTAGGAATCGGATGAGAAAACCACGTATATGTATTTTGTTGGTCGCTCATGCTGCCATAGGGTGAACTTAGGTTTATGATGCGTTGGATAACTGGTGGTGGTAGTTTGTTGGCGGTTTCCGCAATGATGGTTTTATTTTCTAAGCCATAAACCACTAAAGAGATTTGTGGATCTGTATATCTTTCAAACCAATCAGATATCACGGTACGATTGATATTGATGCCCACATCGACATACAAATCATTGATAAGTTGCTGGGAAAAATCTCTCAATAATACAATTTCCCTGTCTGTTTTGCTAAAAATTGCTGTTTGATAGGCAATAAAGCCAAAAAGAGACGAGGCGATCAGTAAAAAGGAAAAAATGCCAGCAAATAATTTAATGCGCAAATTCATTGTTTTTAAGGTTCACTTTCGTTTGTGATGGCGGTTGAACTCCAATGTTTCAGTAGGCTACTACGTGAAGCCTAGTATCCATGCGAATAAATATTGAGCATTTCTAGCAGGAAAGCAATGTCCGGTGGCAATGTCATTGTTTTTCCTAGACCTAGACCTAGAAATAAAATTTTAGATCGATATGTTTCTCAACTTTTCCATAGGTTTTACTATATCTTCGGTGTTATGTAAGACAACGTATTGATTGCAAGGATGAAAACACAATGAAAGCCGTTAGCCTAACTTTCTTTGTATCGGTAATATAAGAAAGAAGCTTTATTGAAAAGTATCGATTGAGTGTTTTTCATCCGAATCATCTTTTAAGCGGGTCTGAAAAGCCATGCAATGGGGTTGAATTGGTGGAAAATTTGTACTCGTGTTAAGCGCTAAGATACTATGCGAGTAATATTAATTAATTTCTATCAACCGGAGGGCAGATTTTTTATGGATAGACGTGGTTTTATCAAAACTGCAGGCAATAGCGCGCTGATCGCGGGTAGTATGGCGGTTGGATCAACGGTGGCGCAGGCTGCAAAAACCATTAAATGGAAAATGGTAACGACTTGGCCAAAAAACTTTCCGGGACTGGGTACGGGAGCTAATTATCTCGCTAAACTGATTACCGAAATGGCCGGTGGCCGATTAAAAGTTAAAGTTTATGGGGCGAATGAATTAGTTCCGCCCTTTGAAATATTTGATGCGGTATCACGTGGTACCGCACAGATGGGGCATGGGGCCGCCTATTATTGGAAAGGCAAAAGTGAAGCGGCGCAGTTTTTTGCGGCGGTGCCTTTTGGGTTAAATGCACAGGAGATGAATGCCTGGTTATATCATGGCGGTGGTATGGCATTATGGGAAGAGGTATACGAGCCTTTTGGTTTAATACCGACAGCGGCGGGTAATACTGGGGTGCAAATGGCGGGTTGGTTTAATCGTGAGATTAACGCCGTGGCAGATTTGAAAGGTCTTAAAATGCGAATTCCGGGGTTAGGCGGGGAAGTATTGAAACGCGCCGGCGGAACGCCAGTCAGTTTACCCGGTGGAGAGATTTTCACCTCGTTGAAATCCGGCGCCATTGATGCCAGCGAATGGGTTGGACCCTATAATGATTTAGCGTTTGGATTATATAAGGCGGCCAAATATTACTACTACCCAGGTTGGCACGAACCGGGTACCACCTTAGAATGTTTCATCAATGCAGAAGCGTTTGCAGCACTACCGAAAGATTTGCAATCGATTGTCAAACAAGCCTGTCGAGTGGCCAATCAAGATATGTTAACCGAGTATACCGCACGTAATCATGCTGCATTACATACCCTGGTTAACAAACATAAAGTCAATCTCAAAAAACTACCTGATCAAGTTTTGCAAAAATTACGTCGTTTATCTGACGAAGTCGTCGCGGATGTTGGCAATAAAGATAAGACATCGAAAAAAGTTTACCAATCGTTTATAAAATTTCGTGAGCAGGTGACCGAGTGGCATAATATTTCTGAAAAAGCATATTACGATGCACGTGCATTGTAGCCAGTACATTGCGTGAATTGAGCGAAGCCTATTCCAAACCTGCATCTCGCATGCCCGGTGCGAGATGTCGGTTTAAAGGATGAATAAAATTTTTCTAATTTTGCTTGCCTGTCAGAGGTGAAAGTAAAATGATTTGATTCTTGTTTGGCCGTCTATTTTTGCCCTGACTGTGTCTATACCTCGCACTCAATGCCTAAATCTCAAACGCTACGGGTATAGATACAAGCCAGGGATGAGTGTCTGATATGATTCTATCACGGGTAAAAAGCCTATTACATCAGTTTTGGGTCAGCTGGGTTTTTCTTTCTTCGATATGAGAGACGTGCGCTACCACTTCGATAAGTTCGGCACTTGCCCTTGTTAACAAATCAGCATTTTTGGTTTTTTTGTATTGGGTTAAGAATATATAGGCTGTAGCTGGGTGAAGGATGGCATCCATTAAACTGAATAATTCGCTGAAGTGTTCCATTTTGTGAATGTCAAAGCCGTGCTCTTTTAAATACCTGCCTTCGTGCCATTGAGCTTCAATTTCATTAGGCGTCATGCGCTTCATGTTGTCCGCATTAGCGATGACAAGGCTCAAGAATTTTTTATGTTCAGGGTGTTCCTTAACATAGGCCAGGCTGCCTTCAATTCCCAGTTTGATCATTTCATTTTGGGCTTTGATGGCTTGATTGATGTTAGTTATAAAACCGCGATTAGCTTCATGGATCGTGCCATTAGCAAGTTCGATAAATCTTTTTGTATCAATAGCATAAGTGGGCGTAGAACATAAACCTAACAGTGTTAATCCCAATGTGCCGCCTAATATTTGTTTTTTTGTTATCATGTTTGTACCCTCTCGAAAGTTTTATAATTATTCAGCCTGTACTTGTGGGTTTCGTTTTGTGCTACCCATTCTTATCTCTACATTTCAGCTGTTACGAAACTGACACTTTTTTCGACTGGAGATGGTGTCATCTATTATTTGATTTCGCTTGAGCGCTGGATCCCACAAGCATTTTTCTTCAGTTGGCAACACAATCAAGTATGAGCTTTTTCAGAAAAATTCTTGTGAAATCAATTCTCTTTGCAATTTCCTTATCCTAGGTAACCTAATCAATAAGGTTGTGTTATATTAATTGTAGATGAAAAAATGCTTAATTCATGCTGAATAAATAGTCGAGGGGCTAAGGGATTAAGGTGTATGATAGCCGGTACTTAATTCATGGACGGCCTCAATGAATGCGCCGGCATGCTCGGGTTTGACATGTTGGTGAATGCCGTGTCCCAAATTAAAAATATGACCTGGGCCTTTGCCGTAACTTCCCAGGATGGTGGTGACTTCCTGGCGAATGCGTTCGGGCGAAGCATAAAGAATGGAGGGGTCCATATTGCCTTGCAGAGCAACGCGATCACCGACTCGGCGTCGTGCTTCACTCATGTCGATGGTCCAATCTAAGCCAAGCGCATCACAACCAGTATCGGCCATGGCTTCTAACCAAGCGGAACCGCCTTTGGTAAACAGTGTGACAGGTACTTTTTGTCCTTCGTATTCGCGGGTGAGGCCATCAATAATTTGTGCCATATAGTGTAACGAGAAGGTTTGGTAATCACGTGGTGTTAATACACCGCCCCAGGTATCAAAGATCATTACGGCTTGTGCGCCAGCGGCAATTTGTGCGTTTAAATAGCTGGTGACGGATTTGGCCGTGGTATCTAATAAATGGTGTAACAGATCCGGACGATCAAACATCATGCCTTTAATGTGAGAATATTCTTTGCTAGAACTGCCTTCGATCATATACGTGGCCAGTGTCCAAGGACTGCCCGAAAAACCAATCAGTGGTACCCGACCATTAAGGGCCTTGCGTATGGTACGAACTGCGTCGATCACGTATTTTAATTCATCTTCGGGGTCAGGGACGGGGAGTTTTTTGACGTCGGCTTCAGTGCGTACCGGACGGGCAAATTGAGGGCCTTCGCCTTTGGCAAAAGATAAACCTAGTCCCATCGCATCCGGGATGGTCAATATGTCTGAAAATAAAATGGCCGCATCCAATGGATATCGCTCAAGCGGTTGCAAGGTGACTTCGCAGGCTAAGTCAGCATTTTTGCAAAGGCTCATGAAGTCACCGGCACGGGCACGCGTTTCCCGGTACTCAGGTAAATATCTGCCCGCTTGGCGCATCATCCATACTGGCGTGACATCGACGGGTTGGCGAAGCAGGGCTCGTAAAAAACGATCATTTTTTAATTCAGTCATTTGATACTCGTTTTAATCATTAAGCGTATCAACCGCTTGGTTAAATTTCTAAATAATCCAGAATGCCCTCGGCCGCTTGACGTCCTTCATACACGGCCGTGACCACTAGGTCCGATCCCCGTACCATATCACCTCCCGCAAAAACTTTGGGATGGCTCGTTTGAAATGCATAGTCGGTTTGTGCTGAGGCGCGAATGCGGCCAATACGATCTACCTTGATGTCAAACGATTTAAACCATGGTGCTGGGCTGGGTTTAAAACCAAAAGCGATGATCACCTGATCAGCGGCAATGATCTCTTCCGACCCGGCAATGGGTTCTGGGTGGCGGCGTCCTTGCTGATCGGCTTTGCCGAGTTGGGTGGTGACGAATTTGACGCCTTCCACTTTATCCTCGCCGATAATTTCGACGGGTTGTCGATTCCATAAAAATTGAACGCCTTCTTCTTTAGCGTTGGCGACTTCTCGTTTCGAGCCGGGCATGTTTTCCTCATTGCGTCGATAAGCGCAGGTGACGGTTTTAGCTTGTTGACGCACCGCCGTTCGGTTGCAATCCATGGCGGTATCTCCACCCCCTAATATCACCACGCGTTGAGCTTTCATATCGATGAATTCAGCGGCGCTTTTTTCAAAGCCTAACTGGCGATTGATATTGGCGATGAGATAAGGCAAGGCTTGGTGGACGCCCGCTAGTTGTTCACCAGGAAACCCACCGGGCATGGAACCGTAGGTACCCATGCCTAAAAACACGGCGTCGTATTGATCCAATAGGGTCTGGAAGGGGATGTCTTTACCGATTTCAGTATTCAATATAAATTCGACACCCATACCTTCGAGTATGGAACGACGATTTCTGACGACCTCCTTTTCCAGTTTGAATTCGGGAATACCAAAAGTGAGCAAGCCGCCAATTTCTTGATAACGATCATAGACGATAGCTTTGACGCCATTACGTGCCAGGATGTCAGCGCAGCCGAGGCCAGCCGGTCCCGCGCCGATGATGGCAACACGCTTGCCGGTATCTTTGACGCTTGACAAGTCGGGTCGCCAGCCTTGCGCAAAGGCAGTATCGCTGATGTATTTTTCAACCGAGCCAATGGTGACCGCGCCAAAACCATCGTTTAAGGTGCAGGCACCTTCACAAAGCCGGTCTTGTGGGCAGACGCGGCCACAAACCTCTGGCAATGAATTAGTGCGATGAGACAGTTCGGCGGCTTCTTTAATGTTGCCTTCAGCGATAAGTTTTAACCAATTGGGAATATAGTTATGTACCGGACATTTCCATTCACAATAGGGATTGCCACAGGCGAGGCAGCGGGCCGATTGTTCGCTGGCTCCAGCTGGATCAAATGGGCCATAGATTTCTCTAAAATCATGCAGCCGAACGCCGGCTGGTTTTTTTGCGGGGTCACGCCGTGGAACTTGAATAAATTGAAAGTTATTAGCCATAATTCACTTTAATTTTTGGTTGATTAAATAGGTGAGCCTAATTATTGTAACAAAATTTGCGAAGCCTATTTTTTGCCCTTCAAGGTACTGCGAAGCCGTCACGCCGAAGGGCGGGAAATAGGTGAGTCAATGTTAAAATAATTTTGATCACCTACTTACTACGTGCTATTTTTTTAAAAGACAACGCTGCAAATCACCGGGTACCTCGAATGCAGGAACAGAGCGATGCAGCGTGAATAACATTTTTTTTCATCGCTAAAACTTGGAAATTAAATCAAGATACATTTGACAATCCGTTATTGTCTAAGTGTACGCGCCTGTTATGCATTTGTTCCCTCAAACGGAAAGCTGTTTAAAATGGTTTCGGTCAACTCATACACAGAGTCATAATCATAATTCTGCCGTCCCATCTTAGGTTGCCAATAGCGTCCATGCGCCAGCCAATGCCGGTATTTATAAGCGCCTTTCAAATGGCTTATTAGTTGAGATGTTCCATGCGTATTATTTTTCCATGCATCTAAAATGTCATCCTCAAGAGAGGCTCTTGTGCTCTTCTTCTGGTATATGCTTCTGAATGCTCTTGAAAGTGAATCTTTTTTTCTATTATAGTTACGTTGAAGGTAATCTATTCTAAATATTGCTTCCAATGCCGCCAGCAATGATAAGGATGAAGTATGGCTCAATTCATTTATCCTTTCCCTTAACTCGCTAGTTAACTCCTCAGCCGAATATCCAGAAAAACGTTCTTCATAATCTTTATTATCCGAGCTAAAGTACAACTTCAAGGATGACTCAGAATCTAAATAATGCATGGCAATATCATCAAGTTCTAATTGATCCTTCGAGAAAGGAACCTTCTTAGCCACCGACAACCTCCATTAGCGCTTCAAGAAACGTATCTTGTTCGAGGTTTATGTATTTAATTCTTGGCGGCGATGTTGCAATTTTCCAGCCCCATTCAATAACCGATGGTTCTTCATCCTTTTTAGGTGATTCTTCACCTTCAATCCATACACTGACCTTGATCTTAGGTTCTGATGAATTCTTGTTAACTAGCACGAATTTAACTTTACCATTCGCTCCAATTAAATCTACTCGACCTTTTGCTCCAATAAGATTTGTTCCAATAGGTTCGAGGTTTAGCTTGTGATTGCCAAGTTCAATATTGAGAACCTGTACTGAATAGGCACCGACATATTCTTCAAATATTGTTTTCTCTGTGTATTTATGAACGATTTTTCCATCTTTCACGTATTCTTCCAAAAAGGCTTCAATCTTTTTATAAAAATTGGATAGCTGATCCAGCCACTCATTTCTCTTAGCCTCCCAGTCAATAGGAGTCTCATCAGATCTTGTTTTAGCTTGTTTGCTTATAAATTTGTCAAAATTTTTTTTGCTCATATCGCTTAAGTACTCCGAATATGTACTAGATATTGTCCTAACAAAAATTAGGCCGCACTGCGTAGCGTATCGAGCAGCGATCCGAGTTCACTGGCCTTGGGTTTAACCAGCCAGAATTTACCGATGACATCGGAAAAATTATCTAGAATGTGTTGACCCCATTGGCTTTGAGTTTCATTGACGAATAATTGGATGGTGTCACGCAAATAATTCCGATGGGCTTCGGTGGCTTCGGTGGATACGCGGTGGATGTCGATCAGTTCATGGTTATAGCAGTCAACAAAGGTATTATCTTGGTCGAGTACGTAAGCGAAACCGCCGGTCATGCCGGCGCCAAAATTAAGGCCGGTGGCGCCTAATACAGTAATCACGCCACCAGTCATGTATTCACAACCGTGATCGCCGATGCCTTCCACGACCGCAAAGGCACCTGAGTTTCGTACCGCAAAACGTTCGCCAGCGAGTCCGGCCGCGAACAGGTGACCACCGGTGGCGCCATATAAACAGGTGTTACCAATGATGGTGGCTTCCTGGCTTTGATAGCGGCTGTTTTTGGGAGGGGTGATCACGAGTTTGCCGCCGGTCATGCCTTTTCCGACATAATCATTGGCATCGCCTTCGAGATACATATGTAAACCACCGGCATTCCATACCCCAAAACTTTGACCGGCGGTGCCTTTGAGTGTGAGGGTGATGGGCTGATCTTTCATGCCCTGGTTGCCGTGCCGTTTTGCGATTTCGCCGGATAGACGGGCGCCGATGGAGCGGTTGACATTGATGATGTCGTAGGGAAATGCGCCACCGGATTGATTTTCGATCGCAGATAAGGTGTCTTGTACCATGCGTTCCGCCAATTCACCTTTGTCGAATGGGGCATTGCGTGGTTGGCTGCAATATTGAGGGCTGGTTTTGTCCGCCCCGCCATCATGCAGGATGGGTTGTAAATCCAAGCCTTTTTGTTTATCGGTGTTGCCTTCAAGAATTTCCAACAAATCGGTACGTCCCACTAAATCGACGAGTCGTTTAATGCCCAGCTGAGCCAGCAGCATACGGGTTTCTGTGGCGACAAAGGTAAAGTAATTCATCACCATTTCTGGCAGCCCAATAAAGTGCTGTAGACGAAGCACTTTATTCTGGGTGGCGATTCCGGTGGCGCAATTGTTAAGATGACAAATACGCAAATACTTACAGCCCAGGGCGACCATGGGGCCGGTACCAAAACCAAAACTTTCTGCACCGAGAATCGCGGCTTTAATGACATCAAGGCCGGTTTTTAAACCGCCATCGGCTTGCAAGCGTACTTTGTCGCGCAAACCATTGGCGCGCAAGATTTGATGGGTTTCGGTTAAACCGATTTCCCAGGGAATCCCGGCATATTTAACCGAGGTCAGTGGACTGGCGCCGGTACCGCCGTCATAACCGGAAATGGTAATCAAATCGGCATAGGCTTTGGCGACCCCGGCGGCAATGGTGCCGACGCCAGCTTCCGCTACCAGTTTCACCGATATCAGAGCTGCTGGGTTGACTTGTTTTAAGTCAAAAATGAGTTGCGCCAGGTCCTCAATGGAATAAATATCATGATGGGGTGGTGGTGAGATGAGCGCGACGCCAGGTCGTGCAAATCGTAAGCTGGCGATCAAGCTGTCGACCTTGTGGCCGGGCAATTGCCCCCCTTCTCCGGGTTTTGCCCCTTGCGCGATTTTGATTTGAATGACTTCGGCATTCACCAAATAATGGGGCGTGACGCCAAACCGGCCTGACGCGACTTGTTTAATTTTTGAGGTTTTTTCGGTGCCATAGCGAGATATATGTTCACCGCCTTCCCCTGAGTTAGAGCGCCCACCGAGACGATTCATGGCAATAGCCAAAGCTTCATGGGCTTCCGGAGACAGGGCGCCTAACGACATACCGGCGCTGTCAAAGCGCGTGAATAAGCTGTCAAGTGATTCGACTTCATTGATGTCAATGGGAGAGGTATCACTACGTACCTTTAATAAGTCTCTAAGTGAGGAGTAGGGGCGTTCGTTAATGAGCTGAGCATAGACTTGATAATCACTGTACTTGCCGCTTTTTACCGCGACTTGCAAGCTATTGATGACGTCGGGGTTGTAAGCATGGTACTCACTGCCGTGGACATATTTCAATAATCCACCTTGTTCAATGGATTTGCGAGCACTCCAGGCGGTTTTGGCGAGTTGGCGTTGGTCCTGTTCAAGATCATCGAAATTGGCTCCTTGAATTCGATTAATGGAGCCTTTAAAGCATAGCTCAATGACTTCTTGATGTAAGCCAATACTTTCGAACAGTTGGGCACCCCGGTAACTGGCAATGGTTGAAATACCCATTTTGGAAATGATTTTGTATAGGCCCTTATTAATGCCTTTACGGTATTTCTGAGCAAGCCACGATATTTTTTCGTCTTTGATTTCACCCGTACGCGTTAAATCATGCAAGCATTCGTAAGCCAAATAAGGAAAAATGGCAGTGGCCCCATAACCCAATAGGGTCGCGAAATGATGTGGATCACGCGCCGTTGCAGTTTCAACGACAATATTGGCGTCGCACCGTAGTCCCGCTAGGATGAGGCGATGGTGTACGGCACCGGTGGCCAGCAGTGCGTGGGCCGGGATTTTATCGGGTTGGATATTTCGGTCGGATAAAATAATGATGGTTTTGCCGGAGTGTACTGCGGCCACGGCCATCTCACAAATGGCGATTAAACTCTCCTGTAAATGACGATCGACAGAATAATTTAAATCGATGCGTACATGTTGGAATTGCGGGTCTGTCAACGCAATGAGTTTACTGAATTTGCCCAGTGATAACACGGGGGAGTCGATCAATAATCGCCCGGCATGGGTGGCGGCTTCCGCAAATAAGTTACGTTCTGGCCCGAGGCAGGTTTCCAGAGACATAACAATTTGTTCACGCAGCGGATCGATCGGAGGATTAGTGACTTGGGCAAATTGCTGGCGAAAATAATCATAAAGTGAGCGGGTTTTGCGAGATAGCACGGCCATGGGTGTGTCATCACCCATGGAGCCGATGGCTTCTGCGCCACTTTCTGCGAGGACACGAAGCACTTGATCGCGTTCTTCAAAGGTGACTTGAAACATTTTCTGATAACTCGCCATGCTGTGCTCATCAATGGAGGATTGCAGCGCTGCTGAATTGTTAAACAGTTGTGACTCCAAGTGCCTCGATTTTTTCCGCATCCATTGTTTGTAAGGATGGCGTTGGCTTAGCATGTCGTCGATGTCTTTCGGTAAAAGCAATGCACCGGTGTGGGTATCGGCCGCCAGCACTTGCCCAGGTTTCAAGCGGCCTTTGGTTACCACATCTTCGGGAAGATAGTCATAGACGCCAACCTCTGAGGCAATGGTGATGTGACGGTCTTTAGTGATCACATAACGGGCAGGTCGTAAGCCGTTACGATCTAACGCACACACCGCATGGCGGCCATCGGTCATGACGATGCCTGCCGGGCCATCCCAGGGCTCCATATGCATGGAGTTAAACTCATAAAAAGCGCGCAGATCAGGGTCCATGGTTTGCACGTTTTGCCAAGCCGGTGGCATTAATAAACGGATGGCGTGAAAAATGTCGAGTCCACCGGCCATTAAGGCTTCTAACATATTGTCGAGGCTGTTTGAGTCGGAGCCGGAAGCATTGACTAAGGGTCGCACATCATCCATGTTGGGGATGAGCGGTGTTTCAAATTTATGACCTCTGGCAATGGCCCAATTGCGATTGCCTTGGATGGTATTGATTTCGCCGTTATGGGCTAAATGGCGAAATGGCTGGGCGAGGCGCCATTGTGGCCAGGTGTTGGTAGAAAAACGCTGATGGAAAACCACTAAATCCGTTGCCAGTTGTTTGTTCTTTAAGTCTTGATAAAAAACCGGCAAATTATCTGGCATAACCAGACCTTTATAAGCGATCAATTGACTTGAAAGGCTGGGGATATAAAAGGTGTCATCGCTTTTACCGATGGCTTTTTCTGTTTTGCGGCGGGCAATATATAGGCGGCGTTCGAAGGTGTCGGTGGCCATGTCGTCAGGAGCATTAACAAATATTTGTTCAATGCGCGGCAATGATTTGAGGGCTTCGCTACCACAGGCACTGGCATCGGTGGGCACTTCTCGCCAACCGGCCACAGCAAGTCCCTGGGCGACGAGTTCGTCGGCCAGTTGTTGTTGCGCGATGCGAGCCAGAGCGATATCTAGGTTAAGAAAAACCATACCAACCGCATAGTGTTTTGCCAACTCAAAATGCAACTCTTCAGCCAGTGTGCGTAAAAAATGATCAGGCTTCTTCATTAATAAACCGCAACCGTCGCCCGTTTTGCCATCGGCGGCGACGGCACCGCGATGGGTTAAACGTGCTAAAGCATCAATGGCTGTTTCAGCGACCCAATGACTCGGGTTGCCATCCATGTGGGCAATGAGGCCAAAACCACAATTATCTTTTTCAAATTCGGGACGGTAAAGTCCGGGTTGCGTATTTTTTATCATGTTTAAAAGCACTTAGTTTGAAGTGAAGAAAGATTTTTCTTCTCACTTTAAATGTCTGTTCGAAAGCAAAATGGTTGGGAATTATACTGGTCGCTAGGTGGAGGTGCAAACAGTAAATAATTCTGATTTAATACAATAAGTTACTTGTTTGGTCGGCGATATATTGATTGCTAAAATCGCTTCGCTGACACAGAATCATAGATGATTCGGGTCAAGCATATCATTATTTGTTGCTAAAATTGAAATGCGGCTAATAAATGGCCATATTATGCAATGAATTGCCTTGGTTTGATTTTGTGCTGACTCGACTCCTCGGTTTTTTTCTAGCTTTTCACTTGAGCCATCTTTTTTCATAGGCTTTGGATGAGTGCTCCCTCTATAATAATGTATTGACTAACCTACAATGAGGATACCAGAAAAGCTTATCCTTCTTCCAAAAATGATTTCGGCGATCTTTGTTTTAAGTAACACCGAACACGCCAGAACTCAGCCTCATTTTTAGTCATGTCGGAATGCAATACCACCTTAATACTAAGATAGCATTGCCTCTCTGTATCCCTCGTAGTGAAGATTGTTCTGATTTTCCGGCCCACAGTCATTTGAATTTTGACAACAGAAATTTTGATGAAGTGGTTCGTGAAATTTTCTCTGTCAAGCCATGGCGATAGGTTATGAACTGATAGTGTAATTTAAAATAAAAACCAACAAAGAACACTATCCTTGATTCCAGTTAGAACCAAAATAGATACGAAGAAATATCTAAAGTCATTAATAATTTCTGTCGATAGGAAATTATCCAAAAAAATGGAGGACAAGGAGGCTAATGACGATAGGCGGCATTGCACTTTACTTTGATTTTACAAAGTAAACCATCTGTTTTCTGGATCAGAAATACAAAATTCTGGCCATTAAGAGTGGCAATCAATGACGTTTTAAAAAGGAAGTAATTGATCACTAGATTAAAACCTCAAGATTTCAATGAGTATTTTTTCATCACTAAAAATAAAAATCAAGGAGGACGTCATGATGGTCACTTCAAAAAAAGTATTTTTGATAGAAAATTATCATCGAAGTCGAGATAGAATTCGTGATCTAGGGGAAGTTTTTACTCCAGAAAATTTTGTCAATTCAATGCTATCTATGCTTTCAAAAGGTCAAAAAAAATTTTGGGAAAGAGAAGATGTTTTATTTTTTGAACCCAGTTGTGGCCATGGAAATATAGTAATTTCTATTCTAAAAAAAAGACTGAGTGCCTTATATGACAAGGCTGAGCTATCAAAAATTAAAAACCCTGAATTATATTCGATATCAAATGCTCTTAACACTCTCTGGGCAATTGATATTGACATCAAAAACGTTAATCACTGCAGAGAACGAGTTTTAGCAGAATTCTTGGGTTTCATAATTCAGAATACATCCAGTGTGTCACTGGAAAAATACTAAAGTGGACCCCATAGTCAAGACAGTGATTCCAAAAAATAAGATATAAAATTTATTGTTAAAAATACAATAAAACCGTCGTTAATAAGTTCGTGGTC
>VAPK010484689.1_pt1 | contig 15439 bp, 21 predicted proteins | sample 3395031 | NCBI WGS metagenome assembly VAPK01 (sample SAMN08290443, study PRJNA428436) | hydrothermal vent metagenome | isolation source: Deep-sea hydrothermal vent chimney 1 | place: Pacific Ocean: Juan De Fuca Ridge
AATTATTAGATCGCATTGTCACCCTTATTCGGTGGTCTATGCGGCTATTCCATGTCTCGTTGCCCGCCCAATCGGCGTGGCTTCTGCCTATTTTTTTTATTTTTTCCATATTTTTTATTTTTTCTTCTCTCCCCGCTAATAATAGAGGAGAGAGAAGAACATATTAGCTATTCGCTGGCTAGGCGACTAATTAAGCCGGTATTACTATTTTATGGGTAATCCGATAAGATAGTAATATTTTTAGGTAGTTAGAGAATGCCCAATTGGATTGTGTGGCTGGCTCATCTACCTGAACCAAGTATAGCATGCTGTTGTAGACTTGTCAAGTCTTATATTGACAATAGAATTTAAACAAGTTGACTAGTTACAAAATAAAGTATACAATATAATTGTTAAAAAAATAAGCATTGTAATAATAAGCCTGGATACTTACAATGCGTCCAGGCTTATTATATGCCAAAAAATAAAATGAAATATAACATAAATATAAATCAAATAATACTAAGCCAATACACAGAATTAGACATTAAAGATATGGCAATATTCGACTATATTTATACCATGTGTGCTTCCGTCAATACAAAAATAGAAAAAGAAAGATATAAAAACCACACTTGGATAAATTACGACAATCTGATAAAAGATATGCCAGCGTTAAAAATAAAATCAAGAAATAGTATTACTCCTAGAATAAATAAATTAGAAAAAATAAAACTAATAACAGTATTAAGAAAGATGATAAAAGGGCATAGACGCGTGTTCGTCAGAATTACCACGAAAGCCGATAGCGTGTTCGTCGAAACGAACGAGCGTGTTCGTTTCGACGAAAAGCGTGTTCGTGAAACTGTGCAAGATAATAATACTATAGATAATAATACTATAGATAATAATACTATAGATAATATAGGAACAAAAAAAATTCAGAAAAAAACAGAAAATTTTATTATTTTATTAAAAGGAGAATTAAAAGATAAGATGCTAAAAAAAAGCGAGATTGAGGAAATAAAGAATTTTGTGTCTTATTGGACAGAGCCAAATAAATCAAAAACAAAGCTTAAGTGGGAATTACAGCAGACATGGGACACGAAGAGAAGATTAAATACTTGGATGAGTAATAAGAATAATTGGAGATATTTTGAAAAAAAGAAAGGAGGTGGAACATTAGAAGTATGAAAACAGAAATTACAGATAAAACCTACATAATTTTAACTAATTATGGCAATAAAATTTATATAACTGAGGAACAGTATAATAATATTTACTCTAATTTTGATAATATTGAAAGTGTTAAAATTAAAAATCAAGCTATCATAAATAAAAAATATATAGTCATGATAGCGAGAGCAGACGAGATTGAAATAAATGAAAAAGAGCATAAAGGCATGTGGCAATGCGATTATGGCGAATGGCATAAAAGAGGCGAAAAATGTGGACACGCAGAAGGAGCAAAATATATATAAAATAATTTAATAAAATAATATGGAAAAAACATATGCAATTATAACTTATAATGGTGATCACTATCTATTATCAGACAAACAAGAACTTAAATTAAGAAATTCATTAATTACTGATATATTAATATTTAATAATAAAAAAATAAAAGTTAATACAATTGACAAGGTGTTAACAATTGATGAATATTATAAAAATTATCAAAAAGAAACAGTAAAAAAAGAATTTTTTGAAATTAAGAAAATAAAAAATTCAAGGAGAACTGCTATGATGGGAATTAGAAGAGGATTAGCAAACTATATAAATTCTCCTAATTATCAGGGAACAGCTAATCCTTCAGTAATAGTAGCTTTAGCCGATGATAGGCTATCAGAGTAGTTTTTTTGACAAAAAAATAAATATATGTTAAGATATATTCATGGAAGAACAATTTAAAAAATTAAAAACAAATCTAGCATACAGAAGTTTGCTGGTTTTTTAATAATATGATAAAACCATTTAATTCTAATATTCTAATTCAAAAAATAAAAATAGAAGAAAAAGTAAACGGGATAATTACAACCCTAAGTGAATCCGATACAATGTTCACGGCTGAGGTACTAGCCATAGCTGATAATATCGAAGAAGATATTAATATAGGCGACATAATCGCCTATGACGATTATTCTATTAAAAAATTTGGTAAATTAATGTTAATTAACATTAATGATATTTTAGGAAAATATGAAAAAGATTAAAATAGAAAAACTAAAATTAGCAAAATATAACCCTCGCATAATAAACGAGGAACAATTAAATAAACTCAAAAATTCGATTAAGGAGTTCGGTATGGTTCAACCGATTGTAATTAATAAAGACTTCACTGTAATTTCAGGGCATCAGAGAATTAAAGCGTTAGAATCTCTTGGACTCGAAGAAGTAGAGTTTATTCAATTAGATCTAGACGCAAAAAAAGAAAAAGCACTTAACCTCGCAATGAATAAGATTGATGGCGAATGGGATACTGAGAAATTGTTTGAGATAATCGATGACTTGAGTGGGGACGATGAGCTTGATTTAACAGGTTTTAATGAAAAAGAAATCAGTTTAATTTTAGATAATGGAATAGACATTGAAGAAAATAATGAAATTAAAGAAAGAGAAATTTTAGAAAAAACTCCGAAATCCAAACCAGGTGATATATACCAATTAGGTGACCATCGATTAATGTGTGGTGATTCTACTTCTCTAGAAGATATCGAAAAATTAACTCAATCCAATCAAATGGATATGGTATGGACAGACCCTCCATACAATGTAGATTACGAATCATCTAATTTAGGTAGAATTAAAGGGGACAATCTCGGGGACGAGGAATTTTTAGAATTCTCTAGGCAGGTATTTGGTAATCTCGAAAAAATCGTAAAACCAAATTCAGCATTTTATATTTGTTCTGGATGGCAATCTTTCTCAACATTTCAACAATCGCTTCAAGAGTCAGGATTGCACATATCAGAGGTTATTATTTGGATAAAGAATAGAGGAGGAATACATACAATAGATTACCCTCATAAACACGAGCAGATAATCAAAGCCAAAAAATTGAAAGGAACTCCACATAAACAAAAAGCTGGAGCGATAGTTTATGGATGGACGAACTCAAAAAAGGGACTCCATAATTATTATGGTGATAGGAGCGACTATGATGTATGGACAATGGATAGAATTAATTCAAATTATTTACACCCGACGGAGAAGCCAGATTGGCTAGTTATGAGAGCATTAAAAAATTCGTCAAAATACAAAGATAGGGTTATAGATTTATTCGGAGGAAGTGGCTCAGCATTGATTGCCTGCGAAAAGATGGGAAGACGAGCGTATATTATGGAAATGGACGCATGCTTTGTCGATGTCATAATTCATCGATGGAACAAACATACTAATCAAAAAGCTAAAAAAATAAACAAATGAAAAAAATATTAAGCAAATCAAAAACGCAAAAATTAATTAAAGAAGGCGTTGATATTTTAGCAGATACGGTCAAGGTTACCCTTGGAGCGAAAGGTAAGAATGTAATAATTAATAATGGATTTGAACAAACTAAGATTATCAATGATGGAGTATCTATTGCTAGAGAAGTTGAAGTAGAAAATGAGATTATGAACACAGGAGCTACACTAGCCAAACAAGCAGCGGAAAAAACGAACGATGAAGCTGGCGATGGGACAACAACTACCATCGTAATTCTTCAAGAATTTCTTAAACAGCTAGAATTAATAAAAGCAACTGATGTCAGAAAAACACGTCAAGAAATTAATAAATATGTTACTCAAATAATTAAATATTTAAAAATAATTTCAAAAAAAGCGAAAAAAGAAGATATATTTAAAATAGCATTAAATTCATCTCTAGATTATGAGATTGCTAAAACAATTGAAAAAACAATCGAAAAAATAGGAAGAGATGGAATAATAACCATTGAAGACAAAAGAAAGCAAGGAATTGAATTAAGAGTAAATAACGGAATTAAAATTAATGATGGATATGTTTCTCCGTATATGATTACTGATAAGGAAAAACTGAGAGCAATAATCAAAAATGCTCTAGTTCTAATTACGACTAGATCTATCAATAGCGTCAACGATATACTTCCAATTTTAGAATTTTTACAAAGTAAAGGAATAAATGAATTAGTAATATTCACTGATGAGATCACTGATGAGGTATTAGCACCTCTACTCATCAATAAAATGAAAGGAGTATTTTCAGTTTATATAGTTAAGACTAGGGACATAGACGATATTTCGACAGTGACTGGGGCTCAGATAGTAACCGCAGAGAATGGGTTAGATTTTGAGTTTGATATTTTAGGAAAATCAGAAAAAATAGAAATTAACAAAAACAATACTGTAGTGACAGCAGGGCCCATAATGGAAATAAAAATAGAAGAAAAAGTAAAACAACTTAAAAAATTATTAAAACAGGAAGAAGTTGATCCTGAAGATAAGATATTAGCACAAGAGAGCATAGCTAGGCTCTCAGAGGGAGTTGCAGTGATCAGTATCGCAGGAGACAACGAGATTTTAACAAAAGAAAGAAAGTTAAAATTAGAAGATGCAATATCAGCAGTTAAATCAGCGTTAGAAGAAGGGATAATTGTAGGTGGAGGCTTTGCATTTATAGAAGCAGTTAACTTTTTATTTCAAAACAAAGAAAAATTAAATGAGGTCGAGACCCTCGTTTATAAAACAATGATAGCTCCAACAATTCAAATCCTAAAAAATGCAGATGAGAATGAAAAGGATATAATCCAAAAATATAAAAAAGGAAAAGGATATAATGTTATTACTAGGAAGTGGGAAGATTTTCATAAAACGGGGATCATCGATCCAACCAAAGTATTGAAATCAGCAATAATCAACGCATTCGCAATGGGAACAAGTATTGCCACAGCGGAAGCAAGTATTATACAAACAACAAATGAAAATGAAGCAAAAAAGTAAAAAACCAAAGTGTGTTATATGTAGTAGAGTTTTAAAGGGAAAACAATCCAAATTCTGTTCAAAAAGATGTCAAAAGAGAGGATACCCAACATCCACGCCTGGGTCAAGATTACCAAAAGTAGATTACATAATAAACGATGCTAATTTTGGAGATCTACCAATTTTCAAAACCGCAAAAGCATGGTGGAAAGATGAAAGGAAAGTAAGAAAACTAATCAAAGGATTGAAAATGGATTGTAAGCCTAGGGAGTTGCGAGTGCTAGCAGGTATCACTCAGCATCAATACAATTACTTTATTACAGTTCATCCAGAGTTTTCGATTATATTCAAAGATATGAGGGCTGTACCGTCAATTTTGGCTCGACAGAGCGTTACTATTCAAATGCAACGAGATGGATATTTAGCGATGAAATATCTGGAAAAGAAAGAACCTGATGAATTTAAAGAATCCAAAGAAGTCATTGTGAAGGACCAACCTATATTAATAGATGATGTTTTAGGAGATGATGATGATTAAGAAGATAAATAAAATTAATGATAGAAAAAAATGAACATCCAAAAGTAAAATTGATGGATTTAATTCATCCATCAAGCAAGCAAAAGGTAGCTTTTCAAAAAATGAAAACTCATAAGTTCCTTTTGTATGGGGGAGCAATGTATGGGGGCAAGAGTTATTTTCTTCGATGGGCTTTAGTTGTTCTCTTAATTTATTATTTCAGAAAATACAAAAAGAAAAGTGTGATAGTCGGATTATTTTGTGAAGATTATCCGGCTTTAAAAGATAGGCACCTTTCCAAGATTGATATGGAATTCCCTAATTGGCTTGGCACCATGCATTCCGATCATAAGTCATACGGTAAGAGTTTTATACTCAACTCGGTATATGGTAGTGGAGTGATAGCTTTCAGAAATCTGGATGACGCAAGCAAATATGCCTCAGCAGAGTTCGCAGCTATCGCAGTCGATGAATTAACGAAAAATACCGAAGATAAGTTCACAGCCTTAAGGCATAGGCTAAGGTGGGCAGGAATAGAAGATGTGAAGTTTATCGCTGGAACTAATCCCGGAAGCATAGGACACGCGTGGGTCAAAAAGCGTTGGATGGATAGACAGTTCGAAGCAGAAGAACAAGAGGCAGATGAGTTTGTCTATGTTCCGGCAAAATATACAGACAATCCGAATAAGAATAAGAGTTACGAGTTAACATTGAACTCGTTACCACCAAAGCTAGCTAGAGCATTCAGGGATGGCGACTGGGATACATTCGAAGGACAATACTTCGAAGAATGGAATAGGGAAATTCATACTTGCGAACCTTTCACAATCCCAACCCACTGGATTAGGTTCCTATGGATGGATTATGGATATTCAGCACCATCTGCAGTGTCGTGGGCAGCATTAGATGAGGTAGGGAGAATTTATGTTTATCGGGAATTATATCAGACAGGATTAACATACAAGGAACTAGCCAAAAAGATTAAAAAGATGACACCCGAATGGGAACGGCCATTGTTGGAAACTAATATGGTTTGCGATCCTGCGGTATTCGCCAAAAAAGGAGAAGATGAAAAAGAACGGTCAGGAACGGAACAGATTAGCGAAGCAACGGACGGTTGGCTTGAATTCAGGAGAGGGAATAACGATAGAATTAACGGATGGGGAATAATGAGAGATTATCTTAAGCCGTTCAAATATGAGAATGGAATAACTGCGAAACTGATTTTTTTTAAAACATGCAGAGAAGCGATAAGAACAATACCAGCGTTAGTTTACGATTCCATTAGAGTAGAGGATGTGGATACCAAGGGCGATGACCATATAGCTGACGAGGTTAGGTATGGGATAATGGACATCGTTGAATCATTTAGTGAAAAAGCTCCACCAGTACCACAGAAGAGGACAACAGAAGAGATAAAAAAACAAGATTTACTAAATTTAAGAAAACAACGCGAAAATGAAAACAATAATATTGACTGGATGTCAATGTAATAATTAATTAACTTTACAATAATACAAAATTATGTTACAACTAATTATAGGAGTGTTATTTGGAACAATACTCGGCTACATAACAAGGCAGATAACTGAAGATGATTTATCTGCTAAACTACTCGAATTTATAGATAAAAATATAAACGAAAGAGTAATTTATTCTAATCCAGAAGCTCCTTATTCAAACGAAAAATATCCGTCAGACAAAGAAGACAAAGAAGACAAAGAAGAATTAATGCCATCAGAGATGACGGCAGATGATCTAAGAAATCAAATGGAGGGATTTAATAATAAAATATAATGGGAATTTTATCACGAATTTTAAAAGGCACAGACGATTCATCAGTATTACAAGATCGTAAAACAATCGATGAACTTGATAAATTTAAAAAATACTGGGAGGCTCGCTGGTACTTAGCGATGGCTTTTTATGATGGCGTGCATTTTACTTATCCAAAAAAAGATAGTGCGGGAAACTGGCAAAGGAAGAACGAAGTCGGTAATAATAAAGTAATAAGAGAAATTCCAAAAGCGAAAAAACAAATAAAATCAATCAGAAATCTTATTTTAAAGGTCAAGCAACGCCCAGTAGTATATCCTAATTTAAATGTAATTAGTTTAGACTCACCTGAGAGCCAAAAGAAAGAAGAAGAGCAAGCTAATCTACAAGGTAAATACATTCAATATTTGCTAGAAGATCAAATGAAAATAAACAAATTTAAAAAGACTTTGATTAAATATGCTGCACTTTATTCAGTAGCATATATACAGATAATAAATGAAAATGGTAAAAAATCATTTAAAGTATATTCGCCTTTTGAAATATCAATTTATCCAAACATAGTAGATATTAATGAATCGCCATCAATAGTAAAACATATTCCGCATAAGTTGAGTGATTTAGAGAATAATAAACTCTATGATCAAGATAAGATACAAAAAATAAAAGAATCATACAAAAATGGAAAATATTCTAATTCCATATATTTGAATTCATACATGACAGAAAAGTATGGAACATCACCTGATGATAATATAATTGTCGACGAATTATATCAAGTCAAGAAAATAAAAATAAACAAAGATACCAACGAACAAGCAGAAGATACTGATGAGAACACTGAGATACAGAACAGAGTCAAAATTACAGCCTACATAGGGACCGAAATAATAAGAGAAGACATTTTAAAAATTTCCAAAATACCAATTTCAATGTTCGTATGGGAAGATGAACCATACGAAACTAGTTTCATGGAAGAATTAATGCCGTTAAATAAGGCATATGATATTTTCATAAGTAAGCTAGAACATAAAGTGAAAAAGCTCGACACTGGAAGATTAGCAATACAAAAAGGCGAAGATCAAAAAATAGTAACTACTAATGATGGAGAATTTTACCGTTGGAAAAGGTTCAGACCCGAAATGATGGCGGAGGCAGGAGTTCCTAATGCATTTATGGAACTAGTTCAAACCATAGAAAACGATATGAAAGAAATAGGAGTAGCAATGACTAGTGCTGCAGCACTTCCGACTGGAGTTAATGCATGGAGAGCAATTGAATCGCTTAAGGCTACTGATTATGGGAGCATTGGGACACAGCAGGACAATCTCAATGAATGCTTGACTGATTTAACAGAGAAACTTATTGAAATGGTTGCGTACGATATGACCCATACAGAAAAGGTTTTATTAAAAAATAGCAATGGAAAAAAAGAAATTTATAAAATTATAGGCAAGAGAGGCTCTGATATTTTAGGAGAGAATCAAGATCTCTCCAAAAATACGATAGTCGTGAACCCTAACAGAACAGTTAAAGTTGAAATAGAATCTGACGCTACATGGACAGAAGAAGGCAAGAGAGGTTTAACATTGGAACTTGTCGAAAAAGGTATTTTACCAAAATCAATGGCTTTAGAATCGCTCAAGTATGGGAATATTGAGGATATAATCCAGAAGTTAATAGAAGAGCAAACCTATGGTACATCAATTATTGATACGAATGAATTTAAGGTATTACCAGTAGAATTACAACAAGCAATAATTAAATATTTAGCTCAGGGTGCAGGAACTCCTCCTATACCAGGAACTGAACAACAACAAAATGAAAATGTATAATATGGGTAAAAAACCAGGCAAAAATGAAGAAGTTTCAAAGGACTTGGCAGCCACTACTCACTATCCTGAAGTTTACAGTATTAGTAGTAAGCAATTTCCGCCAGTAAAAGATTTCAAAGCTGGAAAGGAAGTTGTGTTGATTGTCCACGCAAAACCAAATAGAATATCAATTGATAAAAAAGGAGAATTTACTGCATCTCTTGATATTATAAAAATGGCAATGGGTAAAAAACAAAACGGAGTTGGAGATATTTTGAAAAAAATGTATCCTAAACAATAATAAATTAAAGGAAGGACAAAAAATATGTCAAATCTCAAAGAAGCTTTTAGTATTATAAAAAAGGAAATTAAAAAATTAAACGAGCAGGAAAAAAGCGTAAGGAAAATGATTATTTCTTTTGAAAAAGAAAAATCAAATGTCATTAAATTAAAAAATGAGGCTGATAAGATTAAAAATTCTTATGATATCACTCCTGCAGAGGCAAGAAATATTTTTTCTAAGGCAACGGCATTGAATAAAAAAATAAAAGAAAAACAAGATAATTTTTCAACTAGAGAAGACGAAATAGCTAAAAAAGAAAAACAAGTTGAAAAATTATTCGAAGACGCTCAAGCTAGAATTAAAGATGCTGAAATAAAAGAAAAAGAAATTACCAATAGAGAATTGAATGTAATCGCAAAAGAAAAAGAGATCCTAAAAAAATTGAAAAAACTTGAAGTTTTGGAAGGAATAAAATAAATGGCTAAAAATATTGTACAGGTAGTTTATTCTCCTGATGATAAGACTACACCTGTTCGCATTAAACCATCCACAGAAACTAAGCAGGATGAGCTTATCAGAGATACAGACATATCTGGTGAAGGTGATTTGGTTGTGGGTGATACTAAAGAAGTTGAGATAACCTTTACAGGGACAACTAAAAAGATAAGAATAAGAGCAGATGTAGATAACACAGGAATTATTTATATAGGAAAAACTGGTGTATTAGCAGACGGAACTAACGATTTTGTAAGACTGGAAGCGGGGGACGAAGTTATAATGAATTATGATGATAGCACAAACGCTTTATACGCAATAAGCGATACGGCTTCACAAGTATTAAATAGAGGAGCAACACTATGAAAATAACTAGAGCATTAAGAATAGGAAGCAGAATAAATCAAGCTACAACTGGTAGTGTTCTTTTTGTTGTTGACGGAAAACTAACTCAAGATAACCCCAACTTCTTTTGGGATGATACGAACAATCGGTTGGGATTGGGAACGGCGACACCGGCATCTAAATTACAAATAAATAATTATTCTAGCACTGATATTGGATTAATAGTCAAAGCTGCCTCTGGACAATCATCTAATTTACAAGAATGGCATAATAGTGCAGGAAATCCATTAAGTGTTATAACTTCACAGGGCTTGCTAAAAAATACATCAACTTATGCTTTAGATACCGGGACAATGAGTATGATAGAGCTTTCTCCGACAGCAATTCCAACGGGTTCTGCTAATTTTTATTTTTACAGAGGAGGAACTACTATCTCCAGTGGTACAGACCATTACGGAAATATTGCTACTATGAGATTTGAATTAACTAAATCAGGCGGAGGATTAAGCCAGAATGTTTTATTTGTCAATGAGGAATATATTCACACTGGGTCTGGACAGACAAGTTATTTGTATGGTCATAAGATGTATATAAATAGAATAGGAGATGGTTTAATAGATAATACTTATGGAACTCATTTTGAATTAGTAAATAGTAATACTACAAATAAATTTACTAATGTATATGGAAATTATGTAAAATCTCCTAATAATTCTTCAGGCGTGATAGATAATTTTTATTCCTTTTATTCTGAGGATGTAATTTCCGCCACTAATGCCTATTCAATTTATACAAATGCTGGAGATATTAAATTGATGTCATCTGGAAGCGATAAACTCGGAATTTATGGTGCAACTCCAGTGATTCAACACTCGTCAACTGGAGAAACTGTTGGGTTTACAGCAGGAGTTGGTACTGCTGTAAACGATGATAGTACATTTACTGGTAATATTGGAACAACTGCATATACTATAAGTGATATAATCAAAGCATTAAAAAATATCGGGCTCATTGCTCAATAATTAAAAATATGAAAATAATAATAAAAATACCAGATATTAAGAAAATAGATATAATAAATTCTTTTGCCATTCAATATGGTTATGAAGATGAGATATACAAAAAAGGAAAGCTAGTAAAAAATAATATTTCAAAGAAAGATTTCTTTTTTGATAAAATATCTTCATTCATTAAAGATGTTTATGTAGCGAGTAAAATTACTTCTAATAAAAAAGATGAAATATCTATATCAAAAAAAGCAAAAGAAGAAATAAATAATTTAATAAATATAAATTATGTTTATGAAAAAAGAAGAAGCAATAAAAATTCTCAAAGAAGAGAGAGAAAAAAAGATTAAACAATATACCGAAAAGTTAAAAGACTTCTCGGATAAATTAAATAAAGACGGACTTGCTTTGGATGTTTCCGTAGTAGTAACAACCCGAGGCAATATCCCTCAGATAAATATCGTCCCGATAAATTGACAATAATTATAAAAGTATTTATAATATAAGTATTAAAAGCGAACACCTTGAGGCAAGGACTCATAATGAACACCCTTGACTAAGACTCGCACAAAATAATGAAAACATTAGAAAAAGAATACTCCGAGTGGGAGTACGAAGAAGAAGAAGAAGAAGACAAAGAGGAAGAACTTGACAATAACTCATCTGAAAAAGATGAAGAAGATCAAGAATCCGAAGAGTCAAAGAAAAATCTAGAAGATGAAGACGAAGTTGAAGTTGAATTAGGAGATAAAAAAGAAAAGGTCACATTATCCGAGCTAAAAAAAGGATATATGCGACAGAGCGATTACACTCGTAAGACTCAAGAGCTTTCGAAAAAAGATGAAAAGAAAGTTGTTGATAAGTCTAAAGAGATAATCGAAAATAAAGAAGATTATCCGGAAGAAGATGTTAAAGCAGCAGAATATTTTATGAAAATAGCCAAAGATAAATTCGGTCTATTAACCAAAGAAGAATATGAAGCTGAAAAAAACAAAGAAAAACAAATAAACGAACTGGATAATTCATTTAAAAAATTATCTTCTGATGTCGAAAAAATGAAAGGAATGCCCAAAGTAGAAGAAGACGATTTGATAGAATATATGCAGAAGACAGGCATTCATAATCCTAAGGCAGCATATTTAAGCAAATATGACACTGAATACAGGGATTATATCATTAAGAAATCTAAAGGTGACTCATCTTATGCTACTGATCATCAAGGAGATAAAACACAACCAAAAGACAAAAAAATTGATGTCAGAACAGACGAAGGTCATCGTAGTTATCTGAAAGATATACTACATAAAATGCAAAAATAATTAAAGGAAGGACAAATAAATAAATGGCAATAGCACCTAGTGATGTTCTTAATTTGTTACAAAAGAGCATCGACAAAAAAATCGCTGATAATGTTCCTCAAACTACTCCACTTTTAACTTTACTTAAAAGAAACAGTGGTGTTGAGATATTAGCAAATAACACATTCTATGTTACAGAATGGGTTGGACAATTCTCAAATGTTGGACAATTCGCTACTGGTTCTCAACTAGCTGGCGGTAAAGCTGCAACAGCTCAGATTAATGTGACCGCTAAAGACTTATACGCGGATGTTACTGTTCACGAAAAGACCATCGAAGCGATGGCTAAAGTATCCGAAGGAAGTTTGATTGATTTCACGAAAGGATATACTGATAGAATGGAACTCGGAGTAGGACGAGAAATGAATCGTACCTTCAACGGTAATCAATCCGGCAAAATTGCCAGAGCTGATGGTGCTGGGACTGCCGTTACGACAATCACAGTTAAGGCTCTTGATGCTGATACTTCTGATTTAGATCCAACTGCTTACATAGAAGAAAATGATTATATTAAAATTGGAACAGGAGTTGCAGTACAAGTTATAGCAAAATCAGGAAATGTTTTGACTCTATCTGCTGCTGCTACATGGTTAGACGGCGATTCAATTGTTAAAGCTTCAAAAGATGGGGCTTCTGCTATTGAAATGCAAGGACTTAAAGGCTTGATTGTAGACACTGGAACAATCCAAGGAATCAATGTAGCTAATTATTCTAATTTACAACCGTACATTGATTCGACTACTCAAAGTATTGCAACAGTAGGCGAAAAACCTATGCAAAAAGCATACCTAAAAACTGCGTCTCAACGAGTTGGACAACTATTAGGAATCACTAACCTTACTGTTTTCAACGCTTGGGCTTCAATTTTGACATCGCTCAAGAAGACAGCAAACACAACAGAAACAATAAAAGGCGGGATTAAATTAAGTGGCAAAATGGATATGCCATACTTAGACTTTATGGGAGGTAAGATTTATATGGATATTGATGCTTGGACAAACCACTGGTTCAATCTTGATCCTAAATCTTTAACAATTGGTGATCTTGGTGGAGGAGTTAAATTCTCAGCTGGACCCGATGGAAAGAGTGTTTGGTCGAGAAAAACTGGTTATACTCCAGAACACGAAGCAACACTTCGATTCTATGGAGAATTAATCTTAAAACGACCAGGAGCTAATTCAATTTGTAGTGGATTGAATGAATAGTCGGTTCTCCTTCCTCCTAATAATATTGGGGGGAAGATAGAACTAATTATATTATACTGGAATTATCCTCCAATAAGATCAAATGATAATAAACAATCAAAAACAGAAGGATCTAGATGAACTTATCCAGTTCATTGATAAAGACAAAAATGAAAGAAAAAATAAAAGCAAAGAAACCTCAAGAATTAAAATAAAATTACAAAGAATGTCAAGAGAATCGTCATCAGTAGAAAGAAGCGGTAATGAAAATAGAATAAGACAATTCAACAAATCATTTATTAAATTATTGTCTGATTTATCAAGGTTAGTTCAAACTACAAGCAATACAGATAAGCGGGATATTCAAAGAATGGTTAATAATATAAAATCTAAGTAATAATTAAATTAAAAAAAATATGAAAAAACTAATAATCGTTAAGAATGTAGGACTAGATACTAAAATTGACAATAAAATCCTGCGAATTGTAAAAATGAATAGAAAAAATGAAGTTACTATTTATTGCAATGTATTTAAAATGACAGAAATTGGCGAAGACTTAAGATCAAGAGGAGTCAATATTTATCCAATTTCTAATTCACCATATTATAAATTAAATAAAGACTTCGATATAGTATCCGAAATTGACGAATGGGCTAAAGGGAAGGGAGAAAATTTTTTGAAAGAAACTCCAGTAATAGAAACTAAAAAACAGTCTAATAATAAGAAAGTAAAAAAATAATTATGTTTAAAAACACAGTAGGGATTAAGGGGGTTCCAATTTTATCAGTCAAAGATAAAAATGGAAAAACAAAAAAGCTATTCAATGATAATTTTATTGGAAAGTTTTTGAGAGAAAATGGGATAGAATTAAAAATCCCTTTTTTAACAGGGCTTTATAAAAAAGAGTTAGTTTTAAAAAATACGATAACTGATACAGGGTTAGCGGAGATGGCTAATTTGTTCGGTAATGTGTCTTCACCCGTAGCTTTTACTTATTTAGCTTTAGGAACAGGCACAACAGCCGAAACAACCTCTGACACAGCCTTAGAACTAGAGATAACTGATAGCGGGCTGGCTAGGGCTTCTGCTACTATTACAAGGGAAACTGATACGGTTACTAACGATACAGCCCAGTTACTGCATACTTGGACTGCCACAGCGAGCAAGACAATTTCAGAATTAGGAGCTTTTAATGACGCTACTGCTGGAATTATGGCAGGACGAAAAGCCTCATTTACGGCTATCCCATTGACTTCTGGAGATAGCTTGCAGATGACTTATAAATTTACAATGAATAGAATATTATAATAATATGGCACTAGAACGAGAGGATAGAATAAAAGAACAAACAGCTACCACAGGAACAGGAGCTGTTACTCTAGATGGAACTTCTCCAACTGGGTTTTTAGGATTTTCTGGTAATATATCAGACGGAGCAACTGTTCGCTATTTGATTGAAACTATTGACCAATCAGAATGGGAAGTTGGTGAAGGTATATTTACTGCCACTGGGACTACCCTATCTCGTGATACAATTTATTCATCTAGCAATTCAGGTAGTTTAGTCAATTTTTCAGCAGTAACTAAAAATGTTTCTGTTGTTTTTACAAAAAGAGATATCGAGCCATTATATGATTTAGCGGAAGGGCAAATGCTCAATGGTAAAATAGTTCCGTCAGTCGCCACTGATAATCTAACGGTAGCCTTAAAAACCTTAGCTGGTAATGACCCTTCAGCTTCAGA
>VAPK010083541.1_pt1 | contig 15435 bp, 18 predicted proteins | sample 3395031 | NCBI WGS metagenome assembly VAPK01 (sample SAMN08290443, study PRJNA428436) | hydrothermal vent metagenome | isolation source: Deep-sea hydrothermal vent chimney 1 | place: Pacific Ocean: Juan De Fuca Ridge
AGCATGAATAAAAGTATGGGTACTTTGTATAAATTATATTTTAATCAGAACGGTTAGACATGCGTGCCTGTAAACGAATAATAGCCTGACTATGAATTTGACTAACACGCGATTCACTTACACCCATAACAGCTCCAATTTCACGTAAATTAAGCTCTTCATCATAATAAAGTGCCATAACTAATCGTTCACGTTCAGGTAGTCCGGCGATGGCTTCTGATAATAAACGTTGCATATCATCTTTATGCATACCATCAAGAATACCCGGTGCATTATCTGACATGCTATCCAGCATGGTCTCACCTGTATGAACGCTGGTATCATCAACACTAAGGACTTTATGATAACTATTATCCTGAAGTATTTTATAATACTCACCTAAACTCATGTCCAACGTTTCAGCAATCTCAGTATCACGTGCATCACGACCATGTTCATTTTCGATTTCACGAACTGCTTCAGCAACTTGTCTTGCTTTACGATGTACTGAACGAGGCGCCCAGTCATTTTTACGAATTTCATCTAACATTGAACCACGAATGCGAATGCCGGCATAAGTTTCAAAACTCGCACCCTGAGTTTCGTCGTATTTACTGGAAGCTTCCAATAAACCAATCATGCCTGCCTGAACCATGTCTTCAAGTTGAACACATGCGGGTAAACGATTAATTAAATGACATGCAATTCTCTTTACCAGAGGCGCGTGACGTTCTACCATATCGTCAGTATAGTTGGGTTGTTGTGCTGCATATGCTGCTATGCCATTCATGGCAGAACCTCCAATGTTGATCCTGATAGTAACCTTTCCACAAAAAACTCAAGGTGTCCACCTGATGCACTAAGTATAGGCCAATTGTTTACCTTTTTTGACAATGTTTGGAATGCTTGTGCTGATCGACTGCGTGGAAAGACTTCAACGACGGATTTTTGACGCTTTACAGCCTTTTGCAAGTGCTCATCGTAAGGAATATGACCCAGGTAATCTAACGCTACATCAAGGAATCGATTAGAGACTTTTGATAATTTGTCATACACTTCCCGACCTTGTTGTGGACCGGAAACCATATTAGCCAGAATATGAAATTTAAAAATATTTTGTTCTTTGCTGAGCAGTTTAATTAAAGCATAAGCGTCTGTAATGGATGCAGGTTCATCACAAACCACGATCAATACTTCCTGAGCAGCACGAGAAAAGCTAACAACGCTGTCTGAAATTCCGGCAGCAGTATCAACTAATAATATATCAATATCATGACTTAACTCACTAAAAGCACTCACCAGACCGGCATGTTGTGCAGGAGACATTTCGGCCATATTTTTTACGCCAGATGAAGCTGGGATGACTTTGATACCATTCGGGCCATCAAGCAAAATTTCTTCTAGTTCACATTCACCATTCATGACATTAGAGAGGTTTTTATCTGAATGAAGTCCAAGCATGACATCAATATTTGCCAGACCTAAATCAGCATCTAATATAGTGACATTTTTTCCTTGGGCTGCAAGTGCAATTGCAAGGTTAACAGTTACATTGGTTTTACCCACGCCACCTTTACCGCTAGCAATTGTAATAACTCGAACAGGTTTTGGTTTTGCCATACGTCTTAATCCTGAGGCTTGATCGGCATGACCGATTGGAGAAGAAAAATCTAAAATATCAGCCATGTCCATTAGCAACCATACCCGCTATTGTTAATGAGCTCGCTTCATCATGTGTGTTCATTGCCACCATATGCTGCATAACAGAAACACTACGGCTAACAATGCTGTGTGCTCGGGCCAAATGTATATCTTCAGGTACTTGTTGCCCATCACAGAAATATGAAATCGGTAGTTTATTTTCAACAGCGACTGTTATCGCCCCACCCATACTCGTTGTTTCATCTATTTTAGTTAAAATACAACCCGCTAATTTCATACCTTTGAATTTGTCACCTGTTTCACTTAATACGCCACGCTGGCAGTTTGATGCTAAAGTCAGATAAGTTTTTATTACGGGCAAACCCTTAGCTTGCAACATGGCAAATTGTTTATTTAAAAGCATATCTCGTTGACTCATGCCAGCGGTATCAATAAGTATCAACTCCTTATCATGCAAACTATCTAATGCTTCACGTAAGCTGTCTGCATCACCCGTTATCCTCATAGGAACACCCATAATACGTGCATAGCTACGTAATTGTTCATGTGCAGCTACGCGATAATTATCTGTCGTAATCAATGCAACTCGATGTGGCCCATGTTTTAAAGTGTAACGTGCAGCAAGTTTAGCGATAGTGGTTGTTTTACCAACACCAGTGGCACCAACAAGTGCAACAACCCCACCCTTTTCAATAATTTCATTTTCACCAACAGGAATACGATGTGCCAATTCACCCAGGGCAAGTCGCCAGTTATGCTCAAAGTCTTTTTCTTCATTGACTTGTGCTGCAATATCTTTTGAAAGTTTTGGGCTCAAACCTAATGACATTAAGCGTTGTAATAAACGTGCACGTAATGGATGGTACTGAACTTCTTTACCCCAGCTAAGACCTGATAATTGATTAACCAGCAATCCTCTTAATGATTTAAGTTCGGATTTCATTTCCATAAAAGCGGGTTCTTCAGTCCAGAGGTGTTTATTACTTTGAAGTTTAATTTCAGACTGATTAAATGTTTCATTTGCTTCAAACGGATTAGTTTTCAAACGAGGTGTGGCAACAGGAATATTTCTGGCGAAACGCACATCGTCTAATGCCGCTTCACGATTACGTTGTTCAATATGGGAACGGGATAATGCTTCATCATCCTGAATAAAAGGATTTGGCTTTTTAGTTGCACTCTTTTTATCCGGCTCACTAATTAATGATTCATCATAATCAATCGCAGCAACAATCTCGACACCATCATCAATGCGATGGTTTGATAAAATAACAGCATCCGGTCCAAGTGTATCACTCACTTTGCGTAAAGCGGTTCGCATGTCATCAGCTAAAAAACGTTTTATCTTCATCTTACCCGGCCTCTGTTGTTATGACTAAGCCTGTGTCGCTTTAGTGATTCCCCCTGCTGAGCTTTATTGTCCAACAGTTGCGACAATACGAATTTGTTTGTCACTCGGAATCTCGTTGTAAGACAGTACGTGTAAGTTCGGAATCGTGTGTCGCACAAATCGCGCTAACATGGTTCTGATCTGGCCTGATACAAGAAGTACCGCAGATTGCCCCATGGCTTCCTGCTTTTGAACGCTTTCTTGTAATGCACTGAATAAACGTTCTGCCAAACCCGGTTCAACGCCGCCTACACCGTCTGCCTGTACTGCTTGATGCAACAACTGTTCCAGATTTGGATCAAGAGTAATAACAGAGAGTTCAGCCGCCATGCCATTGATTTGTTGGACAATCATACGTCCTAATGAGGTGCGTACTGCTGACGTTAATTCGTCAGGATCCTGACTTCGAGTCGCATGTTCTGCCAATGTTTCGGCGATTGTACGAATATCACGAACAGGAATACCTTCCGCTAACAAGCTTTGCAGTACTTTAACGATAACACCTAAATTCAACGTATCAGGGACAAGATTTTCAACCAGCTTCGGTGCGGACTCTGCTAACTTATCAAGCAGGTGTTGCACTTCTTCATGGCCGAGTAACTCATTTGCGTGAGTTTGTAATAATTGACTCAGGTGGGTGGCTATAACGGTATTAGAATCTACAACGGTGTATCCTAAGGTCTGCGCTTGATCACGTTGTGAACCTTCAATCCATAAAGCATCTAAACCAAACGCTGGATCTTTTGTTTCAACACCTGAAATAGTGCCATATACCTGTCCCGGATTAATTGCCATGTCTTTATCTGGTTGAATATCAGCTTCACCCACGCTCACACCCATTAAGGTAATTCGATATCCATTGGGGGGTAACTCCAGGTTGTCTCTAATGTGCACAGCAGGAACAAGAAAACCTAATTCCTGAGATAATTTTTTACGCACACCTTTAATCCGAGCCATTAATTGGCCACCTTGATCCTTGTCAACCATTGGAATGAGTCGATACCCTACTTCCAGGCCAATAGTATCGACGGGTGTCACATCGTCCCAACTCAGCTCACGGCTCTCTGGTGCCTGTTCAACTTTTTCTGGTGAGACATCTTTAATTTCAGGTCTCGATTGACTTTGTTTTATATAATATGAACCAAAGCCACTGACTATTGCTAAAGATAAAAAAGCAAAATGAGGCATACCAGGTATAATTCCCATTACACCAAGAATACCTGCGGTCACTGCTAATGATTTAGGATTTCGAAATAACTGGCTTAATACCTGTTGTCCCATGTCCTGGGTACTGGATACACGAGTTACGATAATACCCGCTGCAGTTGAAAGTAATAAAGCAGGAATTTGTGCAACTAAACCATCACCAATGGTTAACAGCACATAATTCTTTGCGGCAACAGCAAAAGATAAGTCATGTTGTAAAATACCAATCGCTAACCCACCTAATATATTAATCAGTAATATCAATATTCCAGCAACCGCATCACCACGAACAAACTTACTGGCACCATCCATCGACCCGTAAAATTCTGCTTCTGAACTAATATCATCACGGCGACTACGAGCGTCATCTGCATCAATTAAACCTGCATTCAAATCAGCATCTATGGCCATTTGTTTACCGGGCATTGCATCTAAAGTAAAACGTGCACTTACTTCTGAAATACGTGTTGCACCTTTTGTAATTACAACAAAATTAATAATAACTAAAATTGCAAATACAATAATACCAACTGCATAGTTACCACCAACAACAAATTCACCAAATGCTTTTATGACCTGGCCTGCTGCATCTCCACCAGTATGTCCTTCAAGTAAAACAACCCGGGTAGATGCAACATTAAGTGCCAGTCTTAATAAAGTTGTTATAAGAAGAATGGTTGGAAATAAAGAAAAATCCAGAGGACGTAAACTATAAACAGTAACAAGCAAAACAACTAAAGCGAGAGATATATTAAAGCTAAAAAACACATCCAGCATGAAAGGTGCAAGTGGCACCACAATCATTGCCATCATCATCATTAATAGAACAGGCGCGCCTAAACCATGACTGCTGATTTTTTTTACATTATCAAGAAATACTGTTTGTTCTGCCACATTTATAACCTTTTAAATAAAATTCAATATATATTTTTACTTTTCAAACTTCATATCTTCAGGAATAGGAAGATCATTTATTTTGTGTTCTTTCTTACGTTTATGCCAGCGTGGGTCAGTGCGTAATTTAAAGATGTAAGCTAATACTTGAGCTACAGCTAAATATAAGGCTGCAGGAATCTCTGCATCAATTTCAGTGGTATGGTGCAGGGCTCGTGCTAAAGGTGGTGCTTGTAATATAGGCACCTCATGTTCTCGTGCTATGGTTCTGATTTGCATGGCGATAATATCGATACCTTTTGCAACCACAACTGGAGCTGCCATATTGTTCTGATCATATTTGATCGCAACTGAATAATGTTCTGGATTGGTTATAATGACATCAGCCTTGGGAACTTCAGCCATCATGCGCCGTTGTGCCATTTCTCGTTGTACTTGTTTTACTCGGCTACGTACATCCGGATTACCTTCGGTATCTTTATTTTCATCCCGGATTTCCTGAAAGGTCATCTTTAATTGTTGGGTGTAATCATAAATCTGGAAGGGAACATCTATTAAGGCGATAAAAACAAGTACAGATGCAATTGCAAGGAATGACCAAACTAACAGATTTGCCATATGCGGCAATGCCTGAACCAAAGGCTCTGAGCCTAACCCCAGGTAAATATCAATCTTTGTGTATAAGAACAAGATAGCAGTAGTACCAATGATTAAAAATTTTACTAATGCTTTAACCAGCTCAATCAATCCTTTTTTTGAAAATACCCGCCCCATTCCGGTGACAGGGTTTAATTTATCCCATTTGAATGAAAGTGCTTATGTACTAAAAGTAACTCCGCCCATCATCAGTGGTCCAGCAACTGCAGCTAAAACCATCAGGGTAAAAAAGGGTGCTAATGTTATCAAAGCATCAACAATTGCACTTTCTAACATCACTGGCATAGAGGTTGTATCAAAAATATTTTCGCGACTGATATTTAAATAACGACGAAACATATCCAGAAAATCATCAACCACAGCCGGTCCAATAAACATTATGGTTGATCCCGCAATTAACATCATCAACATGGTATTTAATTCACGTGATGTTGGAACCTGCCCTTTTTCCCGAGCCTGTTGTATTCGTCGGGGGGTGGGTTGTTCGGTACGTTCCTGACCAGTATCTTCTGCCATTATTTAATGCCCAGAATACTTTGTATTAAATGATAAACATCACTGAACAGAGAGATTGATTTTGGTGCAACATTTGGCAATGTAACCATTACCAGGCTAAAACCTAATAACATGGTAATAGGAAAACCAATGGCAAAAATATTCAGTTGTGGTGCAGAACGCGTCATCACACCAAAAGCAATGTTAACCACTAACAATGAAGAAATAGCCGGTAAAGCAATAGCCATTCCTCCAGCAAAAATATTACCACCCCAGCGAACAATCTGCATAAAATCATCCGCAACCAGACCTTTTGCAGATATCGGCATACTTTTAAAACTTTCCGCTAAAACTTCAACCAATACAAGATGGCCGTTAATTGCAAGATATACCAGCATTACCATTACTATATAAAACTGACTCAGTACCGGTGATTGCGCACCATTTTGTGGGTCAACCATTAATGAAAAACCCAACCCCATTTGCATCGCAACAATCTGACCACCTGTTATGACAGCACTAAATACAAGCTGAACGGTAAAACCAATAATCAAACCAATTAAAATTTGTTGTGCAATTATAAGAACAGCAAGCGGACTAAACACATTCACTTCTGGTGCGGGTAGTATAGGTACCAGAACGGACGTTATTGCTATAGCTGTCATGATCTTGACTTTGGTGGGTACACTGCGTGTGCCAAATACAGGTGATGCGGCAACCATTGCTGACACTCTAAATAGTGGCCATATGTAGGCACCAATTAATGCAGTGATTTCAGTGGCGGATATAATCACTTTTAACCTACTAAATAAGGAATATCGTGTATAAGTTGTTGGGTATACTCCATTATCAAACGTAACATCCAGGGTCCGGCAAACATTAACGTGACGACGGTTATAATAAGTTTAGGTATAAAACTTAAAGTCATTTCATTAATTTGTGTTGCTGCCTGAAACATACTTACCATTAAACCAACAATTAACGCAGGAATAAGAATAACCAGAATCAACATCAATAAAACCTGTAATGCATGTTGAAATATGGTGAGTACATCTTCAGGACTCATGTTTTCTCCTCTTACACATAAAAGCTTGATGCTAAAGTACCTATTATAAGGTTCCAGCCATCAACTAATACAAACAACATAATTTTAAAAGGTAATGAAATAACCATGGGTGATAACATCATCATACCCATGGACATCAATACACTTGCAACCACAAGATCAATAATTAAAAAGGGAATAAATAATAAAAAGCCTATTTGAAAAGCTGTTTTTAATTCACTGGTAACAAATGCGGGAACTAATATTGAAAACGGAACTTCTGCATGTGAGGCAAATTTTTCATGCCCGGCAATTGATGAGAAAGTCATAATATCGGTTTCTCGAGTCTGGCCAAACATGAAATGGCGCAAAGGTTTACCTGCTGCTGTAGCCGCATCCTGAATAGTCATCTTATCATTAAGGTAAGGTTGTAAAGCTTCGGTATTTATACGATCAAAAACCGGTGCCATAATAAAGAAGGTTAAAAATAAAGACAGACCAATCAACGTTTGTGAAGAAGGTGCCTGCATTAAACCCAGGGCCTGGCGCATAATAGATAAAACAATAATAATTCGGGTGAATGATGTCATCATCATTAAGGCTGCAGGTAGAAAGGTCAAAACCGTCATTAACATTAATATTTGAATACTAACGCTATAAGATTGTTCACCATTAGCAGCAGTCGTTACAGTAATGGCTTGTAAACCTGCTGCTGCAGAAACACCTTGCAAGGGTATAAAACAGGCAATGAACATCCCTGTTAAAGTAAGAACAAAGCCTGGTTTAATTTTCACCTTACGCCCCGATTTTTAATTGCTGCATGAAGCTTTTCTGCAAAACCGGAAGACACTTTTGAAGGGGATTCAATATTAGGTACAATGGGAACATCCATCACATGTAGAGTACGTATTTCTCCAGGTGCAACACCTACCAGTAGCTGAGTTTCACCCGCTTGAACTAAAACAACACGCTCACGCTGCCCTACTGAAATACCACCAAGTACTTTCAAATTTCCTGCCGCCATGCCATTGATACTGCCCATCCGGCGCATAAACCAGGCCATGCCAAATATCAGGGCTACAATAATAAATAATCCAAAAAACATTTGCAGATAGTTACCTAAACCAACAGGCTCACTAGTGAGAGAGGTTATTACTTTTTCTTTAGTTGTCTCAGCTGCCACTGCCACATAGCTAAGTTGAGCAAGTAGCAACATAAAAAAAGAAATGAGAGTACGCATGAAACACCCCTGTTATTTAAGTTTCTTAACTCGTTCAGAGGGACTAATAATATCTGTTAGTCGTATACCAAACTTTTCATTAACAACAACGACTTCACCATGTGCAATCAGGGTTCCATTGACGACTACATCAAGTGGCTCACCGGCCATACGGTCCAGTTCTACGACTGATCCCTGATTAAGTTGTAATAAATTGCGTATGTTAATTTTTGTGTTACCGATCTCCATTGAAATGGTAACGGGTATATCCAGAATGACATCCAGATTAATATCTTCACCGGAAGCTGAACTTACCGAGCTTTGTAACTTATCCAAAGGAACATTTTCTGTCTGTGCGGTTGATTCTGTACTGCTATCATCCATTGGGGTTCCGGCCTCTTCCATCGCAGCTGCCCAATCATCCATTGAATCGTCGTTACCTTCTTCACCATCACTCATGACGTCCACCTTTTAAATATTGACTTTCTCCACCTAAAGCATTTAATTCTTTATCAATAGAATGATCAATTGCTTCAATAATTTTCACTGCTTTGCTTCCTCTTGATTCACCCACTTTACCGCGTAATACCGGAATATCTTCTGCACGTAATGTCACCATCTCAGGCATATCAATCGGTAAAATATCACCTTCTCTCAGGTTTAAAACGTCAACCAGTGTCAACTCAACTTCGGTTAAATTGCATGATATTTTTATCTCGGCAAGTTTTATTTCTTCACGTAGTGAGAGAACCCAGCGTTCATCTTTATCCGCAATATCACTGGCAATACCTGCATCAAGTAAATCACGTATAGGCTCCACCATTGAGTAAGGAATGGTGACCTGAAAGTCACCACCACCACCATCAAGTTCAACATGAAAACTTGATACCACAACGACCTCAGTAGGACTTACAATATTGGCAAACTGCGGATTAACTTCCATATTCAAGAATTCAAAATCCACATGCATGACAGGTTTCCATGCGTTTTCCAAATCCTTAAAAGCATCCTCTAACACAATACTAATAACTCGTTGTTCTGTTGATGAAAAATCACGCCCTTCAATTTTTGCATGTCGTCCAACGCCACCGTAATAGTTATCGACCAGAATAAACACAAGCTTTGGGTCAAATACACATAAGGCAGAACCACGTAAAGGATGAATTTTTACAATGTTCAAACTTGTTGGAACAAACATGCTATGAACATATTCAGAAAACTTGACCATTTGTACGCCACTCACAGAAATTTCTGCTGAACGACGTAACATATTAAACAAGCTGATACGGAAACTACGTGCAAAACGTTCATTGATCATTTCCAGTGTAGGCATGCGGCCGCGAACAATGCGATCATGCGAGGCAAAATCAAATTCACGTGCGACACCATCTTGTAGCTCAAGATCGTTTTCTGTTTCTACCTCACCATCATCTACGCCATGTAACAGCGCATCAATTTCATCTTGTGATAACAGTTCATTAACAGACATCTTTATTCCTTACTGCATAATAAAACTAGTGAAGTAAACGTTTTCAATTGGACCGTCAATAACTTCATCTTTAGTAGCATCTTCCACACCGGCTTTACTACTTTCCGATTCTTCATTTCCTTCATGTGAAGCAACATTTGTTGAAGAAATAATGACTTTATTGATTGTATTTAAAATATTTTTCTGTAAGGTTTCTTTACCACTACGACCCTGAAGTTGCTCAAAACTCAAACCACTTAAAATAACCAGAATATCGTTTCGTAAAACAGGTCGATATGTTGCTACCGTTTTTAGTGCAGCTTCATCACGTGTCGCAATTTGTAAATCAACCTGTAAATAACGTACTTTTGAACCAGGACCAAAATTGACAATAAATTCAGGCACCAGGGTTAAATATTTTAGAGGTCCAAGATCATTTTTTGCTTTTTCCTCTGTTTCTGCTGATTTTTCTTTTTTAGCTGAAGCAGAAGATGCATCATCATTAACTAAAAAATACCAGGCAGCGATTCCACCTATATTGATAACAAGCACAGCCAGTACAATTATCAAAATAATTGACGTTTTGCTGCTTTTGGGTTGATTTACATCAAGCTCTAGTTCTTCTTCTTCTGCCATTACTTTTTTTCCTGTTGTACAGGGTTTTGTACTGTCTTTACTGTAATGCAAAACACATACCAGCAATGCAATACAGCACTAAAACCAATTAAAACAATGAGTTAAAATTTATATTATTGAGAACGCCAAGACATTGACGATATTGCAACTATTTGCAGGGCCATGAAATGACAAATTCATGACCCTCTGAAATATTTTGTACAGATAACGATCATTATCTGTTGAATATTGATAGTGAGATTATCTATTTGAAAAGGTGTTCGCGGTAATAACGTAATTCATTAATTGAATCACGGGTATCATCCAGGGCAAGATGAGCACCTGATTTCACCACGCCTTTAGCAACATCTGGTGCCCAGCGTTTTGCCAGTTCTTTGAGTGAACTTACATCCAGGTTTCGGTACAGAAAAAAATCTTCTAACTCAGGCATCAAACGCGCCATAAAGCGCCGATCCTGACAAATACTATTGCCACACATCGGTGACGCGCCTTTAGGCACAAATTGACGCAAAAATTTTAATGTTTCTTGTTCTGCGTCAGCAACACTTAAAGTACTCTTTTTTACCCGCTCTGTTAAACCTGATTTTCCATGTTGATTGGTATTCCACTCATCCATGCCACCCATTATATCGTCACTTTGATGTATGGCTAACATAGGGCCTTCGGCTAGCTCATTCAGGTCACTATCGGTCACAATTGTGGCGATTTCAATAATGACATCATTCTGAGTATCCAGACCGGTCATTTCCAGATCAATCCAGATTAAATTGTTTGTATTTTGCGTCATAAGATTCCCTTTATCTATATTTAACTGGCTTCGCAGTATTGATGAATTTTTGGCTTGCTAATCATTCTAGCAAACGCTAACCTGCCTGCCGATCTTAATTTAATTAATAAAATGGTTATTATGGAAACATTCAGTATCTTATTTATTCTTGCTTTACTGCTTTCACTTATTATTCAACTCTGGCTTTCGAACCGTCAATCAAAAGCCGTTTTATCAAATCGAGCGTCTGTACCGAATGACTTTTCGGAGCAAATCACACTGGAACAACATCAAAAAGCAGCTGATTACACCATGGCTAAACTGGCAATAAATAAAATTGAGCTGGTTTATGGGGCTACTTTGCTTCTTGCCTGGACCCTGGGTGGTGGCCTGAATTTAGTTGATAATTTATTACGGGAGCTTGCCTATGGTGAAATTATTACAGGACTTGCGGTGATTTTTAGCATTATGTTTATTTCTGCCATTATTGATTTACCTTTTACACTTTACCGTACATTTAAAATAGAACAACGTTTTGGTTTTAATCGTATGACTGCGATTCAATTTATTAAAGATATGATTATGCAAACAACCCTTACCCTTATCCTGGCAGTGCCTCTGATAGGTGGGATATTATGGTTAATGCAAGATGCTTCTCCCTTTTGGTGGGTTTATGTATGGGCAGTATTACTCAGCTTTGGGCTTTTAATCTCATGGATTTTCCCTACCTTCATTGCACCACTTTTTAACAAATTCATGCCTTTAGAAAACAAGGAATTACGTGATCGCATCACCACATTAATGAATCGCTGTGGTTTTGCCAGCAATGGGATCTTTGTTATGGATGGTTCTAAACGTTCAAGCCATGGAAATGCATACTTCACAGGCTTAGGCAAAAACAAACGCATAGTCTTCTTCGACACTTTGCTTGAAACACTCGATCCTAATGAAGTTGAAGCCGTGCTCGCACATGAACTAGGACATTTTAAACATCACCATGTTCGTAAAGGTCTTATTTTAAATGCCGTAATCACACTCGTTGGACTCGCTATACTTGCGTGGCTCATTAAACAGGATGCCTTTTATCATGCACTGGGGGTCAGCCAGGCTTCCACCTATATGGCATTGATTTTATTTAGTATGGTAATGCCGTTATTAAGTATCTATCTGCAACCTTTATTGTCTTACCTTAGTCGTAAACATGAATTTGAAGCTGATGATTTTGCTGCAGAACAAAGCCAGCCGCAAACGTTGATTAAAGCCCTGGTTAAATTGTATCGCGATAATGCAAATACGCTGACCCCGGATCCATTATATTCAGCTTTTCATGATTCTCACCCACCTGCTCCCGTGCGTATAGCCCATTTATCAGCTAAAATAAGTTAATATTCATCGATAAAATATTATAATTTAAGGATAGCCAGAAAGATGACTCGTATATTCATTTATTTTAGTCTTGTCAGTAGCCTTGTTTTTATATCGGCTTCAGCTAATGCCAATATTCAAAATGGTAAAGAGCTACATGACAGCAACTGCACAAGCTGTCATATTTCTATGCAAGGTGGTGATGGTTCTGGTATTTATACACGAGAACATAAACGTATTGAATCATATCCAGCATTAATAAAACAGGTAAAACGCTGCCGTGACAGCCTTGGTGTTCCCTGGCCCGATGAACATGTTAATGATGTTGTTGAATATCTTAATAGCACTTTTTATAAATTCAATAATTAATCCATTGATGTTTATCTATGAGCAATATTATCTAACGACTTTAAACCCGCAATTTTTCACTGAATACATATTCACAAAACACCTTACTGAAACACCCACAATACATGCCTGATATTGAGCAACAACAAGGTACGGCTATTGCTGCGTTCCGCCGCTATACCCTGGTAAAAGATCTGAATAATAAGCTGTTTAAATGTCAGCAACGTAAATCCGTTGGCCAGGTGGTCTGTGGAGATGTTGTTTTCTGGCAAGCAGAAGATGCAGAGACAGGTGTCATTACATCAATTAAACAACGTCACTCTATCCTGCAACGTCCCGACATTAATGGCAACTTACGTATTATTGCTTCGAATATTGATCAGGTTTTTATTGTCGTTGCACATAAACCTGAACTTAATGAAGGACTGATTGATCGTTATCTTGTTGCAGCTGAAAACAATCATTTAAAACCTGTGATTTTATTAAATAAAATTGATTTGTTTGATGAAAAACAATTTTCTGATTTAAAGCAGCGTTTGCAACTCTATCAAAATATTGGCTACTCCGTTCTTTATACCAGCGCAAAAAAAGAACACGGATTAGACTCATTAACAGAACTTTTAAAAGACAATAGTAATATCTTTGTTGGACAATCCGGTGTGGGGAAATCATCATTAATCAATACCCTTCTTAAATCAGATGCTCGTATAGGTGAAATTTCCGACGCCACAGGGAAAGGTAAACATACAACCACAACCGCTTATCTTTACCCATTGGAACAAGGTCTCGGGCATATTATTGATTCACCGGGTGTACGAGAGTTTGGCTTAACAAAATTGTCAGAAGAAGACGTTCTTGAAGGATTTAAAGAATTCAGACCATACATTGGTTATTGTAAGTTTAGAAACTGCGCACATAAAAAAGAACCAGGCTGTGCACTACTTGACGCGTTGCAAGATGGAAATATAACAGAGCAACGCTGGAAAAGTTACCAACGAATTATTGATTCATTGAATGAGGCTCGATACTAATAAAGAATTAATGCGTTACTTGATTATTAACTTTTGAGCTGCCTTCACTTTTAGCAATTGAATCAACTGTTGCTTGGTTCATTACAATGATATTTATTCTTCTATTGGCAGCACTATTAGGGTTTTTTTTATCATACAAAACACTCGATGCCAGACCAATAACACGCCCTACCTGTTTAATTGGCATTCCACCTTTAACCAGTTCTCGCCTTGCAGCATTAGCACGATCACTGGAAAGCTCCCAGTTGCTATACTGTTTTCTGAGAACTTCACCATCAACCGTTTCATACTCAATAATTCCTCTACCAAAAGTGGATGCATCGGTATGTCCCGTAATACTTATTTTATTCGGGGAATGTCTAACAATTGTTTTTGCAATTTCGCGTAAAATAACACGAGTATAGGGTTTTAGTTTTTCGCTACCAGCAGAAAACATTGGACGATTTTTTTTATCTATAATTTGAATACGCAAACCTTCAGGCGTAACTTCCAGAAGTATTTGATCTTTAAATTCATTGAGCATATCACTTTTCTCAATGGTTTCTTTTAACTTGGTCATTAATTGATCAAGAGCTACTTTTTCTTTTTCAGCTTTTTCCTTTGAGGCAATTATTTCCTGCTTTTTTTTATCCGTTATATCATCAGGGATGATCATGCTTTCTCTTTTTTCAACCACAGACTGCTTATTAAGTTTTTCTCCTTCTCCATGAGGTATTTCTTTAGTTCCACCAAGTTTAATCATACTGGTACTTGCACCACCAGGACCAATCAGTGGCGATGGTGCTTTAAACATTTCAGATATGCCACCACGCATTGCTTCATCACTAATACCAAGCAACCAGAGTAAAAGGAAAAATGCCATCATTGCAGTTACAAAATCTGCATATGCGACTTTCCAGGCACCACCATGATGACCGCCACCCTGGACGATCTTTTTGATGATTATCGGTTGTTTTTTGTCGTCAGCCACTTAATGAACGTTAAGCCTCTGCAGCATCATTGCCGGTAGAAGATTTTCTACCTTTTACATAGTCTTCCAGTTCCATAAAACTGGGTTTTAGATCACTTGTTAGTGCTTTACGACCAAATTCAACTGCAATTTGTGGTGTATAACCATTTAAGGTTGCAATAATGCAGGTTTTTGCACAACCAAATATTAGACCTTCTTCTTTTGCCTGTACCTCCATAGAGGCAGCCATCGGCCCGGCAAAACCATAACCCATTAAAATACCCATAAAGGTACCTACCAGTGCAGCACCAACATGATGACCCAG
>VAPK010183655.1_pt1 | contig 15433 bp, 15 predicted proteins | sample 3395031 | NCBI WGS metagenome assembly VAPK01 (sample SAMN08290443, study PRJNA428436) | hydrothermal vent metagenome | isolation source: Deep-sea hydrothermal vent chimney 1 | place: Pacific Ocean: Juan De Fuca Ridge
AAGTCGAAGCTAAGAATGAAAAAATGTACAAGCCACCAATAGCTACCATAGAAGAGTTAGAACAATATATGGCTTCCATAGAAAAGTTAATGGATAGCGACTTTCCTAATATTACAAAAGAAATGATTGAAGTAACCTTTAAGAAAAATTATCCCGAGTTTTATGAATCTGATACTTTTAAAAAATGGGTTGAAAAAATAACATCTAAGAAATAGATTTGGCATTGTTACTGATTCTAATTTAAAGAGCCTTTGCATGAGTCAATGTCGAAAGAAATATCGGAACATTGCTAATGGTTTTTGTTGATATCAAACCTCCATTCACAACCACCTATCCCTTTGTCATACAATTCACTAATAAGTGGCAAAAAAAGAAACAATGTGCTCTTATACATAGAGACCTCAGCATAGCTCAGGTCTCAGACTTAAAAAAGAAGGCAATGAATGAAAAGTTCCTATATTAGTTTAACTGTGTTTCTCACGTTAATGATTACTGCTTGTGGTAGTGGCAGCTCCTCTGATAACAATATTAAACCTATCGTTACAGAAAATCCTATTAATAATATCAACCCTGATGAGAGTGTTGATCCTGCAGACGATTCAGATTCAGATTCAGATAACAATGAAGATACCGTTGATGACTCTGAAATTACGGATAATACTGCTAATGACATTGTGGCAGATATTAGTGAAGTCACAGCTCAAGGAGACCCTAATAATTATACCTTCTTTGTTAGCATCACCAGTGATGAGACGGGTTGTGAACAATATGCAGATTGGTGGGAAGTTCTAGACAATGAGGGTAAGTTGATTTATCGAAGGATTCTTGGGCATTCACACGTAGCGGAACAGCCGTTTACCCGCAACGGTAATCCTGTGAACATTGGTGCTGATGAGCTTATATTTATTCGTGCTCATATGAGTAATATAGGATATTCTGGTGATCTATTCTCAGGTAGTGTTAATAGTGGGTTTCTAAAAGCGATTAATCCACCTATATTTCCACAAGGTATCGATGAACAACAACCTCTACCAACTAACTGTGCTTTTTAATGGTGTATCATAAATATATGATTAGAAATTCAATAGCCACGGCAATCTTCAAAAAAAGGGGGGGGTGCCATTATACTATCTGTGCAGATTCACCCCACATTTATCAAAATTAATGAATACTCCACAAACACATTTAGGCAGTTATCAACAAGCCATTCGCCTTTTCTGGCGTGAGCTTTATGCCACAGGTGGAAAAACATTATACAGCTTACAACAATTTGGCCCGTCTAAACCCGACTGGATTAATATTGAGCATATCTTCCCGATGGCTTGGGTGGTCAATGAGCTTGATTGCGTTGATCGTCGAGACTGTCGCCATACGTCTACAAAATTTAATTATATCGAATCAGATTTACATAATTTATATCCCAGTCGCAGAGACTTAAATATGTTACGTGGCAGTCACCGTTTTGGTGTTGTCAAAGGTGAAATTCGTGCATTTGGTTCTTATAATTTTAAAGTCGACAAGAAAAGACGCATTATTGAACCAGCACCTGCGAGCCAAGGCGAAGTGGCGCGTGCGATGTTTCATATGTCGATGACTTATAAACTCAAGATTTTCACTCGCCAAGCAAAGACCCTAGCCTATTGGAATAAGCTTGATCAACCCAGTAAAGAAGAGAAGCGCCGTAATGATTTAATTGAAGAATTACAAGGAACGCGAAACTATTTTATTGATCATCCAGAAGAAATAGAAGCTCTAGATGTCATTCGAAAGAGTTAATATCTAGTTGATATAACCTTCAATACTGTTTTCCTTACCGCATTAGCTCTCTACAATAGAAAAACCTTTCATTATTCTGTATTATTCCCTGCAAAATTAGTAACAGACTTAAAGGGCTTATTATCATGAGAAAAGGAATCATTCTAGCCGGTGGAAGCGGCACACGTTTACACCCATTAACACAGGTTGTTAGTAAACAGTTAATGCCTGTTTATGACAAACCTATGATTTATTATCCTTTGACGGTTTTAATGTTATCGGGTATCCGTGATATTCTTATTATTACCACCCCTCATGATAGCGACCAATTTCAAAAACAATTAGGCGATGGTTCTCAATGGGGTCTGAATATTCAATATGAAGTTCAGCCTAATCCAGAAGGCCTAGCTCAAGCATTTATAATCGGTCGCGAGTTTGTCGGTCAAGACTCTGTTACATTAATTCTTGGTGATAATATTTACTATGGTGAGGGCTTATCTGAAAGACTCTTAAAACTCGCTAAGAAAGACTCAGGTGCCACCGTATTTGGTTATTATGTCAGAGACCCAGAGCGTTATGGTGTGGTTGATTTTGATAAAAATGGCATCGCACTTAGTATCGAAGAAAAACCCAAAAATCCTAAATCAAATTATGCAGTAACAGGGCTTTATTTCTATGACAACGATGTCTTGGATATTGCCAAAGATATCAAACCTTCTCCACGAGGTGAGCTTGAAATCACCGATGTTAATCGTGTTTATCTTGAGCAAAATACTTTAACCGTAGAAATGCTAAAGCGTGGAACAGCATGGTTAGACACAGGCACTCATGCATCATTATTGGATGCCGCAAATTATATCCGTGTTATTGAAGAACGACAGGGTTTGAAAATTGCCTGCCCTGAAGAAGTTGCTTGGTATATGAACTATATCTCTACTGAAGAACTACTAAGGCTCGCCAAACCATTACAAAAAAGTGGTTATGGTCAATACCTTATCGATATCGTTAATGCAGGACTACATGATCAATGACCCAAGATAGCAAACAATTAACCTGCAGAATCTGTAAAAACGATGAGCATAATACGATATATAATGTTCGTGAGATGATGCTAGGTCTGCGTGATCTACATGAATATTTTGAGTGTGTAGATTGTGGCTGCTTACAAATCTCAAATATTCCTGACAATATTCAAGAGTATTACCCCAGTGAGGATTACTACTCATATAACAGCATTAAGTCCCCGACTGGAATTAAGGGTTGTTTAAGTAAAAAGCGTGATAGGTTTGCGGCAACAGGTAAAGGCATTGTGGGTAAGTTGATGCAACGCATTCAGCCACATGACAAACTCCCTTCTCTGCGCCATGCAAATGTAACTTTAGATTCTAAAATTCTTGATGTGGGTTGTGGTGCAGGTCACCTATTGCACTCAATGCAAGAGGCAGGATTCAAACACTTATTGGGTATTGATCCTTTTAATCAAGAAGACATTAAATATGACAACGGCTTAACTATTGTTAAAAACTCGATTCAGGATCTTCCACAAGTAGACACACAAATAGATTCAAATTCAGGCATCAAAAATGGCTGGGACTTGATTATGTTCAATCACTCTTTTGAGCATGTTTTTGAACAACATGAAGTGTTAACTAAAGCCTACGCTCTATTAAAGCCCGGTGGCGTTTGTATGATTCGCGTCCCAACTGTTACATCTTGGGCATGGCGAACCTATGCAGAAAATTGGGTTCAGCTTGATGCACCCCGTCATTTTTTCTTACATTCATTAAAAAGCATGCATACCCTATCAGAACAGATCGGGTTTAGTTTAGAAAATGTAGTTTATGATTCTTTTGCGTTTCAACGTTGGGGAAGTGAACAATACCAAAAAGATATTGCATTAAGTGATGAGAATTCCTACGCTGTAAACCCTGAGAAATCGATGTTTAGCAAAGCAGACATTGAAGAATACACGCAACACAGCAAAGAATTAAATGACTCCAAATCAGGTGATCAAGCTGCCTTTTACCTTAGAAAACCAAGCTAAAAGCAGCGATAATAATGACAAAAAAAGTACTCGCTATCGCCTCTCCTGGAGGACATTGGATTCAACTTAATAAAATTTGTAATCCCCTAGAACAACAATTCAACGTTGTTTATGTCACGCCTGCAGCGCAATATTCAAGTAATGAAAAGTCTCGGAAAGTACTCTCCATTACAGATGCTAGCGCAACCAGTAAGCACAAGTTGATACCACTTGCCTTACAGTTACTTTGGATATTTATTAAAGAGCGCCCTACTGCGATTATTTCAACCGGTGCTGCCCCTGGCGCAATTGCTTTTTTACTCGCTAAGTTTTTACCGATTAAAACCATTTGGGTTGATAGTATTGCAAATACGACTGAGCTATCACGCTCGGCGCGTATGGTTAAAAAACACGCTAGCCTCATTATTACGCAATGGGAATCACTTCAAGAAGAAGGTTCTGTTGTCTATAAAGGTTCGATCTTATGATCTTTGTAGCAGTAGGTACTCAATTCTCATTTGATCGTTTAATTCAATATATGGACGAATGGCAAATCTCTGAAAACAACAGCAATAAAGAACAGGTGATTGCTCAAATTAGTGATGGAGAATACATTCCTAAAAACTGTGAGTTTCATCCATTTATGAATGGCGAGCAATACAATGACAATATAAAGAATGCTTCTGTGTTTGTCTCACATGCAGGCATGGGTAATATTATTAGTGCTCGTGAGCACCAAACCCCAATCATTGTACTTAACAGGCAATTCAAATTAGGCGAGCATCGTAATGATCATCAAGCAGATGGTTTAAAGTGGATGGCTAAGTTAGAGGGAGTTTATCCCGCTTCAACACAACAAGAATTGTATCAACATCTTGAGCATATTGATCAGCTCAAAGTAGCGAAGTCTGCTGAAGTTGGTAATCAACAGTTAACTAACTGTATTGCCGATTTTATCAACTCCGATATTAGTCGTGGTAAGGGTTGATTTATGCTTCAAAGAATTTTAAAAAACCCATTATTGATACAAAGCCTATTGTCTCTAATCGCCCGTTTTACGGGTGTGGCACTTAATTTTGCAGTGATTTTGCTTATTACTAATTACCTCCCTAAATCATCTGCGGGTGATATTCTATTATTAATGGTTTTTGTAACAGGCGTTGCACTTATTAGCCGCTTGGGAATAGATCAATTACTCATGAAAGAAGTTGCTAGCGCTCATGAAGATGATTTGGTTTTTCGCAAAAGTTTTTTAACCGTAAGTTATAAAGCGGTACTGATTCTATCCTTTGTCTTTATGTCAATATGGTTAATTGCTAGTCCTTATATCCAGTCTTCTTTTTTCCAGAATGGTGAACAAACGACGATTACAACCACTCTTTTAATGCTGGCAAGCTTAGGCGTATTATTTTTTAACCTCGTTATTTTAAATAGCACCTATTTGAAAGCAATTAAAAAAACAGTCATTGGAATTTTGGGACAAAATGCACTCACAGCAGTAACGTTCCTATCCTTAATCATCATATTTTGGAAATACTTCAGCAATAATCAACATACCGTTGTACTTTATGTCGTGTCCTTAATTTTAGCTGGAATTCTGGCCGTTTTTATCACTAAAAAATATGCAACGAACACCTCTGAAATAACACTTAAATCAGAAACTTCCAATGATATTCCAAATATTATTGGAATCATTAAACGCTCATTACCACTAGCTCCTGTGTCTATTATTTCCTTTCTAATGATATTTACAGACACCATTATGGTTGGTTGGTATTTACTTAATGAACAGGTAGCTGAATACAGCGTTGCCTCTAAAATCTCCTATATTATTTTGTTTTTCTTACAGGCGATGGAAGCTGTAATTTATCCGCGCTTATTAAATATGTATCAACATAATCAGACTCAGTTACGCTCTTTTTTCTGGCAGTCGACTGCTTTAGTCATCACTATCGTACTGACAATCACTTTAATCATGTATTTTTTATCAGACTGGATTCTAATCGCTTTTGGTGATGAATATATTATTGCCAAAGAAGCTTTGGGTTTATTATTACTTGCGCAATTATTTAGAGCAGCAAGTATTACCTTTTCTTTTATGTTTATCATTCGTGAAAAAGTGAAATATTTAAATATAATTTTAGTTATCGCATTTCTTAGTAATATTATTTTCAATGTGATATTGATCAAGCTTTATGGAATTAATGGCGCTGCCTTAGCGACTTTAATTGCTAATGCAACCTTACTACTACTGGTTTTAGTTTTGTTCTATACAAAAAAATTATTACAAATTACTGAAAAAGGAGAAATGGTATGATCATTCGCATACTGGCTCTACTTTTTGTTTTATCTATTTTTGTACCTGTTGAGTTTCATTATCTTGTAGGTTCATTACGTTTAGAATCCTACCGTGTGGTGCTTGCGCTAGTGCTAATTTATGCCTTTGTAAACATCAGGCAGGTTTTAAAACAAGCTGATTTAATCGATATTTTATTATTTTTCTTTGTGCTGCTTGCCTCCGCCAGTCTTATTTACAATCATGGTTTACAAAAAGGTATTGAGTCTTCAGGTATATTAATAATAGAAATACTGGGGGCTTTTTATCTAGCTCGATTATTTGTCACCACCCCTAAAAGTTACTATCAAGTTAATATGTGGTTCGTAACTATATTGGCTTTTTTACTCATTTTTTCATTATACGAAGCATTTGCACGAGACCGAATCCTTCATCAATGGGCAAAGGCTATAACAGGGCACGATGCCTTAGACTATCGACTCTATACACATTACTACATACGTCTCGGTATTATGCGGACTACCAACTTATTCTCACATCCTATTTTATATGGCACAATCGGGGCTATTTTCTTACCCTTTATTGTCCTGCTGACAATCTATAAGTTCAACCTAAGTAATACCTTAAAGGCGATAGCTGTATTTATTGGTATCATTACTACTCTTTCTTCAGCACCACTATTATCTATAATTTTTCAATCTATGACGGCTGTTTTAGTACGCTTTTGGTCTGGTGCAAAACTCTTTTGGTACGGCATTGCTGGTCTTGTTTTATCGACTATGATTCTGATTGAAGCTTTCTCTAATCGTGGTGTATTCAAACTGATCGTGTCGCATATGACGTTCAATGCAAATACTGGTTATTACCGACTACTACAGTGGCAATATACAATGGATGATATTGCTGATCACCCACTATTTGGCATAGGACTACATGACTGGACGCGCCCAAGCTGGCTGAATAATAGTATTGATAGTTTCTGGTTATTGATGACTCTACAGCATGGCTTAATTGCCAGTTTCATATTATTCTTTCTTTGTTTATATGCTGTCTTTCATATACTTAACCAAATCCATAAGCATCACGTGGCAAGTCAGTGGATGATAAAGTCATGGATTTTAGCCTTTATGTCGTTAATTTTAATTGGCTTTACCGTAGATTTCTTCGGTAAAATCCAACCTATGTTTTTCTTTGTTTTAGGTGCCATTGGCTGGGCAAAAACCTACCCTAGTCTGAATATTATTCTCAATAAAATGACTTTACGTTATAAACGTAAATCTAAATTAGTAATAGAATAATGAAGTAGAAGATCAGAATATGAGACTACGATTTATAGATCAAAAAACATTCATGGTGTTAGTCCACACCAGAAATAAAATTCTAGAAATACGAAGTTGGTACTTCCGAACTGTATATGGAATGGATGTTGCTAGAGATGCGCGTATCTCATTCAAGGCACGTCTCGATAAAACCAATCCAAGGGGTTTGAGCATAGGCTCTAAAACCTTAGTGGCTTTTGATGCCATCTTATTAGCCCATGACTATGCCTCTAGACGGCATGATGCCAAAACAGTCATCGGTACCCATTGCTTCATTGGTTGTGGATCTTTAATTTTACCTAATATCACTATTGGAAATCATGTTATTGTTGCGGCTGGAAGCGTTGTCACAAAAGATGTACCATCCAACTGTATTGTTGCGGGAAATCCTGCGAAAATAATTAAATCAGATATAGAAACTATTGAATACGGCATGCTCAGTGAGAACTATTTAGCAAGCCAAAATGAATTAAAGGTTATAGATAAACATTCTAAAAATGAAGCAGCTTGATATTATACTGGTTTCATATAACACCGCTGAATATACCAAACGAGCAATTCAGTCTGTATATGATGAAACATCAAAAACTACTTTCAACCTCATTATGGTTGATAACGATTCTAGCGATAATTCTGTAGAACTTATTGCTAAACAATTTCCTGATGTGGAAATAATTCAAAGCGGTGCAAATATAGGGTTTGCCGCAGGTGTTAATCTAGGCGCTAATGCGGGAAATAGTGAATATGTGCTATTGCTAAATCCTGATACTGTAATTTTAGATGCTGCCATCGACAACTTAATGCAGTTTGCCCAGAATAATCCACAATCTGGTATTTGGGGTGGTGTCACATTAAATAATGATTTAAGTCTTAATCCAAACAATGCTCGTGCTAGATTAACCTTTAAAACACTGTTATTTAGTGCCGTAGGTCTTAGCAAGGCATTTAATAAAAGTTGTTATTTTAATCATGACAATTACGGCTGCTGGGATAGAAAATCTGAACGAGAAGTAGATGTTGTAACGGGTTGTTTTTTCTTATCGCCAAGAACATTGTGGACAGAGTTAAAGGGTCTTGACGAAACTTTCTTTATGTATGCTGAAGAGGCCGATTACTGTATTCGAGCCATCAAAAAAGGGTATCAACCTAAGGTCACTCCCGATGCTAGAATCATTCATCATGGTGGCGTTAGTGAAACTAATCTCTCTGGTAAAATGCTCAAACTATTGAAGGGCAAAGCCGAGCTTATTAATAAACATGCAAAGAGTTGGCAAATCCCTATTCACAAAGGCTTATTAAAACTGCACGTCTTTAATAAACTCGTCTCTTTGAAACTGATTTCCATCATTAAAAAAGAAAAAAAACCTACTTATGAAGAGTGGAAAATTGTTTACAGTCAACGTAAACAGTGGCTTAAAGGCTATAGATAAAGCAAAGGGAAACTATTCATGGCAACGATTATTGTACCCGCTCATAATGAAGCAAGTGTTATTGAGGACTGCCTCAACAGTATTGTTAATCAAACTGGTATTGACCATGTAATAGTCGCTTGCAATGGTTGCTCTGATGACACAGTAGAAATTGTTAAAAGTAAATTTCCAAATACTATCTGTCTGGATATTGAAAAGCCCTCTAAAACCAATGCATTAAATGTCGCTGAAGCAAAAGCAAAAGAGTTAGGTATCAGCTATCCGATATTTTACATTGATGCTGATACTCAAATAAGTCCCAATGCGATTAAGCATATCTCAGACTCAATGCACAACAGTAACACTTTACTCTCAGCACCCACCCCGAAAATTGATACTAGCCAATCATCATGGTTAGTTAAAACCTATTATAAGGTTTGGTTAAAGCTTCCTTATATTAAAGAAGGTGTGATTGCGACCTGTAGTTTTATTGTCAGTGAAGAAGGCCGTAAACGATTTGATGTTTTTGCGGATGTCATAGGTGATGATGGTTTTATCCGCTGTCATTTTAAAAACAAAGAAATTGCAAATATCAAAGGTGCAGAAATTTATATTCGTGCCCCTAAAAATATTTATTCTTTAATTAAAATTAAAACAAGAGCACGTCTTGGCAATATGGAATTAATAGAGCGTAATAAATGCCCTATTCAAGAAGCTAAGAGCTATGGCAACGTGATGCGTTCTAAGCTTCTAAGTAAAGATTTTTTTGCTACAAGTATCTACATTGCCATTGCACTAGTGATTCGAGTCAGAGCTTCTGCCCAATTTAAAAAAATCTCTACTTATCAATGGGAAACTGATGACTCCTCAAGATAAACCTACCAGTATTTAAGATAAAACAGCTGAAAAAAAGTGTAAATAGTTATATAATATGTTTAAGAAAAATTGGCTTGCACCAAACGGGATACTAAAACTTTGGACGATAAACACATTAGCTCTGAGCTTATTTATAGAACTGTGGATATTCTTATCATCCTGTTCACACTATTTTTAGGCTCTCCCTATACTAACTTTTATAATATCGAAGGATACCTTGTCGCTGGTCTCAGTGCGGTTGTTATCTTTGGGTTGGTTGGGCGGTTTGCTGATATCTATACCTCATGGACGGGTCGTCCTCTTCGTGATGAAGCACTCAGAATCACCCTCGTCTGGCTTGTAACCTTCTTATCATTAGTGTTTATTGCCTTTGTTACCAAAACATCCGAGCAATTTTCTCGTGTGGTTCTTGTCGCTTGGCTTGTTGCAACACCTATTCTACTCATTATTGCTCGTTTTTTACTGCGTCAGATTTTTGCACATTTACGCAGACTAGGTGTAAACCATCGCTCGGTCGCAATTGTCGGTATGACTCAAAATGGCTTAAACTTCGCCATGGACTTAGAGAACAAACCTGAGTTTGGTTATGATGTTGTTGGCTTTTATGATGACCGCAAAGAACGCATTCACAAAGAAGTACTTAATCATTATTCACATCTAGGTGACTTTGAAGATTTAGTCGTAGCAGCTAGAAACGGTGAATGGGATCAAATTTATATCGCCTTACCTGTTGAAGCCAGAAAGCGTATGTTACGTTTACTAGAAGATTTAGCAGACAGCGCAACTCCCGTTCGCTTATTACCTGATTATTTCACTACCAACCTATTACAAAGTAAATTTATTGAAATAGCCGATAACCCAGTACTGTGTATTTATGACTCTCCTTTCTCTGCGGATCATGCTCTCGTCAAAAGGATTGAAGATTTACTAGTTGGCAGTATTATTCTCACACTCATTTCTCCTATTATGCTCGGTATTGCTGCAGCAGTGAAACTTACCTCAGCTGGCCCCGTACTATTTAAGCAGACGCGCTACGGCCAAAAAGGTGAGAAAATTAAAGTCTGGAAGTTTCGTACCATGACAGTTTGTGAAGATGGTGATGATGTAAAGCAAGCAACTAAGGATGATAGTCGCTACACTAAAATAGGTGGTTTTTTACGAAGAACCTCATTGGACGAACTTCCGCAATTTTTTAATGTATTGCAAGGCACCATGTCTATTGTTGGGCCGCGCCCTCATGCGGTATCACATAATGAGCAATACCGAACCATTATTCCAGGTTATATGTTGCGTCACTTGATTAAACCTGGCATCACTGGCTGGGCACAAATTAATGGTTGGCGAGGCGAAACAAACACGCTCTATAAAATGCGTAAGCGTGTTGAATTTGATTTGGAATATATGCGCGAATGGAGCTTATGGCTCGACTTTAAAATCATATTCTTAACCATATTCCGTGGCTTCAATGATAAAAATGCTTACTAAGATCGTCTTTTAGAACTATTTTGCAACTCGATCAAATAACATTTACGCGATTTATCGCAGCACTCTCTGTTGTATTCTTCCATTACGGCCAGTCAGTATTCCCTGCTAATATTTCATTTCTTTTTGAAAATATCACTGCGGGTCCCATCGCCGTCGGTTATTTTTATGTGTTATCAGGTTTCATAATGGCAATTGCCTATTATCAAGCTGATATAAACAAACGCGTCAGCTTTTCCAAGAAAAAGTACTGGATTGCACGTTTTGCACGAATTTACCCTATTTATTTATTAGCACTGTTGATTATTGTTGCCGCTAAATATAAATCATTAGGGCAAAACTGGGATGAGTTTCTCCTCCAAATTCTATTATTACAATCATGGGTACCTGGCTATCCCATCACCTTGAATACACCGGGTTGGTCATTATCTGTTGAGGCTTTTTTCTATCTTTGCTTTCCATTTTTACTCGCGTGGGTTTATAAAAAAGGTACAAATGCTCTCCTCGTATTTGGTGTTTTACTTTGGTTTGCGACTCAGTATGTCTTGCTAACACAGCTCAATAGCCCTGCCTATGCTGCCAAAAATCATGTACATGACTTTATTTACTACAACCCCATCATGCACCTTAATTCTTTTGTTTTAGGGATGATCTGTGGCATTTATCTAAAAAATAAGAAAGAGCCTACATCCTATAAAAGTAATACGGTTTGGTTGATCGGCTCTTTACTGATTATATTTACACTTATTTGGGCAAGACCGCACTTAGAAACGATATTTGATTATAAATTAGCTTATACCAATGGACTTTTAGCGCCTGCATTCTTAGTTTTTGTAATCTTACTAGCTAATCACCGAGGAGTGTTTACGACAATATTTAAGCATCCTTGGTTAATATTGCTCGGTGAAGCAAGCTACTCTTTATATATCCTTCAAAAACCTATACACGGCATCTACGATAAAGTCATCGTGCCACGACTTTCTTTATCTGAAACGCTCCATTTTTATATTTTTCTAATCCTACTAATAGTGATCTCCATTGTGACCTATAAAACTCTGGAGACACCGATGCGTAAACTCATTCGTAAGAAATTAAGTTAAATCTCATTAATTAGCATTCCTTAATTGTTCAATTAATGTGCATTTGCTAGAATACGCCACCTTATTATCTTATTTAACTTGTACTTTATCAGCAAACTTTTGAACCTCAACAGCTTGTAATAGATACTAAGAAAAATCAAATACTTGAACCAAACATTATGAATTCAGATACAAATAAAAATTTAGCAGTTAGCGGAATAAATAAACACGCCGAAAATATCGCTAACAATACCAATAAATACCCTAACAATATCTATCCAGAAGAATTAATGGAAAGCTCTAGCCTCGACTTAAAAGAGTTTATAAATGTTCTACGAAATCGAAAGAAAACGATTTTTACTATCGCATTAGCCACATTACTATTAGCCCTATTACTGACACTACTAATGCAACCTGTCTATCGTGCCAGCTCAACAATTAAGGTTGAACGCTATGCAGCAAACCCTAATGTGCAAATTCTTAATGCAGAAGCCTCGCGCAGTGATAGAGACTTTTTTGAGACTCAAATTCAATTAATACAAACAAAAACTTTAGCAGATAGAGTCATACAACAATTAGAATTAGATAAGCTGGTTAAACCGATGGGCATCCTTTCTAAGCTTAAGTCTGTTTTTTCTTCAAAAGATTCGTCTAACAATAAAAACAAAAATAATATTCAAGAAATTTTCCTCAATAATCTAATAGTTAGGCCTGTCAACAACTCACAATTGCTTACTATTAGTTATGATTCATCTAGTCCCGAACTTGCCGCAAATATAAGTAACTCTATTGCGAGAACATTCGTTAGGCAAAACCTTGAGCGACGTTTTGATACTGCGTCTTCATACAAAAGCTATGTAAGTGAAAATATTGAAATCACTAAAAAGAGTTTAGAAGAGGCAGAACAACGTCTCAACGACTATGCAAAAGAACATAATATCGTACAAGACATTGATGGAGATTCAACCAGCAGTCATATTCTTAGAAAACAAGCAGAAGAACTCGTCATTGCTGAGAAAGAAAGAATAGAAGCAGAAGCATCATACGAGCTCTATAAGAAAAACCCCAAAAATGACCCTTCTTCGGTGATTAATGACCCTTATATTATGTCATTAAAGAAGGCAGCCGCCAGATTAGAAACGACCTACCAAGAAAAGAAAAACAAACGTACCCGTAGTGCAAGACGCTTACGCAAACAAATTGATGGTATCCGATCACAGATTAGAAATGAAAGCTCTTCGATCTCATCATCTTACAAAACGAACTACCTTGAAGCAGTCCAAAAAGAGAAAATGATACGCTCTCAATTGGATAAACTGCGAGTAATTACCTTATCTTCTCAATCTAAAAACACCAAGTTTAATCGTCTATTAAGAGAAGTAGAGATTAACCAGCTTGCCTACAACAAACAGCTAGAACAGTTAATGGCGGTTAAAGTAGCAAGCAATGCGGGAACCAATAATATTTCTATTATTGATATGGCCAGTGCACCCACTAGAAAGTTTAAACCTAGCTTAAAAACTAACCTAGCTTTTGGTCTGTTATTAGGATTATTACTGGGTATGGGTGTTGCCTTTCTTAGAGAGTTTATCGATGACACGATTAAAAATAGTGACCTTTTAGAACGTACCACTGGCTTACCGGTATTAAGTCAAATTCCTGAAATGAAAAATATTGGGCATAAGAAACTCGCATTACAAACTGCTTTAGAACCTCGTTCAGCCATTGCTGAATCAATTCGCTCATTACGTACAAGCCTACGTTTTTCAACACGCAGTGGTGCACCAAAAAGTGTGTTTATAACAAGCTCTGGCGCAGGAAATGGCAAAAGCACCATCGCCTTAAATCTTGCCACTGCTTATGCTCAAGCAGGTGGTAAAGTGCTATTAATCGATGCTGATTTACGTAATCCAAGCATTCATACTCTACTTGAACTGAAAAATATGGAAGGTCTTACGAATTATCTTGCCGATGCCGATGCAACTCAAAAAGACGTGAGTCACCCCTGTATTATACAAAATCTAAATGTTATTACTTCAGGCCCTATTCCACCAGATCCAGTAGAATTGTTATCTAGCGATAAAATGGTCGAGTTACTAGAAACAGCAAGTAACAACTACGATCATATTATCATTGATGGACCTCCCGTTCTTGGCCTATCTGATGCATTAGTGATTGCCAATATTGCCGATGCGACTATCTTCACAGTAGAAGCAGGAAGGACGCAGAAAGCACGATTGATTGATAGCTTAAAACGATTAGAGCGAGCAAATGCAAATATTGTAGGTAGCGTGTTAATGCGTATTAGTAGCAAAATCAACCCAGATTATAATCAAGAATATTATGCGTATTCTTCTGAGCAAAGAAATAAGCATTAGAATCTTCTAGAAAAGGGGGGGGGTGCCATTATAGTCATATGGCCCCCCCCTTTTTTAGATAATTCAGTACCCTACTTCATAAATAAATCCATTTCTCTATTCTTCTGATAACACATAAGACAAGCTTTCTTTCAAATATGCTAAGGTCTGTTATATACAGAGACCTTTGCACAATGTGCTTTTTCGAACACTGACTCATGCAAAGACCCCATTTGTTTATGTGGACGACAACAGAAAGATGAAACATCAATTTGATAATAGCTGGAAGGAATGGATTGAGCACAACCTGAATCGTGGCTGTGATAAGGAAGGCATTGTTAAAATTTTACTCGACAATGATTTTCATCCGCAAACTATTATTAATGAGATGAAATATCAGCCTGTATCAACTGAAGTACTAAACATAATTAAACAGAAGACTTCTAGTCAATTATTTGAACCTGCCTTTATTGAACAAAATACCCCAAGCATCCCAAATATTTATCCATACAGAGAGCAAAAGAAAACAAACAAAGCTGATAACTCTATTAATCTCAGCATGCTAGATAGTGTTCATTTAACTTTTGCCAAGAAAGTTAATAGCAATAAAGTACACCTATATTTATTGGATGATTTTCTTACTCCAGATGAATGCAATAAAGTCATAGCACGCATACAAAAACAGTGTCGTCCATCAACCATAACCATTCCAAGTGAAGGTGACACAGAATTTCGTACCAGCCAAACCTGTGATCTTAGTAATGCCCCAGATAAGTTCATTATGGACTTAGACAGGCGCATTGCAGACTATATGGGGTATGAGGAAGAAAGGGCAGA
>VAPK010394653.1_pt1 | contig 15418 bp, 14 predicted proteins | sample 3395031 | NCBI WGS metagenome assembly VAPK01 (sample SAMN08290443, study PRJNA428436) | hydrothermal vent metagenome | isolation source: Deep-sea hydrothermal vent chimney 1 | place: Pacific Ocean: Juan De Fuca Ridge
ATGTCTACAAGTGGGAATTGCCTCACTCTATAAAATAATATAATGCCATCACGCCATTACTCCCCGGCTTTTCGCTCTTTTCGGAACTTTAGTTTGGTAAGTTTTTGATGTGAGTTTTCGCGAAGATGACTGCAGGATAAGACAAGGTGATGCGCCAGAGAACTTCGCAGTGTTGCAGCATATTGCCCGCAATCTATTGCAACGAGAAAAGACAAAAATGAGCATCAAGAAAAAACAGTTCAGGTCAGCATGCGATATTAATTTTTTTGAGCAGGTGGTGTTTGGGTGAGAATTTTCGTGCGCTCGCCTGAGGGTGCCGTCGATGGTCAGGCGCACGGGTTTGTCGCTGTTTATCACCGTTTTGCAATGTTCAGGGCTATGCGGGCCGCCCGCCGGGAGGCGCCGGGACCGCCGAGCTTTTCCTTGACCTTGGCGAGTCCCTTGATCATGTTGTCGCGGGCCTCCTTGTCCTCCAGCAGGGCGCGTAACTCCCGGGCGATATTGTCCGGCGTCACTTGGGCCTGCAGAAGTTCCGGGATGACCATTCTGCCCGCAATCAGGTTGACCAGGGAAAACCATTGCAACTTGATGAGAAGCCGGCCAAGGTGGTAGGTGCGGGGCGAAAAGCGATAGGTGGCGACCGTTGGGACTTCGAGAATGGCCAGTTCCAGGGTGACCGTGCCTGAGGCCGCCACAACGGCGTCACAGGCCGCCATCAGGTCATAGCGTTTTTCGTCGATGATTCGGAGATCCAGACTGTCGCGGTAGTTGCCCACCCCGTTTTCTTCGAGAAGCTCCGGGGAAATCGTGGATGCCCGGGGCAGGAGAAAGACAAAGTCCTGCCCGGACTGCTCGGTAAGCAGCCGGGCTGCGGCCAGGAAAGGTGGCAGCAGGGAGATGATTTCTTTTGTGCGGCTGCCGGGCAGCAGGCCGACGACGACCTTGTTCGGGTCAATGGCCCGGCCGGCCAGAAATTCGTCCCGGCTCATGGTGGCGTGTACTGAGTTCAGCAACGGATGGCCGACGAAATCCACCTTCACTCCCCGGCGATGATAAAATTCCTGTTCAAAGGGGAGGATGACGCCGATGCGGTCGGCCAGGCGGCCGATTTTCTTGACTCGGCCGCTGCGCCAGGCCCAGACCTGAGGGCTGATATAATAGAAGACGGGGATGCCAAGCTTTTTGGCCTTGGCTGCCAGCAGCAGGTTGAAGTCGGGGAAGTCGATCAGGATCAACAGGGCCGGTTGCCGCTCCCGCATCCGCTTGAGCAGAATCCGGCGGGCGGCGAGAAGATCACCGAGATGGCTGATGACCTCGGTGAGCCCCACCACGGCGAGCCTGGCGGCATCGTAGAGGACCTCCACCCCGGCGGCTTCAAGTTCCCTGCCGCCCAGACCGTAAAAGCGCAGGCCCGGCTCGAGTTCGCGCATGGCCTGTACCAGGTGGGCGCCGTGCAGGTCGCCCGATGCTTCGCCGGCGACAATCATGATCTGCCTGCCGGTGTCGTCCGGCGGCATGGCTGTTTCTGGCGCCGGCATGTGCACCACTTAAGGGACGGGCAGGGGGTCCAGCCCGGACCAGCAGGTCTCGGCCCCCAGCATCTGTTGCAGACGGCGCTGGTTTTCATCGATCTGCTGCATGATCTGCAGGGCGACATCCAGGGCCCGCCGCCCCTCACGGCCAGAGACCAGGGGGCGGGTGCGATTGTGCACGTTGGCAATAAAATCTTTCAACTCCATTTCCAGGATATCCGTTTCTTCAAAGGCGTGTTTCGTGATATCAGGGAGAGGTTGCCCGTTTTGCCGGTCTTTTTTCAGGCGGATGGACATGACTTCTTTCTTGATGAAATCAACAGACAGGTACGAGCCGGGCTGAAAGATCCGCATCCGCCTGATATTGTCCATGGAAATACGGCTGACGGTCACGTTGGCGGTGCAGCCGTTTTCGAAGATTAGCCTGGCGTTGGCAATGTCGGTCAGCGGCGTGATGACCGGGGCTCCGACGGTATGGATGGTCTTTAGCGGCGATTGAACGATGGAGAGAATAATGTCGATATCGTGGATCATCAGATCAAGCACCACGTCAACATCCGTGCCCCTGTTTTTAAAGACGCTGATCCTGTGGGCTTCGATAAACAGAGGACAGATGAGCAGCGGTTTCATGGCAATGACCGCCGGGTTGAAACGCTCGAGAAGACCGACCTGCAGGATGCTGTCTGACTGCTCGGCCTGGGCGATGAGGTCGTTCGCCTCCTCAATGGTGGTGGTGATGGGTTTCTCCACCATGATATCGATTCCCCGCTGTAGGCAGGCCCGGGCGACCTCGTGGTGATGAATCGTCGGCACAACGACGGAAACGGCATCAACATGGTCGAGCAGTTCCAGGTAGTCGGTAAAGGGCCGGGTTGCGCATTCGGCAGCCACCTTCTCCGCTTGAAGATGTTCGATATCCGCCACCCCGACCAGGTCGACCCCGTCCATGGCGGCATATTTCTGGGCGTGGAACCGGCCAAGATAACCGACGCCGATAACCCCTGTTTTAATTTTTTTCACTTGGAGTAACCAATTCTTTGATGAGCCCGCAAAAAGTTACAAGTTGATCACATCCTGGCCAAAGGCGAAATCCCCGAGTCCGGAAATCTCAAGGATGACTTGTGGCGATGTCCGCCCGTGAGAACCTGCTTTTTCGTTTTTTATATCGTAATTTATTTTGACCGTTTTCGACATAAAACCGACGACGGTATTGCAACATGAAATGAAATATGTTGCAAGCTTAAACCGGGTATGGGGCGCGGCCTGATGTCCGGGGATAAATGGAGACGCCCTGTCAATTCCGCTTTTTTTGCCTGGCCGGGTATGATACCTGTTCATTATCCCTGATCCGTGCCGACCTGTGGAGCCCCCGATAACGGCGCATCTGCTGCGTTGACAACTCATTGATATCACATAGGATAATCAACATCGTTGCCGCCTTGCATCTGCACCATTCTCGAACGCTCACGGATCCAGGATTATGCCAAGGAAAAATCGAATCCATGCCCTGCGGCCGGAACGCCGGGATGGCCGGGCCGCGTTTTCCGGCAAGCCACATCTTTTTGCTGATAAGGAGGATGATAATATGATTGAATTCATAGAGAAAATGCCCAAAGCCGAACTCCATATCCATATTGAAGGCTCCCTGGAGCCGGAATTGATGTTTGAGCTTGGCCGCCGCAACGGCATTGATCTTCCCTTTGCCACAGTGGAGGAGGTCCGGGCCGCTTACCGGTTTAGCAGCCTGCAATCCTTTCTTGATATTTACTACCAGGGTGCCAATGTCCTGCAAAGGGAACAGGATTTTTTCGATATGACCCGGGCCTATCTGCAACACTGCCGGGCCCAGAATATCATCCACACGGAAATTTTCTTTGACCCGCAGACCCATACCGACCGGGGTATCGGCCTTGAAGCCGTGATCGGCGGGATGGTCAGGACCCAGGGCGATGCCCGGGAAAAGCTGGGCATAAGCAGCCGGTTGATCATGTGCTTCCTGCGCCATCTCAGTGCCCGGTCGGCCATGGAAACCCTGCAGCGGGCCCTGCCCTACAAAAAGTACATTGTCGGCATCGGCCTTGATTCTTCCGAAGCGGGACACCCGCCGGAGAATTTCCGGCCGGTTTTTGAACGAGCCCTGGCGGAAGGGTTTCTCACGGTTGCCCATGCCGGGGAAGAGGGACCGCCGGAATACATCCGGCAGGCCGTCGAATTGCTGCATGTCAGCCGGATTGATCACGGGGTCCGCTGTATCGAAGATGCGGAACTGATGAAACTGCTTGTTGACAAGCAGATTCCTCTCACGGTCTGTCCGCTTTCCAATGTGAAACTCCGGGTATTTGACAAAATGTCGGATCACAATATCCTGATTTTGCTCGAATCAGGCCTCAAGGTGACCGTCAACTCCGATGATCCGGCCTATTTCGGAGGGTACCTGAACGAGAATTATCTCGCCCTGCACCGGGACCTGAACATGACCAGGGAACAGGCGATCCGGCTGGCGCGCAACAGTTTTGAGGCCAGTTTTACCGGGGAGGAGGAAAAGCAGGGCCTGCTTGCCTGCCTGGAAAGGTATGTGCAGGAAACCGGGTAAAGGCGCTCCATGACCGGCCCCGTCGGCTTTATATCCGGATTTGGCGTATTTTTATTGATAACCGTTTTTGGGTAAAAGCCTTGATATTTTCTCCGGCCTGCAGTTTTTTCCCGCCTGCCCCGGAGCTGGTGCTTTGACGATCTGATTGTCGCTTGACAGCAATGTTCCTTGTCCGTATATTGATATTTAATGGTTGAATAATTGCTCAAATGACGAGGTGAGAAAATGACTGAAATATGCAAGGAACATGAAGAGCATCTGGATCGGATCGCCGCAGGCAGACGGATGGTACCCGGCCGAGAGGCCCTCCTGGAGGTAGCGGATTTTTTCGATGCCCTGGGCAATTCCACCCGGCTGAAAATCCTCTATGCCCTGGCCGGGGCAGAACTGTGTACCTGCGATCTTGCGAATATCGCCGAACTGTCGGTTTCCGCCATCTCCCACCAGTTGCGAATACTCCGGGACCGGAAGATCATCTCCTTTCGAAAAGAAGGCAAAAACGTGTTTTACCGGTTGCGGGATCAGCACATTGTCGACCTGCTGTCGGTCGCTCTGGAACATATGGAAGAGGGGCCGACTCATGGCTGAACCGGCAAGACTGCGCCTCGAAGGGTTGGATTGCGCCAACTGCGCGGCAAAAATTGAAGATACCTTGAAAAAAGAAGGTTTCCTGCACGTTGCCGTGAATTTTGTCAAGCGGGAGGTCACGCTGGAAGGGGATGTGGACAGGGCCCGGGCGATAATCCGCCGGGTTGAACCGGGGGTCCGGGTGCTGGATGCAGCCGCCCCCGGTCACGCGGACGACGGAGACGGTTCCCGCCGGCTGCCGCTGTTCATGATCGCAGCCATCATCCTGTTTGTGCCGGGCCTGGTTTTTTACTACGGATACGGTCGGAACGGGACGGCGATTATGGCCGTGTTCGCTGCGGCCTACCTGCTCGCGGGCTGGAAAGTATTGAAAAATGCCTTTCTCAACGCCCTCCGCGGTAACCTGTTCGACGAGAACTTTCTCATGACTATCGCTACCTTCGGGGCATTCGCCATCGGTGAATTTCCGGAAGCTGCGGGCGTCATGATTTTTTTCATGGTGGGTGAATACTTTCAGGACCGGGAGATCGATCGATCCCGGCGGTCCGTGCGCTCCCTCCTCGCGCTGAAGGTCGATTTCGCGAACCTGTTGGAGGGCGGAAAAGTGGTGCGGGTCGATCCTGAAGACCTGCGGCCGGGGCACCGGATCATCGTTCGTCCGGGTGAACGGATTCCGGTGGACGGCATCGTCATCAGCGGCTCGTCCGGCCTGGACACCTCCGCTCTTACCGGTGAAAGCATGCCGCGCCCGGTAACGGCAGGGGAAGATGTCCTCTCGGGCTCGGTCAACCTGAACGGGCTGCTCACCGTCGAAGTCACGAAGAAACTGAACGAATCCACCATTGCCAGGATCCTGGAGCTGGTGGAAAACGCCACTGCGAGAAAGGCGAAAACGGAACAGTTCATCACGACCTTTGCCCGTTATTACACCCCGGTCGTGGTGCTGCTGGCTGCCCTGGTCGCCCTGGTCCCGCCGCTGGCCATCGGCGCGCCATACCCGGTCTGGATTTACCGGGCGCTGGTGCTGCTGGTCATTTCCTGCCCCTGCGCCCTGGTGCTATCCATTCCCTTGGGCTACTTCGGAGGCATCGGCAAAGCAGCGAAAACCGGGATACTGGTCAAGGGCTCCAACTTCCTGGACACACTGTCCGGGGTGACCGTGGTGGCGATGGACAAGACCGGTACCTTGACCAAGGGCGTGTTCAAGGTTTCCGAAATCGTGACGCGGAATGGTTTCCGGCCGGCAGAATTGTTGAAATACGCAGCCCTAGCCGAAATCCATTCCTCGCACCCCATTGCGGCGGCTGTTCGCGACGCGTGGGGAGGCACAATTGATCCCGCTGTTGTTCGAGAGGTTGAAGAACAGGCCGGGGCCGGCATCATCGCCAGGACCGACGAGCTGGAGATCATGGTGGGTAACGACCGGCTTTTGCATGAACGGGGAATTGACCACGACACCTGCCATGTCACGGGAACTGTGGTCCATGTAGTGGTGGACCGGACCTACGCAGGTTACCTGGTCATTGCTGATGAAATCAAGGAAGACAGCGCGTCTGCCGTTCGCGAGCTGAAAAAAATGGGCGTTCGGAAAATCGTCATGGTCACCGGCGACAGCCGTGACGTGGCAGAGGCCGTTGCCCGGGAAGTGGGGGTGGATGAAGTCTATGCCCGGTTGCTGCCGGAAGAAAAGGTGGCGGTGGTCGAAGGGCTGCAGCACGAAAACGGCAACAAAGGCAAAGTCGCCTTTGTCGGTGACGGCATCAATGACGCGCCGGTGCTTGCCCTGGCGGATATCGGTATTGCCATGGGCGGGCTGGGAAGCGACGCCGCCATCGAAACCGCCGACATTGTCATCATGGACGACAAGCTCTCCAAGGTCGCTGCCGGGATGCGGCTCGCCCGCCGCACCCGGAACACCGTCATGCAGAACATCATCCTCGCCCTGAGCGTGAAGCTGGTGTTTATAGTCCTCGGCGTTTTCGGCGAGGCCACCATGTGGGAAGCTGTCTTTGCCGACGTCGGCGTTACCATGGTCGCCGTTGCCAACGCAATCCGGATTCTCCGCTGATGCTGCCCGGTTTCGCGGGGGCCTCTCTCCCCCTGTCTGCTGCCGGCCTTTTATCGGTTCCCTGTCCCCTGTCGTTTTTTGTTCTGTCGCGTGACAGCAAGAACAAGTATTCCTGGATCCGTGAGCGAGCGTAGGTGATGCAGATGCAAGGCGGGAACGAATTTGATTATCCTGGTGTGATATCAAAGAGTTCCCAATGCAGCAGATGCGCCGCGTACGTTCGCCCCGCAGGGCGGCGGGGTGATCCTGGAAACACCACGGAAATGTTAACTTACGGCGTAAATCAAAACCGTTATGCAATATGAAAGTAACAAGCCGTCACGGATCCAGGGTATTGTCTCCGGCCCTTTGGCTTGGACGGGCCCTTATTTTATGGTAGGGTTGGCCGCGTGACCTGGTGGGATTCATCGTTCCTGCCGGTTTTTTATACGGAGCGGCCGGATTCATTGTTGTCAAACAGGCCCCTGGCGTCAGGATATTCGAAGCGCCCGGCGCTTCGAATATCTCAGGGTGGTTGCCGATTTTGGCTTTGCAAGCAAGGAGGGACATGTCTACGGGCAGAAGCAGCTGGGGTTCAAAGGGCGGATTCCTGTTGGCGGCCATCTCCCTGTCCACTTTTTTGGTTTGGGTCTCATGCTGGCTTATCTGCTCCCGCGATATCAGGCACGGCATTGAACGGGCCAGTGTGGTGTTCATGCCGGTTCTCTTCCTGCTGACCATCATCATGGTCCTGTGGAGCGTCTCCCTGGACGGTGTGCCCGGGACGCCATCATGAACCATTACCTGCATGCCGACTGGACCAAGATCAATATTTTCGCCGCCGACCCGGCCGTGCGGGGAGAGGCAGGCAAGGTCTGGGCCGCAGCCTTCGGCCAGATTTTTTTCACCCTGTCCCTCGGTTTCGGGATCATGGTCACCTATGCCAGTTATCTCCCCGCCAAGGGTGACATCGGCAAGAACGCCCTCGTTACCGCTCTCGTCAACTGCCTTTATTCTTTTATCGCCGGTTTCGCCGTGTTCGGCGTCATTTTTTTCATGATGTTGATTATCGCCGGCCTGACCCCCGGGGGTTCCCTGGTGGAGGCCTTTGTCTGCGCCATTACCGATAAGTTTGATTGGCCCCGCCGCAAGGTGGTATTCTGCCTGGTCCTGGCCCTGGCCTTCTACCCATGGAGGGCCGGAAAACTTAAACGCCGGCACCGGCCGGAAGAGGACAAGCTGCTGGTATGAGGCCGGCAGCGGGACGCCCGATAACGGGTCCAGATGGGCGGCCGAATTTTTCCGGAGCCACGGGAGGAAATGGTCCTGTTTATTTTTGAGCTATATGCTGTCGGGCCGGCAGCATGAAAAAGCGAAATGTCATGTTTGCCATCGGCAGGTTTTTCTCGCCATTGTACAGCCTGCTCATGCTGCTGCGGGAAACCCTGTACCGTCACCGCCTGTTTTCGGTGACCCGCCCAGGCGTGCCGGTGATCAGTGTCGGCAACCTGACCCTCGGTGGGACCGGCAAGACGCCCATGGTGCAGTATATCGCCGGTATTCTGCAGGCGCAGGGGCGCAAGCCGGCGATTATCAGCAGGGGCTATGGCGGCTCGACCAGGGAAAAGGTCAATGTGGTGTCGGCGGGCGGGGAGCCGCTTCTCGATGCAGGGTTTATCGGCGATGAGCCGCGGCTGCTGGCCGAAACTCTGCCGGGAGTGCTGGTGCTGACCGGGGTGAGCAGAAAATTTCCGGCGGCGCGCGCAGTTGAGCTTGGCGCGGACGTCTTGATTCTTGACGATGGTTTTCAGCACCTGGCCCTCGGGCGGGATCTTGACCTGGTTCTGTTTAATGCCGATACTCTTGCCGGTAACAGCCGGGTTTTCCCGGGCGGGGATCTCCGCGAACCGGCAAGGGCCTTAAGAAGATGTCATGGCTTTGTGCTGACCGGTACCTGCGAGGCGAACAGGGGCAGTGTGCAACTCTTTGCCGAGCTGCTGCGGAAGCGATTCCCGGGCCGGCCGGTTTTTTTCGCTCAATATCGAGCCGGCTGCCTGGTGCAACTCATGGCTGACGGACAGGTGCAGGCCTTGACCGGCATGCAGCCCGGGGAGGCGCCCTGTTTCGGGTTCAGCGGCATAGCCCGGCCGGAAGGTTTTCGGCAGACCCTGGCGGAGCTGGGGATCGAGACGGCCGGTTTCCGCAGTCTGCCCGATCATTTTCATTATCGCGGGGCCGACATAAAGGACCTGGTGCGCCAGGCCGAACAGTGCGGGGCCGGGGCCTTGATCACCACGGAAAAGGACCTGGTCAAACTGCGGGGGCATGCCGTTTCCCTGCCTCTTTATGCCGTACGTATGCAGGTCGTGCCGGATCGGGATTTTGACCGTTTTGTCCTGGACGGATTATCAGCCATATCCGGCCGGCGTTGAGTGTGAGCCGGAGGTTAAGATTGTGTTAAAAATACAACATTACGGAATCTGTAATAAGAAGTGTGTCTTTTTTGCAACACGTAGAGGCCGGCAGTAATTTTGTTTTTCCAGATCAGGTTTGTTATAATTTGTTGTTTTTAGAATATTTTTTGTAGGCATGGGCGATGAATGTAAATTTGCTTGTTTATGGTTTGTTTTTTGCATAAAGAGACAAACTGCTACTATGGATTATACAGGATAACATAAAAATAATGGCTTCCATCGAACCACATCAATATACCCTGAAACACCCCGTGAGTTGTTGCGGGGTCGGCCTGCATGCAGGCCGGACTGTCAATATGACCATCAAGCCGGCCGCGGCCAACAGCGGTATTCGTTTTTTTCGCCTGGATCTCAATTCTGAGCAGATGGTACCAGCCCTCCTGGAGCAGGTTGTCGATACCCGGCTGGCCACAACCATCGGCAACGGCGCAAATCGTGTTGCCACAATTGAGCACCTGCTTGCCGCCTTACACGGTTACGGCATTGATAACGTCGAGATAGAGCTTGACTCCTACGAAGTCCCGATAATGGACGGCAGCGCCGGACCATTTCTCCGTCTTCTGGCCCATGGCGGACGTCAGAAGCAGCGAGCCCTGCGCAAGGTCTTGCGTATCACCAAGCCTGTCTCCTTCTCGGATGGCGAGAAATTTATCCGTATTGAGCCTTATGACGGATTCAAGGTGACCGGCCGCATCATGTTCGATAACGACCTGATCAATGAACAGGTTTACAGTATCGAGGTAACCGGGGATCGCTTTCGCAAGGAGATTGCCAACGCCAGGACCTTCGGTTTTGTCGAGCAGGTGGAAAACCTCTGGGCCAACGGCCTGGCGCTCGGCGGCACTATGGACAGTGTCATTGCCATTCACTGGGACCGACGTTCGATTCTAAATGAAAACGGGTTGCGCTTTGAGGATGAGTTCATCCGTCATAAGGTGCTTGATCTGATCGGCGACCTGGTGTTGCTTGGCGGACCGGTTCTCGGCCACGTGATCGCCGACCGTTCCGGGCACAGTCTGCATGTTGGCCTGATGCAGGCCATTGCCGACAGTCCCGGCTGCTGGGAATATGTGAAGTTCAGGAAAAACGGTGATGCCGTTTTGCGTCAGGTCGTGGATGGTACCCGCTCCGCTGGCGGCATGCTTAAACCGTTGCTCGTTCCCCCCCTGGAAACGCCGGCCACTGTGCAGTCAAGCTGTGCAGCCTGAGTCGTATTTATTAACGAAAAATTGTCATAACCTCTCCCCTTGGCTTGCTGGCCAGGGGGATTTTTTTGCCTTTTTTTTGTTCGGCTTGGTACAGTAGCTGGCAACGATCCGGGTACCGGCGGGGAACTGCCATGGTCTCGACATGTAATTGCTCGGAATTGCCGAGTATATCTTCAATCTCATACTTTAAATTCTGTGGTGTGCATATGGAACATATTCATACGGTTGGTCTTATCGGCGGCGGGCAGATGGGGGAGGCGCTTGTTCGGGGCATGCTTGAAGCCCGGCTTTTCCCGCCGGCAAAGATTATGGTTGCCGAGCCGGATTCCGCCCGGCAGGATTATCTGCGGGCCACGTATTCCGTGGCGGTTACTGCCGACGCGCATGTGCTGGCCGCAGCCTGTTCGATTATTATCGTGGCCGTCAAGCCGCAGATTATAGGGAGCGTGTTGAGTCGCTACCGTCCCGGCATTACCCGGCAGCACCTGGTGATCTCCATTGCCGCCGGCATTACGATCAAGAGACTTGAAGAAGAGCTGGGGGAAGATATCAGGATCATTCGCGTGATGCCCAATACGCCCGCTCTTGTTCTGGCCGGTGCCTCGGCGCTCAGTCCCAACAGCAAGGCGGGTCCGGAGGACCTGGAGACGGCCAAACGGATATTCTCCGCGGTCGGGACCTGTGTCGAGCTTAGTGAAAATCTTCTCGATGCGGTGACGGGCCTCAGCGGCAGCGGTCCGGGTTATGTTTTTGCCTTTATCGAGGCCATGGTTGACGGCGGGGTCCTGGCCGGATTGCCGCGGCCGGTGGCCGAGCAGCTTGTTCTGCATACGGTATACGGATCAGCCAAACTGGCCATGGAAACCGGTGAACCTGCCGCCGTTCTCAAGGGCAGGGTCACCTCGCCGGGCGGCACCACGATAACCGGCCTGGAGGTCCTTGAAAATTCAGGATTTCGGGGGGCGGTGATGACCGCCGTCAAGGCGGCAACCGAACGTTCCCGGAATATGGGGCAATGAACATCCGGTTTGTCGGTATTATAACCAAGCACAATGCCCCGAAGGTACAGCAGCAGGGCCATGAGCTGGCCGCCTGGTTCTCCCGGCAGGGGGTCAGGGCCGAACTGGACCAGGTCGATCCGGAGATGGGTATGCTGGTTATCCTGGGCGGGGACGGGACTCTGCTGCATGTGGCTGATCAGGCAAGCCGGCATGATCTGCCGGTGGTCGGCATCAACATGGGTTATCTCGGTTTTTTGACCGAAGTGGCGGCTGATGAGATGCACCATGTCCTGCGGGCTATCATGGCGAGCCGGGTCCATATCGAGCGACGGATGATGCTCAATGTCCGGCTTGTTTCCGCCGCCCCGCAACGGGATGCTCCGGCTATTTTTGCCCTGAACGAGGTGGCGATCGTCAAAGGCAATGCGGAAAAAGTCATTAGCCTCTGTTCCTGGGCGGACGCGGAGTATATTACGACCTATAAGGCGGATGGTTTGATTATCTCCACCCCCACCGGCTCCACGGCCTACAACCTGTCTGCCGGCGGTCCCATTGTTCATCCGGAGCTGGATGTCCTGCTGGTGACGCCGATCTGTCCATTTATGCTGGAGAGCCGGCCGCTTCTGCTTTCACCGCAAACGAGGATCTCGACCCGGCTTGCCGCTCCGGCCGGTGATGTCAAGGTGATGGTCGACGGGCGGCTCTCTGGAGAGATGCAGGAGAACGACTATCTGGTTGTTGAGGCGGCGGCTAAACCGCTACGGCTGATCAGTTCGCCCCATAAGGGATATTTTTCTATTTTGCGCAACAAGCTGAACTGGGGCGGCCGCGATCCGGCGGGGCAGCCGCTGCCGCAACTGGCTGCCTTGCGGTAATGACAGGAACCGTGCAATTTTCTTGTTATTTTTTCTTCCGTTGCAACTTGTATTTTTTCATCTTGTACTGCAGCAGACTTTTGGTGATGCCCAGTTTTTCCGCGGCCCTTGCCTGAACGTTGGCCGAGTTATCCAGCGCCTGGCGGACCAGTTTTTCCTCTATGCCGTTTAGGACCTCGGATAAACTGAGCCCGTCGGGAACAAATTGTTCAAGGTCGAGACCGGCGCTCCAGTCCAGGTTTCCGCTCGATTCCGTGGAGTCGGGCTGCACGTCTTCCGGCTCGATCCGGTCATTGTTGCAGAGGATGGCGGCCCGCTCAATCGTATTTTCCAACTCGCGGACGTTGCCCTCCCAGGGGAGGGTCACGAGGAGCCGTAAGGCCTCGGGTGAGATATCCAGGTTCTCTTTGTTTAGCTTGTTTTTGTTTTTTTCGAGGAAGTTGACAACCAGTAATGGAATATCCTCGATCCGCTCCCTGAGCGGCGGCAGGTGAATGTGAATCACGTTGAGTCGGTAATAAAGATCATCACGGAAATTTCCCTTATCCACTTCATCCTTCAAATCCTTGTTGGTCGCGGCAAGGATGCGGACATCAACCTTTAGGGTATGATCGCCGCCGACCCGTTCAAAGCTACGTTCCTGCAAGACCCTTAAAAGCCTGGCCTGCAGGGATGGCGGCATTTCTCCTATTTCGTCAAGAAACAGGGTCCCCGAGTCCGCGAGTTCAAAGCGGCCCTTACGCATGGCAATGGCATCGGTAAAGGCGCCTTTTTCATGACCAAAGAGTTCGCTTTCCAGCAGGTTGTCGGGCAGGGCGGCGCAGTTAATAGAGATAAAAGGGGCATTTCGGCGAGGGCTGAGATTGTGAATGGCCCGGGCAACCAGTTCCTTGCCGGTGCCGGATTCACCGGTAATCAATACCGATGACGGCGCCGGGGCGACCTTGGCGATAAGCCGATACACGGCACGCATATGTTCGCTTTTGCCGATCATGCCGCTGAAGCCCGACCGGGGCATGGCTTCATCCCGCAGCCGTTTGATTTCCCGGAACAGGCCGTAATGTTCGGTAGCCTTGTTGACACTGGCCAGCAGCGCCTCGTTTGGAAAAGGTTTGGCCAGGTAGTTAAAGGCGCCCAGTCGCATGGCTTCAACCGCTTTTTCCACCTCGGCGTAAGCCGTGATCAGGATTACGGGTAGTTCGCGGTTTAAATTTTTGACATTCTCAAGCAGCTCAATGCCGTTCATGCCCGGCATCTTGATGTCGGAAATCATGACATCAAGGTCGGTTCCCCGCACGATGGGCAAGGCCTCTTTGCCGCTTTGCGCGGTAAAAACTTCGAATCCGGCATCACGCAGAAGCTCTGAAAGAACAACCAGATAATTTGGTTCGTCGTCGACGATTAAGATTGTATGCATTGGGTTTCCGTATGTGAATATTCTTGGTCAAGGCCGCTGCTTAACATGGCGATTTTCAGCTATTCTTTCATTTATGTTAGAAATAATGTCGTCCGGCGGGCAGAAACCGTTTTTGCCGCCGGCCAGGGAGCTGGCTGCGCGGTTGGCTCCATGGAAATCACTGCCCCCGGTGACGATCAAGTGGTATTTCCGGGCCAGTTCAAGCAACTGCTTTTGCATTGAGCGTGAATGAGCCGGGTAATAAACTTCAAGCCCGTCCAGTCCGTATGCCGCCAGTTCGTCGATGAGCCGTGGTTGCACTTTCATGCCGTGGTCGATTTGTCCCGGATGGGCAAGCACGGCCAGGCCGCCGGCCCGGTGAATCACGGCGATTGTCTCGGCGGCGCTGTAGGTGAAACGTTCGGCCCAGGCCGGAGCGCCGCGGCGCAGATAGAGATGGAAGGCCTGTTTCATATCCTTGGCCACGCCTTTTTGCATCAGCAGGCGGGCAATATGGGGCCTGCCGGTCTGGCCGCAACTGGAAAACCGGCGCAGCTCCTCCATCTCAACATCAAGGCCAAGTTTCCGGAGTTTTTTGAATATATCGAGGTTTCGTTTATTGCGTCCCTGTTGGAGCCGCAAAAGCCACTGGCCGAGTTCCGCATGTACCGGGTCGATCCCGTAGCCGAGAAGATGAAGGGGAATGTCCAGGTACGTGGCGCTGACCTCCAGGCCGGGCAACACCGTTATTCCTGCTTTGTCGCCGTAATGCAGGGCCTCCTGTACTCCGGCAACGGTGTCATGGTCGGTTACCGAGACGGCGCGGAGTTTTAATCTGTGTGCCTCGTTAATCAGTTCCTCGGGAGTGAAGGTGCCATCGGAATAGATAGAGTGGATGTGGAGGTCAACGCACATAAATAAACCTGATCAAAATTTCCAAATAATTTAACCATGATCGCTGAAATGTGCAATCAGCAAATATTTGCCAAACCAGGCCGTCCGGGACCTCTTGTTATTTCCCGGTTGCGGTATTATTCTTTTTATTGATCTGAAAAAAGTAAGCTCTCACGGCGCCGAGGTTTAACCGGATAGCTGTCCCTGATGAACTGTTTCCGAGGAGAACAATCATGAACGACATCATCGTCACCTGTCCGTCCTGCGGTGTGAAAAACCGGATACCCGCCGATAAACAAGATCGTGTCTCCAAGTGCGGCCGTTGCGGTCAAGTCCTCCGGGCCGGCTCCATCCCCGCTGTCATGGAACTTGATGACCGGAAATTTGACCAGGTGGTGGGGCATTCATCCCTGCCGGTACTGGTTGACTTTTATTCTCCGACCTGTGGTCCTTGCCGCATGATGGCCCCGGTTATCGAGAACCTGGCCCGTGTCTATGCCGGCCGGGCGGTTATGGCCAAGCTGGACACCAGCCGTCACCAGGTGACTGCTGCTAGGTTCCAGATTCGCGGGGTGCCCACCCTGCTTTTTTTCAAAAATAACAAGCTCGTGGACCAGATTGTCGGCGCTGTCCCGCAGCCGGAGATTGAGCAGAGTCTGAATGCCCTTTTGTCATGAAAAAAAGTGAAGAATAAGCAATCTGCAAGCATGGTAAGGGCCTGTAAGAAAATAACATGGGCAAGATTGCGCTCATATTTGGGTCAGATTTGGTTACGGTAATTGAGTAAAACCGCAGGCGTAGCAGGGCTAC
>VAPK010087924.1_pt1 | contig 15416 bp, 15 predicted proteins | sample 3395031 | NCBI WGS metagenome assembly VAPK01 (sample SAMN08290443, study PRJNA428436) | hydrothermal vent metagenome | isolation source: Deep-sea hydrothermal vent chimney 1 | place: Pacific Ocean: Juan De Fuca Ridge
GACTTCATGGCCAAAGTCAGAGAAACAAACCCCTGACACCAGCCCGACATACCCTGTACCGATCATCGCAATTTTCATGTTTTTGCCTCGAAACCAATTACTTGGCCCGTGGGATGCGGGATTGGGTCTAATCTGTCAACGAAAAGCCCCCGATATTTTCTGCTTACGCCCTTTCGGCAACAATACTTTGCTTAGCCCCGCATTCGAGAACCGTTGGCGTCATAAACCGGGTGCGCAACCACGGTTGCCGGGTAAATGGCACCGTTAATTTCAATCTCGAGAGTTGCGCCGTTTTGCGCCAATTCCGTAGGAACATATCCCATGGCCATTGATTTACCGACATGGTGCGCAAAGCCGCCCGAGGAAACGTAGCCGACACATTTGCCATCTTTCAGGATTGCTTCATCATTAACGACGTCGCGGTCATTTATATCTACTGTCATCATGATCAGGCGTTTTTCAGGCCCGGACTCGCGCTTTTTTTGGGCTGCTTCTTGGCCTATAAATTCCTTATCCCACTGGATAAACGCATCCATGCCGCTTTCGGCAGCGGTGAAATCGGGGCGGTAATCAAGTGCCCATACACCCCAGTTTTTTTCCAAACGCATACTCATCAGCGCACGCGCACCGTATAGTTTCAACCCAAGGTCTGCCCCGGCTTCTTCCACCGCTTCGAACAGGCGTAGCTGGTACTGTGGGGCGCAGTAGATTTCGTATCCAAGCTCTCCTGAAAACGAAATACGAACCAGTATCACCGGAACACCGGCCACGAAGGTTTGGCGAATATCGCGGAATTTCAGGGCGTCGTTGGATACTTCTTCGCGGGCGATCCGCGATAGCAGTTCGCGCGAATTTGGGCCTGACAAAGCAATGCCGTGAAAGTCGTCTGATTTGTTGGCGTAGGTCACGCCACTGTCGGGCAGGTGTAGTTCAAGCCAGCGCCGGTGCGCTTCCTGCATCGTACCAGACCCAAACAGCATGAAATGTTCGTCAGACAGGCAGGCCACCGTCAAGTCGCCGTATAGTTTGCCCTTGGCGGTTAACATTGGTGTCAGGCAAGCCCGACCCGGCTTTGGTACCCGCCCGGCCAGAATGTAATCCAGCCATTTGCGCGCACCGGGGCCGGTTATTTCGTGTTTTGCAAAATTGGCGATTTCGATGGCGCCTACAGCTTCACGCACGGCTTTGACTTCGGCTGCAACATATTCGTGGCTACGGTTGCGCCCGAAACTGGGGGTTTCATGGGCGTCATCCGGGCCGTCGGCAAACCACAGAACATTTTCCATACCAAAACTGGGGCCCATCACCGCGCCGCGAGCAATCAGACGGTCATAAAGGGCGGAGGTTTTTTGTCGGCGACGCTTTGGCAGAGTTTCGTTAGGGAAGGTTATTACAAAGCGGCGTTCATAGTTTTCTGACGATTTAACCGTACCCCAATCGGGTGTTGCAAAGTTCCCGAAACGCGCGATGTCCATTGCCCAGACATCGATTGACGGCTCACCATCCATCATCCATTCGGCCAGACACAAGCCAACACCGCCCGCCTCCGATGATCACAACTTTTGCGTGGCTTTCCATGGACACCTCTCAACAATCGTTAGATTGTCGAAAGAGTAGCCTGATCCGGCAGTAAATGGGCAGGTCTTTCATCAACAAAAATTGTCGCTTATAATCTACCCCCCACCCGGTGATTTTCGGATGTTATCGGGCAACCACGTTGCAATTTCCGGGAAAGCGATCAGGATAAACACCATCACCACCATGATCAGGAACATCGGGAATGCAGCCCGCGCGATAAAGCCCATTTCGTGGTTGGTCATGCCTTGCAACACAAACAGATTAAATCCAATCGGTGGCGTTATTTGTGCCATTTCGACAACCACCACGATGAATATTCCAAACCAGATCAGATCAATCCCGGCCTCACGGATCATCGGTTCGACAACGGCCATCGTCAGAACGACCGATGATATACCGTCCAAAAACATGCCCAGCACGATATAGAAAACCAGCAGCACCAGCAGCAGTTGAAACTTCGACAGCTCCAATTGCCCGATCAGGTCAGCAAGACCGCGTGGCAGCCCGGTAAATCCCATGGTCAGCGAAAGAAACGCCGCCCCCGCAAGGATCAACGCGATCATCGCCGAGGTTCGGGTGGCACCCATCAGGCTTTCGATAAATGTTCTCCAGGATAATGACCCTTGCGTCGCAGCCAGTAGTAGCCCGCCTATTACCCCGAACGCGGCGGCTTCGGTGGCGGTGGCCCATCCCAGATACATTGATCCGATCACGACCGAGATTAACAGGAACACAGGTATCAGGAACCGCGAGTTGGCGACCTTTTGGCCAAACGACATCGCAGGTTCAGATATAGGGGCCCATTTTTTTGAGAACCGCGACATGAAGGCGACATAGGTCATGAACATCAGCGCCAGAACCAGACCGGGCAATACGCCTGCGAAGAACAGTTTGGAGATGCTTTCGTTGATGGTAACGCCGTAGACGATCAGCGTCAGTGAGGGCGGTATCATCAGACCCAATGTCGCCGCGCCGGCCAAGGTGCCGATGATCATTTCTTCTGGGTAATCGCGTTTTCGCAACTCGGGGATCGACATTTTACCCACCGTGGTTAGCGTTGCAGCGGAGGAACCAGAAACGGCGGCGAATACGGTACAGCCGACGATGTTGGTGTGCACCAATCCGCCGGGTAAACGAGCGAGCCAGGGCGCGAGGCCTTTGAACATGTCTTCTGATAATCGCGTTCGAAACAGAATTTCGCCCATCCAGATAAACAGTGGCAAGGCCGTCAGTGTCCATGAAGAGGACGCGGTCCAGATCGTGGTGAGCATCACGTCACCTACCGGGCGGGTGGTGAACAGCTCCATTCCGACCCAAGCGACACCCATCAGGGCCAGCCCGACCCACACACCGCTACCCAGCAGCAGGAACAAAACAAAGAGGAAAAGGATGATTATTGAAAAGTCTTCCATTGAACTACTCCCCAAAGCTCTGGTCTACGATGTCTGGTTTAATCCGGTTCTCGCCTTTGAAAATTAAACTCAGCAGGTTATCTGTCAGCGCGATGGCCAGTATGACCGCGCCGAGCAACATTACGGATTGCGGTATCCAAAGCGGGGTTTTATCTTGACCCTGGCTAATGTCGTTGAACTTCCATGACCAATAGACAAAGCGTTGCGCGTAGAAAACAAAATACCAGGCGATGGCAGTGCCAACTGCGAAACACCAGGTATCTATGGCGCGCCGCATTTTTGGGCCGACAGCGTTCAGTACGATTGATACCCTGATATGCGAGCCACGGTTTAATGCGCTGGCGAAGGCCAGAAAGCTGGCCGAGGCCATTGCATAGCCAGCGTAATCTGGTGCACCAGGAAAAACTTCGCCCGTCCAGCGGGCAAGCATTTGGATTACGATAAGGGAAAGAATTGCGATTAGCGAGAGCGCAGCAAGCACACCTGACACCATGTATAAACCGTCCAGAAATTTACGAACTGCTGTCATGTTATGTGCCCCCGCCTGCACCAGTAATTATTTGTAATTGTCTCGGGCGCCGCGATACCGCGGCGCCCGGAAACATTTTTACTGCATTGCCTTGAATGCGTCGACGATTGCAGCACCTTCGGCGCCGGCTGCTTCAAGCCATTCAGCGGTCATAGTTTCGCCGATTGCCTTAAGTTCGCTTACCATCTGGTCGCTGGCCGGTCCGACGGTCATGCCGCCATCACGAAGGCCTTGCAGGGTAAATCCAGTGTATTCCTTACTGCGCCAGCTGCCGGTGTATTCCGCCAGATCTGCGCACCCGCGAATGACATTCTGATTGGCCTCAGAAGTATCGCCCCAGACATCTGAATTTACCATGATGTAGTTACGTGGCAGCCAGGCATCCACTTCATAGAAGTAGTTCAGGCTTTCCCAGACTTTGCGGTCATAGCCAGTAGAGCCGGACGACACCATGGAATCCGCCACCCCTGTTGCAAAGGCCTGACTGATTTCAGCGGCTTCAATCGACACTGGCAACATGCCGGTCAATTCAGCCAGACGTGCAGTGGCAGAGTTGTATGAGCGGAACTTGATTCCCGCCATGTCAGCTACCGAGGTGACTTCATCCTTGAAATAAAGCCCCTGTGGTGGCCATGCCACTGCATAAAGCAAGGTCAGATTCTGATCAGCAAGCACCTTTTCGATGGTAGGGCGCGCCGCTTTCCAGAGCTTGTCAGAATCGTCAAACGAGGTTGCCAGAAATGGGATCGAATCAAACCCAAACAGCGCGTTTTCGTTCTGGTGGCCAGACAACAAACGCTCACCAATTGGCACCTGTCCAGTTTGGATGGCGCGTTTGATATCGCCGCCTTTGAACAGTGAACCACCCGGGTGCGTTGTGATGGAAATGTCACCGCCCGTGCCGGTGGTCACGCAGCGCGCAAACTCTGCACCAGTGGCTGAATGGAAGTTTGAGGCAGAATATGCCATCGGCATGTCCCAGACTTCCGCCATCACGCTGGTTGCACCAAGTGTGAATGCTGCCGCTGTAAGTGCGGTGGTAAATTTTAGAATTGGTTTCATTGTTAGTCTCCCTTTGGTTTTTAATTTAGGTCGTTGCTTCAGGCCCCCTTGGCGAACCGCATCGGTTCATAGGGGCTCATGTCACTATTGGGGCGCTTACCAATGACCAGATCAGCCACCATACGCCCGGTTTTCGGCCCGCCGGTCAAGCCAATGTGGTGATGGCCAAAAGCCGCGAACACGCCGGTATTTCCAATCTCTCCTATCAAAGGCAGGCTATCGCTCGGCGCGGGGCGGTGGCCCATCCATTCTTCTTCACTCTCGGCAATCATGTTCGGGAAGGTTTCCCGAACTTTCTTGCGCAAAAACGACAGTGGCGCTTTTGAAGGGCCGGCATTCAGCCCGCCAAATTCAACTATGCCTGCGCAGCGTAACCCTTGCGCCATCGGTGTCGCAACAAATTTTCCTGCGGCAACCATAATTGGCGCTTTGGGTTGTTCGCTGGGGTTCTTGAAAACAATGTGGTAGCCGCGTTCACTTTCAATTGGCACATTCAGGCCGAGTTTCTTCATCAGCGGCTTAGACCATACACCGGTTGAAAGAACCACCTGATCACATTCAAAGCGCCCTTGGTTAGTTTCAACTGCTCGGATTGTTTCCCCGCTTAAGTCAAAACCGCGAACCTCTGCCTGTATGAGCGCACCACCCATGCCCTTGAAGAGTTCGGCGAGTTCGGCGACGTAAGCGCCGGGGTCCAATACGTAACCGTGGTTTTTCATGACGGCGAGCAGTTTTACATCTTTGCTAAGGACAGGCTCGACCTCTTGTACTGCGTCACCTTCGATCAGTTCCGGCACGAAACCGGCCTCACGGCGAATGCCCCAGGTATAGGCGTCAGCTTCGAATTCCCTCCGGCCACCATATGCAAAACTATAGGTGCTTTCTTGCACCCAACTCGCGGCACTTGTGTCCTTGGTCAGGGCTTGGTGTTGCTCAACGGAATCGCTGACAATAGTTGTCAGACCAAGGGCAATACGGCGAGTGTCTTTGTCATTTGCGTAGCTAAGATAACGATACAGCCAAGGCGCAAGTTTCGGCAGATAGGGCCAGCGCAGGAACAGGGGGAAGTTCGGGTCCAGCAATAGTTTTGGACCTCTTAGCGCCATGCCAGGGGCTGTCACCGGGGCGATCGAGCAGGATGCCAGAACACCGGCATTGCCGTACGATGTACCCATCCCCGGTTCGCCCCGGTCAATCAGCGTCACATCCTGCCCGGCGCGTTTTAGCCAGATGGCAGACGATACGCCCACGATCCCAGCACCAATGACTATGATCTTTGATCCCTTCATCCCATCCACCGTCGCACCGGGGCGTTGCTTTCTTCCAGTGCCTGACAAACCACGTCGACTAATGTCGGGCCGTCATGTTCTACGGCCTCTTTCAGCACACCCTCTAAATCTTCGGGGTTTTCGACGCGCCAGGATTTTACACCGTAAGCAGCGGCGATGGCTGCGTGATCCGTTCGATTGAAATCGACATTGTAATAACGCGCATCTTTGTCTGCAAACTGGCTGGCTTTGATCCAGCCGAAGTTGGAGTTTGAAAACACGATGAATGTAATCGGCGCGCGACTACGGCAGACGGTTTCCAATTCCCCTACGGTGAAGCCAAATGAACCATCCCCCATCAGGGCGACGGTTTTGCTGGCTGGTCGCCCGTACCAGGCGCCAAGGGAAGCCGAAAGTGAGTAACCAAGGGCGCCGTGGGCGCGGTTGGTGATGAAATAGCGACCTGCGATTTGTTGCTGATAATATGCCGAGATATAGGGGCAACTTGTGCCGGGGTCGGAGACCAGCGTAGCATCGGGTGGAAGGACTTTCATCAACGCATTGATCACCCGTTCCGGGCGAATGGGTGTGTCATTACTTTGGGCGAACTTTTCGAATATTTCGAATTTGCGTTTCTTGATGTCAGCGGTAACGGCCGCACCGCCAAAAGCTTTGGCCGGGCTTTCCATTGCGTCCAGCACTGCGTTCACCTGCTCCAGTGCAAGGCGAAGATCACCGACGACGCCCACCTCGGTCTGGTAGTTCGCTCCGATCACCATTGGGTCATTGTCGAAATGCACCACCCGTGTACCGGGTTTGGGGGCTTCCCATCTTGATGTCGTCGTGGACCCGGCTCGCGCACCCATAAAGATCACCAGATCAGCAGCTTCCATCATTTCCCAGGTCTGGTCAGTGCCGCCGTTAGACCCCACCACGCCTAAGCTGTTGGGGTGCGTATCAGCCAGTGAACCTTGCCCGGAAATCGACGTAGCCACAGAAATATCCAGCCGGGTCGCAAACTGATCCAAAGCGTCCATTGCGCCCGCAATCACCACGCCACCGCCGCAAACGATCAACGGGTTTTTGGCTGACAGGATGGCCTCTACCGCTGCTTCCACCACACCCGGTTCTGGCCCCTGCCGATACGCCGGATAACTGGCGTGCTGCGGGTCGGCCCAAATATCCGACGCGTCAACAGGGTCGTATTGTATGTCATAGGGTAGCCCCAGATGCGCCGACCCGGATCGGCCAGTAGTCATCGCCCGAAACGCGGTTCTAACCATCCGCGGAATATGTTCGGCCTTGCGCAAAACGGTGTTCCACTTGGTCAGCGGGCGCATCAGGGCTTCCTGATCCACCTCGGTCAGCGGGTATTTTCCATATGAACCAACCGATATATCGGTGGTGATCCCCAGCACCGCATAAGAGCTTTCCGAGGCTTCAATCAGCCCCGGTAAAATATAGGTTGCACCACCTCCCGACGGCCCTTCGCACACGCCGACCCGACCCGTCACACGCGAATAACCGTCAGCCATATACGTCGCACTGCGTTCATCGCGGGTCAAAACGTGGGTAATCGAGTGATCCAGCAGGTGCATCGCGTCATAGAACGGCAGGGTGGTGTCACCGCACAGTCCGAATATGTGCCGGACACCATGTGCCTCGAGCATCCGCACCATCGCCTCTGCACCGTTTAAACTGTTAGTCAAAGCCCCACCTTTATCCTTTGCGGGAATCACAAATTGTATACAACACAATATTCAGCATTGCGCTCAGGTCAATCTGGAATGTAAAAGAATTGGGTAATAACTTTGGAATCATACAAAAGGCGACGTATCCGCGAATGGCAAAAGCGCAAAGTAATGTTGACAGAATTCACGACCGGTTGCGGCACATGGCGGCTGATTTTGAGTTCAAGCCAGACGAGCGGATCAATGAAAGTACGCTTGCCACGCAGCTTGACGCCAGCCGAACCCCGATCCGTGAAGCGCTGAACCGGTTGGTGGCAGAGGGTTATCTGACGTTTCAAAGCGGGCGAGGATTTTTCTGCCGCTCGCTTAGCCCGAAACGTATTCTGGACCTGTATGAGGCCCGCGCGGCAATTGAATGCGAAGCGGTACGGCGCGCAATAGAACGGGCCAGTGATGCGGAAATTATGGCGGTTGTGGCGCATCTGGATGAAACTGAACCAGCTTATGACCAGATTGATGACCCGGTTGAGTTGCTGGCGATGGATGAAGAATTTCACGTCCGCTTGGCGCGTCTGTCGGGCAATGATGAGCTGGTTCGGATGCTGGAAAACCTGAATGGGCGGATAAGGTATGTCCGGCTGATTAACATCACGAATATGCGCAGCGATAGTCCGGTTACAGTTGGTAAAGATGCCAACCTGTCGGTCCACCGCACGATCCTGAACGCACTATCGGACAGGGACGTTGTGCGTGCAATCCGCGCCACGCGAAACCATATTGAACGCCGCCGGGAAGAAGCAACCGAAGCGGTTCGTATTGCCTATTCACAGCTATACGTGCCAGCCGATTAGGATAAGGGAGCGATTACAATGCAGATGGAATATGGTGGTAAAACCGTTTTTGGCGCGTCTGTTGGGATCATGATGCTCGAAACCCAGTTCCCGCGGATTTACGGCGATATAGCCAACGCGCAGACATGGGATTTCCCGGTGCATTACCGTGTAGTGAAGGGTGCAACGCCTGATCTGGTGGTTCGCAATGATCCCGGCAAGCTGGTTGACGAATTCATTGAAGTCGGACGCGAACTGGTGGCGATGGGGGCCGATGGGCTGACCACAAATTGTGGCTTTCTGGCACTTATCCAGGACCGGGTGAAAGATGCCGTCGGCGTTCCGGTGGCGACGTCATCATTGATGCAAATACCGCTGGTGAGCGCAACCCTGCCTGCTGGCAAGCGTGTTGGCGTGATCACGATTTCCAAGGCTAATCTGACCGACGCTCACCTGAGCGCAGCCGGCGCGCCACTGGATACGCCGATTGTAGGCACCGATGACGGGAGGATTTTTACCCATGGAATTCTGGATGATCTGCCCGGATTTGATTTCGCCGATTGCCGGCTGGACCTGCTGGATGCAGCCCGCGAACTGGTGACCAAACACCCGAACGTAGGCGCTATTGTGTTGGAATGTACCAACATGACGCCCTATGCCGCCGACATACGAAAGCTGACCGGACTGCCGGTATTTTCGATCTACACGTTTGTGAATTGGTTCCAGGCGGGACTGGTCCCCAAACGCTTTCCGCTGGAACTGGATGACCCCCGCCTGAATTTACATAGTGGCGGCTAGGTTAGAAAAACGCCTGCAACCCGGTTTGCGCGCGCCCTAATATAAGCGCGTGAATATCGTGAGTGCCTTCGTAAGTGTTCGACGTCTCCAGATTAACCATGTGGCGCATCACCTGAAATTCTTCCGAAATGCCGTTACCGCCGTGCATGTCGCGTGACTGGCGGGCAATATCCAGCGCTTTGCCGCAGTTGTTGCGCTTGACCAGTGAAATCATTTCTGGTGCGGCGTGACCTTCATCCATCAGCCGCCCGACGCGTAGGGAGCCTTGCAGCCCAAGGGAAATTTCGGTTTGCATATCGGCCAGTTTTTTCTGGAACAACTGGGTTTGCGCGAGCGGTTTGTTGAATTGTTTACGATCCAACCCATATTGACGCGCCGCGTGCCAGCAAAACTCTGCTGCACCCAAAACACCCCAGCTAATCCCATAACGTGCCCGGTTAAGACAACCAAATGGACCTTTAAGCCCTTCGACATCGGGCAACAGAGCATCTTCACCAACTTCAACATTTTCCATCACAATCTCGCCGGTAATGGACGCGCGCAGGCTTAGTTTTCCAGCAATTTTCGGGGTACTAAGACCATTCATTCCCCGTTCAAGAACAAATCCACGGATTTTGCCGCCATGCGCATCGGACTTAGCCCAGATTATGAAAACATCGGCGATCGGGCTGTTGGAAATCCACATTTTGGAGCCGTTCAGAACATACCCGCCATCGGTCCTTTTCGCGACGGTTTTCATGCCGCCCGGATCGCTGCCAGCATCGGGTTCGGTCAACCCGAAACAACCAATCAGTTCACCCGCGGCGAGTTTCGGCAGGTATTTCTGGCGCTGTTCTTCGGACCCATAGGCGTAGATCGGATACATCACCAAACTGCTTTGCACCGACATCATGGAACGGTATCCGGAATCCACACGCTCAACTTCCCGCGCTATCAGTCCGTAGGAAACATAGGACGCACCGATGCCGCCGTATTCTTCGGGCAGGGTCACACCGAGCAGGCCCATTTCACCCATTTCGCGGAAGATTTCCGGGTCGGTAATTTCGTCGCGGTAGGCATCGATAATTCTGGGCTGTAGCTTGTCCTGTGCATAGGCTCGTGCCCCGTCGCGCAACATGCGCTCTTCCTCGGAAAGCTGGGTGTCCAGCAGCAGGGCGTCGTCCCAATTAAAGCTGGACAGGCCGGGCTGGCTCTGCGGGCTCAGATCTTTTGCCATCGGGCATTCCTTTAAAAATTCAGCGTCTGTAATTTTGGTGAACTGTACATTTGCGTATCTGCCGGGGCAATGTTTCTGGTGTTGGTTTATTGCTAACGTGAAGAATTATTTTTTGTGTGTGTCGATGTAGCGTACTGCCCCATCCGGCGTAATCAAAGCTGCCGTCAGCCGCCCCGATACAAATGCCCCTGTATCAACCCCAATACGCCCATTTCTGGCCTCTGCCTGATCCCGCATCCAGTGACCGTGGGCGACCCAAATGCCATCTGTCCGATTGTCGCGCAAAAACCGCCGGTGGCCCCACAGGAAATCTCGTTCAGATTGAGCAGCGATGGGTGTAGCTGGATCAGGCCCGGCGTGGGTGACCAGCAGATTGCCGCTTTGCCAGAAAATCGGCAAGGCGCGCAGCCAACTTTCTGTTCCGTCCGTCAGAGCGGAACGCAAAGCGCCGCTGGCGTTCATTACTTCATCGGTGCCAGAGTCTTCGCCTAGTGAAATCCCATAACTGGAAAGAGTTTCAACCCCGCCGTTGCGCAACCAGCGACCTCCCTTTTCAATCGGTTCATCGAGAAATTCGAGCAGCATCGCTTCATGATTGCCGCGCAGGCAAATAGCTGCGTCCAGGGTGCGCAGCATGTCGATTACACCGCGGCTGTCAGGGCCCCGGTCAACATAGTCGCCAACGAATATCAATGTAGCATCAGAGTCTTCCCGCGAAATCTTATCCAATAAAATTTTCAATAAATCTGCGCGACCATGGATGTCACCGATCACGGCCACCGGCAGTTCGGGTCGCGGCGGGTCTGGAATTTCTTCCGACTTACCAGACCGGTCAAACCACAGCACTCGCTTCAACCCCGATAGAATACCGCTCATTTCAGGGATCCTGCATGTCATAATAATCCCGATACCAGGCGACGAATTTTTTAATTCCCTCCGTCACCGATGTCGTCGGGCTGTATCCCGTAAGCTCAACCAGCAAACTGGTATCCGCATAAGTCGCCGGAACATCGCCAGACTGCATTTCTCTAAATATTTTTTCTGCAGGACGGCCAATCGCGGCCTCTATCGCGGCGATATAATCCATCAGCTCAATCGGTTCAGAATTACCGATATTCAGAATACGAAATGGCGCAACTTCTGACAGGCTATCACCCTTTGCAATATCGTTGACGTCTTTAACCCGTTCCGGGGGTATGCCGGTCAGGCGCCAAAGTGCCTCAACCAGATCATCGATATAGGTGAAATCGCGGCGCATTTTACCGTGGTTATAGATCTCGATCGGTTCATTGTTCAGAATTGCTTTGGTGAACTTAAAATGCGCCATGTCGGGGCGACCCCAGGGGCCGTAGACGGTAAAAAACCGGAACATCGTCACCGGAAGATCGTATAAATGCGCATAGGAATGTGCCATCGCTTCGGTTGCCTTTTTGGTCGCAGCATAGAACGACATCTGGCTGTCAGCTTTGTCTGTTTCTGCGTAGGGCATTTTGGTGTTCGCGCCGTAGACGGATGACGTTGAGGCAATCAATAGGTGCTTAACTGGCGTCGCGCGAACAGCTTCTAGTAACCGGAAAGTACCAATGAGGTTGGAATTCACATATGTTTCCGGCGCATCGATTGAATAGCGCACGCCTGCTTGCGCCGCTAAGTGTACGATGAAGTCAGGTTTGGTTTCCCTTAGCAAGTTCCCAAGAACACCTTCGTCTTCCAGCCGAGCAATGGCCGGGGTGAAACCGGAATGTTGCGCCAACATTTCATGGCGCCGTGTTTTCAGCGTTACATCATAGTAATCAGTGAGCGCGTCAAACCCGGTGACGTCCCAGCCTTCTTGTAAAAGCCGTTCACACAGGTGGAAACCGATGAATCCGGCAGAACCAGTAACTAGAGCTGTAGGCATGAATATTCCCTTCAGCCAACAGTCTTATCCAGTGCTTGTACTAGGGTAAATGAAAACCGCCCGGAAATTTCCCAGGCGGCTCACCAGAATGGCATTGAGTTCAGGCAGAAAGCGTCTGTAGCTCACCATCAGACAGCCTGGATGGATAATAGGTAAGGCCTTCCGCCAGCATCAGCCCCTGCGCACCCCAAACAGAACGGCCCAATCGAAGCGTTGTCAGCCCTGTTGGCATGACGCCCGAAGTGTCCGTTGCAACCGCACTGCCGTTCAGCGACACTGCAAAATCGTTTGCTGCGTAGGCAATAGCAACTCGAAACGGACTGCCTAAGCTGATAGAATTGCCGGGCGGCGCTATTGCAGCTTGTAACGCCCCAGCCTCCCACACCTGAAACTGCGGCAGACCCAGGACACTGTTCCACAGCACCGAGAACCGTGTGGTGGTCGCTCCACCGTCAATTTCAATGATCCGGTCATTCGCCAGCGCACTATCCAACGAACCTTCAAACACCAACGTGCCTTGGGAGGTATTAAACCACGGGCCAAGGGTAACCGAAGCAATATCATCATCCCGCAACGTCGCTGACCCGGTTGTCGGGATGTAAGAGGATGCAATATCACCCTCTTCCAGCTGAGGCGACGAAATATTTCCAGATAGCGTAACTATCAGATCCCCCGCATTAGGTGTGAACACCAAATCGGTGCGGGACGGGAATGCACCTGAACCAGTCACAACCCCGACAAATCCACCTGACATTGTTATCGATCCATCTCCATAGAATGAAATCACATGCGGTGTGGCCGCAACCGTAATTGTCTGGCTCAAAGGTGTGTTACTTTGGATGAACAGATTTGTACGTGCGCTTTCCAGCAATAGCCCGATGGGGGCCTGTGTCACTGGATCATGGTCAATTCGGGAACTATTTGGACCCAAAACTTCAATCGCACCGGCGGCATTGATCCGGGTTCCATCAGTAGAACGTGTTAGTGAAACGCTGGATTGTAGCGGACCCAAGGCGCCGCCGAGCCCGTAAACCCCGGTAGCAAAATCCAGAACAAGACCCGGTACAGTCGCACTAATCGGTGAATTCCACGGTGTATACCATGGTGTTGAAACCCCCACCGGGCGATGCCGCGCCGAAGAGACCGATAAGTCGGAAACTACTTTCATGCAATCACCATGGCGTGGATGCCTGACGCAGTTGTCCCGGTCGCGTTCACACGCCGCGTGCCAACCGGCAGGATCGAATTATCAGCAACAGAAATGCTGCGCACACCATTCCTTGCTGTCACCAGCGAAATCTGCCCACCAGTTTCAATATATAGCGCAACGGCCACTTCGCTAAGGTCGGTCACGTCGTCGGGCGTCACAGGCAAAAGGTCTGTGGCAGGCCCGGCGAGCGACGAAGTTCGGTTTTCAAATGGATTGGTCAAGATTAAAATCTCCTTGATTTTGTGAAAAATCACACAGGGAAAACACCCGCGAAACGCAGGGCATTCAGTTATCTCATGTTGGGAAGTGGTCCGGTAAATACCGGGTTCTAATTAAGTTATCGTAAACTCATGTAAAATTTTTGAGGGCTCAAACGGATTATCGCAATCCGTCCAACCCTTTTACATCTTCTGCTGCCAGCCCAGCAACTCGGTGATGGATACGTGGACCTTTGCTCATCGCCAACGCAAACAGCAATTCATCCGCGCGCGGCCCGTCAGGGCATCCAACTTCCATCGCGTCAAAATGGCTGCGCACATATGCAGCGTTGATGTGGCCAAGCGGGATGTCAATACGGGTGCCAACGCCGCCCACTTTCATCGAAGACGGAACGATTGCCTTGGCCTCACCCAGACGCTCGCGCATTGAATAACCACCCGGTACATGCCAGAGAGCGGTGTGTTCCAGTTCTCCACCTTCACCGCAAATTGCAGCCTTACCATAACCGTCGATGCCCTCAATTCCGCCCAAGGCCGCAATCAGCTTGTCCGTCATCAGCAGGCCGAGGGGTTTCAGGTCATCCATAGCACTCTGAATATTTTCTACGTACCGACCCGCAAAAGGGTTTTTTACCAACGCTAAGATTGCCGCACGCACGCGCGGGGTTTGATCGGCAGGTCCGCCATCGTGGGAAATCTCTTCGACGACAATTGTGGTTTTGCGGATCGGAAATTCAGGCATTTAGTTGCTCCGTAATCGGTTTGAGAATGTGGAAAGCTTCGCCGATGGTTCGGCTGGTTTCGTTAAGGGAAAGATACGCACCAGCGATCAGGCCTTTTTTCTTTAGGCTGCGGGTATAGTGCGCGCCGTGGGCAAGGGCAGCGTTGGTTTCTTCTCCACTCAATTGGCCCACCCCAGTTGTAATCAACCGCCCCCCCAAGTCGCTATCTGGTGAATGTTCATGAGCGGGGCGGCGCCGAATTGCCGGGTGACCGGGTAAGTTCACTGCATTTGCGATCATCGTGGCAGCAGCGTCTGCCGCGGCGGCGTTTTTGGCTACTACGCTAACTGTATCGGCGATGCCCAACGAATGGCTTCGGCCCTGCCAGCCGGAAGTAGCAACGCCTCGGTACGGGTCGCTTGCATGTATTGTGATATTTCCGCCTGCCATAGCCGACGTCACATGTTGCCCAGCGGACAGATACAAAGCGATGTCGCCACCATTGTTTACATAGGCTTTGGTAAGCCCGGTGGCTGATGATATTGATCGTAAGATTTCATCGGCAACTGCTCCTGCTACGGCTGCCATTGGTGTAATGAAGTGTTCGGTTAACGGCGTGGTTGCGCGCCACATCGCTCGTGCAATCGTTCCGATTGGCGGCCTGTCAGCCACCGGTTTACGTAGCGTTTCCAATTCGCTGACCAACTCTTCAAGCACCGATTCAAATCGCGACCTGGCCAGAAAAAATGCCTCAGCCCGCGCCTCCGAATTTACGCCAATTATCAGATCAATCGGGCCATGATTCAGGTGCAACCGACGCCCGTCGGTAAGCATCCTGGCCTGTGGACCAAACATCATCCTATTTCTTCCCCAGCTTGTGTGGCTGAGGTGTATCGTTGGCCGGAACTGCACGCACCGCATCACCATATTCACCGCCAAATTCCAGAACGTCCGCCAGTTCACGTATGGCTTCGTCATGGCC
>VAPK010229236.1_pt1 | contig 15394 bp, 13 predicted proteins | sample 3395031 | NCBI WGS metagenome assembly VAPK01 (sample SAMN08290443, study PRJNA428436) | hydrothermal vent metagenome | isolation source: Deep-sea hydrothermal vent chimney 1 | place: Pacific Ocean: Juan De Fuca Ridge
AATGACATCTATTAACTTGGTGTTTTTTTCGCCAAAATCATTGACTACAGATTGCCAATTGTTTAAATAATTCTGATATCCCTCCCATTTTCTAATTAAATTATTTATTTTTTGTCGATTTGGATTTGATTTTTCAAAATCCTTAACTCTTTTTTTTTGGTTCGCAATAAAAATAACATAACCAGGTAAAAGAGAATCAATTTCAATAATGCTTTTACTTTGTTTGGTTTTCCTTTCGATTGACTTTATTTCTTCATTGGCCGCTTCAATATTTTGGATGATATCAATAACAGGAATAATTCTTGGTTTTAAAAGGGCTGAAGAATCTAAGGCTTTTTGATCAATATTTTCCTGAGCAAATGAAAATATCGGGATCATTAGAATTAAGATCCACGCACTATTAAATAAAAATTTGATGATTCTATTTGGCATAATGATTAATAAGCATAAGTAAAGCGAATATAATATTTTTTTGATTGCTAAGATATATACCGCTTTCAAATTTTGTAAAAATGAGTATAGTAATCCTAGTTTATCAAAATTATTTTCTAAATTTAAGTTTAATAATCTATCCGTAAACAATATGAGCTATTTAATAAATATAGAAAAGCAATTTAGCTATTATAAAATGTTGGGAGAAAACACATTTGAACAGTTACCAAAAGAAAAGTTATTTTGGCAAATAAATGACGAAAGCAATAGTATATCAATGATAGTAAAACATTTAAATGGAAATATGCTTTCTCGTTGGACAGATTTTTTAACCTCAGATGGCGAAAAAGAATGGAGACAAAGAGATGAAGAATTTACTAACGATATAAGTACTGAAAAAGAATTGTTAGAAAAATGGCAAGAAGGCTGGGATTGTTTGTTTAACACTCTTGAATCCTTACAGGAAAATGATCTGAATAAAGAAATCTATATTCGTAATATGGGGCATTCTGTTTATGATGCAATCAACAGACAATTAGCTCATTACGCTTACCATATTGGCCAAATAGTATTTCTAGGAAAAATAATTCAAAACGAAAAATGGAAATCTCTTTCTATTCCCAAAAACAAATCGAAAGATTATAATTTAGATAAATTTTCTAAACCAAAAAGAAATGAACATTTTAAAGATGATATATAAATGTCTCTATAAAATATTTTATGCGATTACCTATGATGAATCAACAACCAGCAATTGAATTATTTGGAGTTTTAATACTCGAACCGATAACTACGCTTACCGACCTTATGGTCTCGGCAGTATGTTTATATGCCTTTATTAAATTAAGTAGCATAAAAAGAACGAATAGAGTACATTTCTTTTTGAGGTATTACTTTTTGAGCATGGCACTGGCTACTGCTATAGGAGGATTAATCGGGCATGGGTTTTACTACCTCTTTTTAGATGAAAATTCATTGGGAGTGAGTGTTTGGAAATTACCGGGCTGGCTAACGAGTATGATTTCTATAGCATTGATTGAAAGAGCTTCTATAGAATATGCCAGAAAAATAATTAACCCAAAAATTGGTAAATTTTTCGTCTGGCTCAATATAATAGAGTTAATGACATTTATGACACTCACTTTTAGTACAATCAATTTTATCTTTGTTGAAATACATTCTGCCTATGGGATTTTAGTTGTTGTAGCAGGGTTTAACGGATTTGTTTATTATAAAACAAAAAGCAAAGCGAGTAAATTGTTTCTTATTGCTGTTTCTATTTCGGGACTGTCTGGTATAGTTTTTATGAATCAAATAAGTATAAGCATATGGTTTAATTATTTTGATATAAGTCATACTTTAATGGCAATTAGTGCTTATTTCTTTTATTTGGGAGCCAGAGAAGAAATAGAAAATCCATTGCTTATTCAAAAAGCGGTTTCAATTTAATTAAAACTCATTACTACAATCAAGAGCAAAGCATTGTAATTTTTAATATATTAGTATAATAATATAAATACTTTATGAACCCGGTTATTGTTAAAAACTTTAAACTATATATTTTTTCAGCCCTCATTCTCTCTTCAACTATTTTTAATGCTCAAGAATCTAAAGCAACAATTAATGAAGAAGGTAAAGATTTTAATCATCTAAAACACACCTGGACAGCCCAATGGATTACGCATCCTACAGAATCTACCCTGGATTCAAGATTATTTCTTTTTCGAAGAAATTTCGATTTAAAAGAACAACCCGCTATTTTTAAGATTTACATTTCTGCAGATAATCGATATCGTTTATATGTAAATGGCACTTATATAATTTCGGGACCATCATCTTCTGATATTAATAATTATAGATATGAAAGTATCGATATTGCCAAGTATTTAATCAAAGGGAAAAATACCATTGCTGCCGAGGTTGTAAATTTTGGTGAGTATAGGAAAGTTGCTACCATGACCTTTCAAACTGCGTTTATTTTACAAGGTGAAGAGGGCAATGTTGTAGATGTGAATACTAGTAGTACAAGTGACTGGAAAATAATAAGAGATTTTGGTTTTGAAAGCATTCCTTTTGTAAGTGATTCTCTTCGAGGTTATTATGCTGCCGGACCTGGAGAAAAGAGAATCACAGCAAAACACCCTAAAAATTGGAATAAAAGTAATTTCGACGATTCTCATTGGTTGTCACCAAAATCTGCAACAATAGAATTTGCAGTTGGAAGAGGATTTCTTTTTGGTAGTACCTGGCATTTGGTTCCAAGAACAATTCCATTTATGGAAGAAAAAAAACAACGCTTTTCCAAAATTGCCAGATCTGAAGGTTTGGAGGTATCAGATGCATTTATAAAAGAAAAAGGAGAACTTGTAATTCCTGCCAATAAAAAAGTACACATTTTAATTGATCAGGAACATCATACCATAGGCCATCCCGAAATGATATTTTCCAAAGGAAAAAACAGTACAATTAAAATTACTTATGCAGAAGCTTTGTACGATAAAAACTGGAACAAAGGAAATAGAAATGTAGTAGACAATAAACAAATTCTAGGTTATTACGATATCATAGTTGCAGATGGAACCGATAATAATTTCTTTAAACCTTTTGGGCAAAAAACGTATCGGTTTATTGAATTAGAAATAGTTACCAAAGATGAACCCCTAATAATTAATGATTATTATGGCGTTTATACTGCTTATCCTTTTAAAGAAAATGCAAAGTTCGAATCAGGTGATAAACTTTTAGACCAGATTTGGGACACTGCCTGGTTAACCTTACGCAATTCTTCTGTCGAAGGATTTATTGACCCATATTATGAACAATTACAATATATTGGAGATACACGTATTGAAGCCTTGGTATCTATTACCGTTGATGGGGATGACAGATTGATGAGAAAGGCCATAGAAATGTTTGATAATTCACGTTTACCAAATGGTTTGACCCAAAGTAGATATCCTTCCTATATCGTTCAGATCATACCCACTTACTCTTTAATCTGGATCGAGATGCTTTATGATTATCACATGTATAAAAATGATGACGAATTCGTTAAAAAATTTGTACCCGGTATAAAAACCGTTCTCACTTGGTGGATGAACAAAGTAGATAATACCGGTATGCCAACGAATATGGAATGGTGGAATTTTACAGATTGGAGCAGCAGTTTTCACAACGGCATACCAGATGGTGCAGATAATGGTTATTCTGCTTCCATCGCTTTGCAATTGGTATATGCCTTGCAAAATGCGGTAAGCATTTTTAACGATCTGGGATTGGAATATGAAGCCAAACAATACGATGCTCTTCAACAGAAAATTATCAAAAGTGTTCTCAAAAATTGTTATGATACCCAAAAAAGATTGATAGCAGAAACTCCCGATAAAGAAAATTTCTCACAACATACCAATATAATGGCAATATTAACCAATGCCATTTCCGAAAAGGATCAAAAAGAGATCATGCAAAAAATACTGGATGATAAATCACTTATTCAGGCCACTATATATTATAAATTTTATTTGTTCAATGCCTTGCAAAAATCTGGATTGGGGGATAAATATCTCGATCTATTGCAAAACTGGACGAATCAATTGGATCTAGGATTAACAACTTTTGCAGAAACAGATATAGAACCAAGAAGTGAATGTCATGCCTGGAGTGCCTCACCAAATTTTCATTTTTTAACTTTAATTGCTGGTATACAGCCAAATGCAAAGAATTTTAGTAAAATTAAAATCGCTCCAAATTTAGGAAAACTGAATTATATTCGTGCGAAAATGCCCCATCCCAATGGTTATATAGAGATTGATCTGGAAAGAGTCAAAACACATATAAAAGCTAATATTTTACTACCAAAAGGAGTAAAAGGAGTATTTATTTGGCAAGGCAAGTCCATTCAATTAAAGGAAGGAGAGCAATTCTTTACTATTTGATTGGTATCGTATTATGAAAAAAGCAAAATCTATTTTAAATACAAACCGACTCTACTCTCTGGATTTCTTTCGTGGATTTACCATGTTTTTACTAATTATCGAATTTACCGAATTGTTTTCTTTACTGGTATCACCAAAATTAGAAGGAAGTCTAATTTACAAAATTGGAACTCAGTTTCATCATGTACCATGGATAGGATTACATTTTTGGGACCTCATTCAACCTTTTTTTATGTTTATAGTTGGTGTCGCCATACCTTATTCTTATAACAACAGATTAAAAAAAGGGCAAAGTCATAAACAAATAACTGTGCATGTATTAAAAAGAGCTTTCCTTCTTCTTTTTTTAGGATGGGCCTTATATTATAACGGTCCGGGTGAAGGTGCATTTCGTTTTCAAAATGTTTTGGCGCAGCTATCTGTAACTTATCTGCTTTCTTATTTAATAATGAATAAGTCATTTGTAAAGCAGATTATATTTTCTATTACTCTTTTGGCCTTAACGGAATTAATTTATCGTTATTTTCCTGTTTCAGGTTTTGATCAGGCATTTGTTCCCAATAAAAATTTTGGTACCTGGTTGGATATGCAATACGGTGGTGCCGATCTTAGTGGTCATTGGGTTTCATTTAATGCAATTCCTACAACTGCACATACTATTTGGGGCGTTCTTACGGGTAAATTATTAATGAGCTCAAAAACCGCCAATCAAAAATTAAAGATTTTAATTATTTCCGGTTTAACCGGAATTATTGTTGGCTATCTACTCAGTTTTGAGACACCTATTATAAAACGTATTGCGACCTCTTCTTTTGTATTAGTTAGTGGAGGCTATACTATTTTGGCATTGGTTTTTTCTTATTGGCTGATCGATATTAAAAAATTGAAAAGAGGGACCTTGTTTTTTGCTATAGTTGGAATGAACCCCTTGTTTATTTATTTATTTTCTCATGTGGGAGGTGCAGAATTTATAAGTAATATTATTCATCCTTTTACATCTACTCTGTTTGGTTGGATGGGAAACTTAACTGCAGATATTTTAGCAAGTCTTTTTGTTATTTTCTTGCTATGGTATATTTGTTATTGGCTTTATAAAAAGAATATTTTTATAAAATTATAAAAAAAGCCTTGGCTACGCAAAGCCCTCGCTGCGCAAAGTCTCTGACTTTGAGTTAATCATATTGGCTAAGTAAACTATTCAAAACCTAATTCTCTTTTTATATCTATTGTTTTGGACATATTTATTTTAAATAAATCAATTAATTCAATATATAACAAACCTTTACCAATCATATAGTTACTTGCACTTGAATAAATATATTCTTGTGGTTTCTTTACAATTCCTGCTCTAACAGGATTTAAATGAATATAATCTAGTTTAGACCACATAAATTTTTCTGTATATATTTCTTCTGCATAATTACCGTATTTCCAAAATTGATAATTTTCATTTCTACTATGTGTTTCTGTTGCTTTTCTAAATCTTTTTAGCATCCACTCTCTCCTACTTTCCGGTTCAAATTGAATCATTTTTATTATGTTATTGGAGGTGAACTTTTTAAAATCTCTTAAATTATCCGATAAATTTTCATCTCCTGCTTGTATAATTAAATGTATATGATTACTCATAATTACATAACCATACAGAATTAAATTTTTATTTTTGATATTATATTTTAAGCTTTCAATAATGCAATCTCTATAAATTTTTCTTGTAAAAATATCTATCCAATCAACAACAGTAGCCGTAATAAAATGAGCCTTACTTTGATCTCTTATTATATAACCTGCTTTCATATAACACAATAAAATTAATATTGCCCAATGTCTCAAACTTTGAACAATTACCAATTATATTTTTAATGAAAAGAAAAGGATAAAGTAAACATACATATTATATCTCTTTATATTTGTAATATTTGCCTTAGCAAACATATTTGAAGTAGCTCAAAGTCAGAGACTTTGCGCAGCGAGTTCATAAAATTATAAAAAAAGCCACTCTGGAAATAATTTCCAAAGTGGCTAAACTCCAATGGAGTTTTCCCCCTTATCATGCTATTTTAGTTCGCCGATTTAAGGAAATCGAATATCTTGTCTGATTCTAACTTGGTTAGATTGGCTCTAATTTTCATATGCATACCAATGGTATCCCAGTCTGTATCATTATAAGCAGCTGGTGAAGGAATACTGTGACATCTCACACAATTCTCACCCCATAACTGGGCACCAGATTTACTATATGCTACATTATTGCTATCTACTTTTGTATAGGTACTGCTTTCGCTTGTAGAGCACGAAGAGATAAATACCAATATGCCCAAAAGTAATCCTGTGATTGTAAATATTTTTAAAGTTTTCATAATTTTCTATATTTTATTAATTAAAATCCTATTGCCCAGTGAACCGAAAAACTCTTTTCATCCATCAACCCGCCTTCATTTCCATGTCCTCCAATTGTTTCACCATTCTCATAACTAAATTTCAAAACATTTCTCCAGCTAAACCAATAGTTAATTCCGAAAGAGGTTTGAGAAGCTTCCGATTCCCATTCTGCCCCTTCAGGAGTATTTAGTTCTGTATATCTAGCCACAAATTCTAAATTTTTAAGAAAGTCATTTCCAGCCATGGTTGGTCGATAACTCAATTGAACATAAAATGCATTACTGTCGTTATCAAATGTATAGGTATCACCATCTGCCGGGTCAAAGTAAAATGCATCATCTACACTGGTATTATTGTATTGTCCTTTAAAGTCAATAACACCGCTTATGGGTGTAATTAATTTTACATAGGAAAGGTCAAAGGCATATAAAAAAGCTCCAACATCTTCATAAACAGATCCTTTATCACCTGTTCCACTTGTTCCATAAATCGAACCACCAATTTCAATAGATGAATCCGGTAAAGGTAAAAATCCAATACGACCACCAAAAGCTTTGTTTGTATTGTTGTCAACCAATGTTCCAAATTTTAATTGTCCTGCTTCTTCCGGCTCATCAACTCCATCATTAAGAGTTGGACCATTAACTACATAGGCAGAATAGTTCCATTTGGTGCTTCCTAAATAAAATGCACCTCTCAATTCTAAACCTACTTCAGCTCCCGGAGCTATTCCTCCGTGTCCAAACCCAAGTGGTTTACTTGCGAATCTATTGATCCATGATGGGTGTAATCTCTCCATAAAAGTACCAAAAGGTAATAAAAATTTACCTGCTCTAACTGTTAAAAAATCATTAACAATATACATGGCATCAGCATATTCAAATCCAATTTCAAGATCACCATCGCTCAATGAGAATTCAAGCTCTGCCTCAAACATAAATCGGTCATTGTGTTTGAATAAAAATATAGGTGCAAAGGTACCTCCATCAAATGAAGAAGAAGATTCTCCATTCTCTTCTGAATACTCAAAACCTGTGTGACCGTAACCTCTAATCATAAACTGTGTTTTACTGGGTTTATAACTATACTTTTTTACAGCTTCTTTTGCTAAAGAATCGATTATTTTTTTCGATTCATCATCCTGCGCTAATACATTTCCAATACTGAAAATTAATAGCATTATAAATATTATTTTTTTCATGATATTATATTTATTTTTCAAGGGTTGCACATCTTAAATTTCAGTTAATTTTACTGATAAACTTTAATGTGCTTTTTTTATTTAATTAATTCTAAATTAGCAGAAATAGCATCTGCTATTATCAATTTGTTATTTCTTAAGTGTTCTAATATAACTTACCAATTCCCATCTTTGGGTTTCAGTTAATGATTCTTTATAAGCTGCCATAGGTGCTTTACCGTTTGTTAATTTCCAAAAAATTGCACCATCAGATTCAGATTGAATCTCAGTGCTTGAAAAATCTGCAGGTTTTGGAGTTAATGAAGCTCCCGCTATACCATCTCCTTTTCCTTTTGCTCCGTGACAAATAACACATAATTGTGTATATACTTTTTTTCCTTTTTTAGCTGCCGCGGTATCTCCACTTAAAGGGTTTGCTAATGCATCTGCATCTTTTGGAGCTTTCCAATTAGATTGTGCTGCAATTTCGCTTGTAAATGCTCCTATAAAAAATAACAGCATAGTAGAATAAAATAAATTTTTCATTGTAAATGATTTTAGTTAATAATTAATATTTTGATGAAATTGTATTACCGAAAACAGTTTGATAATTATTTTTTTAAAACTAGCTCTGGGTAAATTAAAAAAGTGAAAGACGCAATTATAAATCTACGTCTGAGTAGATCTATAAATTACGTAAAGGAGTAATTCAAATTATAAAAATTTGGAATAAAACGGAAATATTTTTTATCACCTTAGGTGGTGAATAGTCTTTAAATATTGATGTTGAATTATTTAAATTAGACTTGAATAAGTAATATTTTGATACAACAAAATAGGTAAGAAAATTGATTTGCTCAAGATCTATATGAGATCCCAAATTAACATTTAAAACAGAACCAATAATAGTTTGGTTTTCATTAGAACAACAATCTTCATCTATTAAAGAACAAGAACTTGAAGTTTTCTCATCGCAGGTATTCATTTCCATACCACAATCTTCTGCCTGTCCAAAAATTGAATAAGAATAAATATTATCCATACACAAATGCCTGTCTAAACTAAATGAGCTAGTAGAAACTAATACTATAGGTATTAATAATATAGATATTATTTTAGGAATCAAACTTTTCATGTAAAAATGATATTATTCAAATTTATGTGACAAAAATAAAATCTTTTAAAACACCAAACTATGACTTATATCATACGTGGTCATTTTATAAGAAGTACGATTTTATTTCTTAAAAGTTCTAATATAATTTACCAATTCCCATCTTTGGGTTTCGGTTAGCGATTCTTTATAGGCTGCCATGGGTGCTTTACCGTTTGTTAATTTCCAAAATATTGCACCATCAGATTCGGATTGAACAACTCCACTTGAAAAATCTGCCGGTTTTGGACTCAATGAAGCTCCCGCAATACCATCTCCTTTTCCTTTGGCTCCATGGCAAATAACACATAATTGTGTATAAATTTTTTTGCCTTTTTTGGCCGCGTCTGCATCTCCGCTTAAAGGATTTACCTTTGCATCTGCATCTTTTGGAGCTTTCCAATTAGATTGTGCTGCGATTTCGTTTGTAAATGTTCCAATAAAAAAAAGTAGAACAGTAGAATAAATTAAATTTTTCATTTTAATTGATTTTAGTAGTGTAGTCTTTGCAAAGATACTTAATTCAACTTATATGGATATGCCAAAATCTTATGCCTAAGAAAATTGAGTATCCTAATAGAAAAATGCTAGAATACTTTAGGTTGGGTCGTTTATTAAAGAAGAAATTTATTTCATTAATTTGAATTTATCAAAAAATAGAATAAAAATTTGGGCACTTTCTTTCAATTTATATTGTAAAATTTTAATAGCATTGGTTAAATGACCCTCAACGGTTTTTACAGAAATATTTAAATATGCTGCTATTTCCTTATTTCGCATCCCATCACTTTTGCTCAAAATAAAAACTTCATGACATTTTTTTGGCAAAAGTTCAATTTCTTTTTCTACCAATTTAAATTTGTAGTTAAGTTCTTCGCTCCTATCCTGAGAAATTTCATCTACCATATCCATATAAGTTAATTCAACCATTTTGATTTCTTTCTTGTATTTTCTAATGTGGTCTAGAAATTTATTACGAACCGATTTAAAAAGCCAGCCTTTAATTAAAACACTTTTGTTTATTTTTTTTCTTTTTTCCCATAATTTAAAGAAAACATCCTGTGCTAAATCTTTAGCCAAATCCTTATCCCGGCACAAATTTGTTGCATAGATATATATTTCTTCATAATGTCTTTCGACGATTACTTTGAATTCTTTTCTATCAATATTTTTGCTTACGGCAATCTTAATATTTTCCCTCAAATTATCTGATTCCATAAATTATTTAGATAAATTTTGTCAATATTATAAAATTTTAGCATTTAAAGCAAGGGTAAACTTTAATTGATACGTTTATACAATATACAATTATAATTTTCCAAAACAAATGTTAAATAAAAAGATAGAAGAAATTCTTAAAAAATTCTTCCAAAATACTGCTAATCCAGAAGAACTGAAAATTTTAGGAGAATGGGTTATAGAGAATAAATCACTTTTTTATGAGCAAATAGAACTTCATTATCTTATTTCAGGTGTTGTTTCGAAAAATAAAGCGAAAGAACTGGAAAATAATTTATTAAAGGATTTTAATAAATACAGTAAGAAAAAAAGCAAGCGCAAAGTTAGAATTTTTCAAATTGCGGCAATCTTTATTGGTATTTTCACCTTGTACCTATATAATTTTGAGCAAAAAGATATACTTGTTAAACCTGAACAAGAGGAGATTATAATTACATTGGGTGATGGATCAAGTAAAAAGATCAAGCAATCTAAATCTTCTGTAATTATATCTAAATCAACAGATTATACAGCAAGACAAGAAGGAGATAAGATCGTATACAATAAGAATACTTCAAAAAACAAGGATATTGAACATCTTGTATACAACACGCTGGAAGTTCCTTATGGTAAACAATTTCAAATAGTACTTTCTGATGGAACCGAAGTGTTTCTTAATTCGGGATCGTCTCTAACTTACCCTGTGGCCTTTTTTGACAAGGGCCCTAGAAATATAAAATTAACCGGTGAGGCCTACTTCATTGTAAATTCAGATTCTTTAAGACCTTTTTATGTTAGTACAGAATTTCTCAAAACAGAAGTATTGGGTACCGAATTTAATATTACTAATTATGAAGAAGATGAATCTACTCTGGTTGTTCTAGTAGATGGTAGTTTATCTGTTAACGAAAACTCGGGAAATAAATCCATGGTATTAAGTCCGAGTCAATTGGCTACCTATTCTTTTTTCGATAAGGAACTTCATGTTAAAAATGTTGACATAAGTAGTTACATTGCCTGGAAAGATGGAATATTATTATTCAAAAATGAAGATTTTTATAGTATTGCAAAAAAGTTGGAAAGACATTTTGATGTTGAAATAGAAATATCTGATTTAGATGTAAGTAAAGAAAGATTTACAGGAAGATTCGAAACAGAAACTATTGAAGAGGTATTAAAGGCTTTTCAAAGAATTAAAAATTTTAAATTTTCAATAACTGAAAATAAAATAAGTATTAACCATAAAAAATAAAATATGACATAAAAAAAAGAATCAGGGATTGCTTGAACAATCCCCAGATTCCAAACAAATTTAAAAACCGATTAGTGAATTTCTAAATTTTTTACAAAAATATGAAAAATACATTACGTAAAGACAATTTTACAATTAAATTAGACCTTAAAATGAAAATTACCGCGTTATTTTTATTAGTTGTATTATTCCAACTAAATGCAAATAACTCGTATTCACAGAAATCTATAATTTCTATGAAAATGGAAAATGCGACAATAGAATCCATTTTCACTGAAATAGAAAAAAAGACAGATTACAATATCCTTTACAAAAATTCTATTTTAGACATCCAAAAAAAACTATCTATTAATGTAGATAAAGTAAAAATAAGTGAACTAATGAATCTTATCTTAAAAGAAACCAATGTTTCATTTGAGATACGAAGAAAACTTATAGTTCTTGTCGAAAACAATGCAGTTCCAAAAATTGATAATAAAACATCTTCAAAAGATGAGGTAAAAATTCAAGAACAAACAGTTACAATAACCGGTTTGGTACTTGATGATACAAACTCACCTTTACCGGGTGTGAGTATATTTATAAAAGGTACTACAAAAGGAGTTTCAACAGATTTCGATGGAAAATACCAAATTGAGGCATCTACAGGCGATGTTTTGATATTTTCTTCTATGGGATTTGCCACAAAAGAGATGACTATAGGTACCGAAACTGTTATAAATATTATTCTTAAAACAGATCAAATGAGCCTTGATGAAGTTATTATTACTGCTACAGGTGCTCGTAAAAGAGTAGAAATGGGTAACTCTATTGCTACCTTAAATGTATCTGAAGATGTAAAGGAAAGACCTATTAATAATGTTTTTGATGTACTACAAGGGCAAGCAGCAGGAGTATCTGTGGGTGCTAGTGGTGGATCTGTTGGTATGGGATCAAGAATAAGAATTAGGGGATCCAATAGTGCTTCTTTATCGAATGAACCAGTAGTTTATGTCGATGGAGTATTAATTAATAATCAAACCAATTCAATTTCTTTTGAAACTGGTGGGCAAGCACCATCACGACTTGATGATATCAATCCGGAAGATATTGAGTCTATTGAAATAGTAAAAGGACCATCTGCAGCAACCCTATATGGGTCAATTGCCGCAAATGGTGTGATTTTAATTACTACAAAAAGAGGTAAATCAGGTGACCCAAAATGGTCTGCTTTTTTAGAAAGTGGTATGGTGAATGACATTACTACCTACCCAAAAAATTATCAAGCTCTAGATGCAAATGGTAATCCTGGGTTTAACTTTGAAGCTGGCGATGGAGGTACATTTGTACATGATGTAGTTAATTCTTTTCAACCCTTGAATGATTCAAGAACAAGCCCATTTAGAACTGGTACTTCTTTTGGTGGAGGTTTGAGCGTTTCAGGTGGAAATGATATTATGAATTACTTTTTATCAAGTAGTTTTACAGAAGCTGAAGGGGTATTACCTGTAAGTAATATTAAAAGATTGAATTTTAGAGGAAATTTTGGAATTCAAGTAAATGATAAATTAAAGCTTAATGTTACTACCGGTTATACAGACAGTGAATTGGAATTACCCTTGAACGATAATTTTGCTCTTGGTTTAATGGGGCAAGGATTAAATGGAAACGCATCAATTGATGTCAATGATGGATGGGGTGAATTTACACCAGAAGAATTATTTACCATTCAAACTTTTCAATTTATTAATCGTTTTACATCGGGCCTGGAGATACTTTATAAACCAACCGAAAAATTAAACTTCCGTGTATTTGGAGGGATAGATTTTACTAGTAGATGGGATACGCAATATTTTCCAACCGGTGAAGCTCCAGCTTTTCTAAATTTCGATGAAGGAGCAAGGTTTTCAAACAGATTTAACGATTTTGTTTACACATTCGATGCCGTAGGATCTTATAACACCAATTTTTCCGAAAATATTACCTCTCGAACTTCGCTTGGTTTTCAATATTTAAGAATTCTATCTCAAGGAACATTTGCAACAGGATTACAATTGGTAGCTGGAAGTAACTCAATTGCAGCTGCTGCCGTTACTACAAGTAATGAGCAAACAACCGAACAAATTACTACTGGTATATTTTTAGAAGAACAAGTTGGGTTTAAAGAAAAACTTTTTATTACAGGAGCAGTACGTGGTGACAGAGGTAGCTCATTTGGAGCTTCTTTCAATTCCGTATTTTATCCTAAGATAAGTGCTTCGTGGTTACTTTCAAAAGAAGATTTCTTTAATCCTGATGACAGCAGTTGGATTCGTTCATTAAGAGTAAGAGGTGCATGGGGTGCATCGGGTGTGCAACCCGGCACTAACGATGCCTTGCGGTTTTTTAATCCAATCGCTGCTACAGTTGGTGGTGTTAGCGTTACCGGAGTTACAATTGGAAACGTTGGAAATGCTGATTTAAAACCAGAAAGATCTGTTGAATTTGAATTTGGTGCTGATGTTAAATTCTTTACCGATCGTATCGGACTTGATATAACCTATTTCAATAAGGAAACAGAAGACGCTTTGATATTTAGACAGTTACCTCCATCATTAGGTGTTGGTGCAGGGCGTTTTGAAAATTTAGGTTCGGTTAAAAACTCTGGATTAGAATTAACAATAAATACACAAATCGTTGAACTTGAAAACTTCTACTTTAATCTTAATTTTGTAGCAGCCTTTATAGATACGGAACTTACAAAATTAGGAGAAGGTGTTGAACCGGTTATTTTTGGAGTGCAAAGACATGTTGAAGGATTTCCATTAGGTGGTTATTGGGATGAGGAATATACCTTTAATGATGCTAATGGAGATGGCTTTATAAGTCAGAGTGAAGTGCAAATTGGAGAAACAGTTTTTCTGGGAACTCCCTTTGCCAAAACAGATCTTACATTTTCGCCAGAATTCGGATTCTTCGGAAATACAATAGTATTAAGAGGACTTTTAAACTATAAAGGTGGTCAAAAACTTTATAACAATACTGGTGCCTGGAGAAATGGAAATAGTAATACTCAAGAATTAAATGATCCTAATGCATCACTTGCAGGTCAGGCTCGCGCAGTTGCTTCTAAATTCTTTGGAACAAATGCCGGGTATATTGAGGATGCTTCATTTTGGAGATTGCGAGAAGTATCTTTAACATACAATGCTCCGCAAAAATTTGTTACTAAAATCGGGTTTACACGAATGAGTATTACAGCCTCTGGTCAAAATCTTGGTTTATGGACCGACTATTCTGGATTAGATCCAGAGATTAGTTCAACCGGTCAAACCAATTTTGTTTCTCAGGAATTTCTTAGCCAGCCTCCTATTCGTACATGGAGACTTCGTTTAAACCTATCATTTTAATAATAATCGATATACTTAAATTATGAAAAATTTAAAACAAAATAAAAATAAATTAGGGAGTTTCCATTGGCTACCTTTAATAAGCCTTTCGATTCTTCTAGCACTTGGAACAATTTCATGTGATTCTCTAGTAGAGGTTACAGATCCTGATATTGTTACACCAGAATCTTTAAATAGTGAAACCGGAATAGCAACACTTAAAGCTGGTTCTTTAGGGGATTTTGCTGTTGCTATGAGTGGTTCTGCAGCAGGCCATGGAGCTACAGCCGGATTAATTACTATGAGTGGGCTAATGTCTGATGAATATGATTATTCCGGAACATTTCCAACACGTAGAGAAGGTGATACCAGAATTGTTCAAAATACAAATGGTACAATCGATAGAATTTATTCCAACTTACACAGGTCTCGTGCTGGAGCGGTAGCTACAATTGACTTGGCTATTGAATTTGGAGGAATTCCAGAAGTTGAAAG
>VAPK010943276.1_pt1 | contig 15388 bp, 13 predicted proteins | sample 3395031 | NCBI WGS metagenome assembly VAPK01 (sample SAMN08290443, study PRJNA428436) | hydrothermal vent metagenome | isolation source: Deep-sea hydrothermal vent chimney 1 | place: Pacific Ocean: Juan De Fuca Ridge
ACGCCGTGTCGGAGCAATAAGCGTAGCTTCGCGGCAAAGGAGGGTCAGTCGTAATCTCCATGTTTTTAATTGTGTTGCCATCCGGAAGCACAAAATCACTGCCCTGTTTTACCCGGTGCATCTGTTCCACACCCGGAGCATAACGTGCCACAAAATCCTTTCGCAGGTTGCGTTCCTTCTTTTTCTCACGAAATACAAAACCCCAGGTTGGTATCCGGTGACTCAGCGGAAAGCATCTGATTTCAAGCATATTATCATCATAAATCAACGCTGCATCCTGAAGCGAATGAAACAGCAGCGGATATTTCAACCGCGTGTCGGAGTCCTTTAGCTGCAGATGGACAATCTCTTCAAGTGGCTTTGGTCCGAAAATGTGCAACGGCTGTTCGCGCCCGTAAAGATGCAGAGTGGAGATCAGGCCGATAAGCCCAAAATAATGGTCACCGTGTAAATGGCTAATGAAAATATGTGAAAGGCTTTTGCGGGAGACCTGATACTTTATCATCTGAATCTGTGTGCCTTCAGCACAGTCGATCAAAAACCGGCGCTGCCCAAATTGCAACATCTGCGCTGATGGATTATGGTATGCTGTAGGCACAGCCGAACCGTTTCCCAGTATGGTAACTTGAAAATCTGTCATAATAGAATTTCTCTTTTCAAAATAACAAAAAAAAATCCTCTCCCCGAGGGGAAAGGATCATTTTTAATCAACAAAAAAAGAAACTATTTGTTTTTCTTTTCTTCTTTTTCCAAATCTGACTTCAGGTTGGCCAGAACATCCAGGTCGCCCAGAGTTGTCTTTTCCATCTTCTCGTTCAGACTTTTCACAGCACGTTTTGTGCCTTTATTATCCTCTGACCTGGCACCGGCACCTTTGCGCCTTTCAGGTTCCTGATAAGTTTCAATATGTGAAAGAATAATTTTCTTGTTATCCTTGGAAAACTCAATCACTTTGAAGTCCAGCTTATTCTCGATTTTAGCCATAGTTCCGTCAGCTTTTTTCATGTGACGTGAAGGAACAAATCCCTCAACACCATAAGGTAAGGCAACAACAGCTCCACGCTCAAGGACAGTGATAACCGTACCTTCGTGAACCGAACCGACAGTGAAAACAGTCTCAAAGACATCCCATGGATTTTCTTCCAGCTGTTTGTGACCTAAGCTAAGACGACGATTTTCTTCGTCCACATCCAAAACCAACACATCAATTTTTTCACCAATCTTTGTGAATTCGGCCGGATGTTTGATTTTCTTCGACCAGGAAAGGTCGCTAATATGAATCAGACCATCCACACCCTCTTCAATCTCCACGAAGATACCAAAGTTGGTGAAATTACGAACGGTAGCCGAGTGTTTGGAGCCAACAGGATACCTGTCACGAATGTCTTTCCAGGGATCCGGGATAAGTTGCCGCATACCGAGTGACATTTTACGGTCTTCACGGTCGAGGGTAAGAATAACAGCTTCCACTTCGTCGCCTACCTTCAGGAAATCCTGAGCAGTGCGCAGGTGCTGTGACCATGACATTTCAGAGACATGGATCAAACCTTCCACACCGGGAGATATTTCAATAAAAGCACCGTAATCAGCAATAACTACCACTCTACCTTTTACTTTGTCACCCAATTTCAGGTTCTCGTCAAGAGAATCCCACGGGTGAGGGGTAAGTTGTTTCAGGCCAAGGGCAATACGTTTTTTATTTTCATCAAAGTCAAGGATAACCACTTTCAGTTTCTGATCCAAATCAACAATCTCCGAGGGGTGATTAATGCGACCCCAGGAGAGGTCGGTGATGTGAACCAAACCATCCACGCCACCAAGGTCAATAAAGACGCCATAAGAGGTGATGTTTTTGACAGTTCCTTCCAGCACTTGTCCTTTTTCAAGTTTGGCAATAATTTCAATTTTCTGTGCTTCCAGTTCCGCTTCAATCAATGCTTTGTGCGACACAACCACGTTTTTGTATTCCTGGTTAATCTTCACCACTTTAAATTCCATGGTTTTGTTCACAAACACATCGTAGTCGCGGATAGGTTTCACATCAATTTGTGAACCCGGCAGGAAAGCTTCAATACCAAATACGTCAACTATAAGACCGCCTTTGGTACGACTTTTAACATAACCGTTGATGACTTCCTCTTTTTCATAAGCCTCATTTATACGCTCCCACGATTTCAGGATACGGGCTTTTTTGTGAGAAAGGATCATCTGTCCGGAAGCATCTTCCTGGTTTTCCACATAAATTTCAACAACGTCCCCGACTTTCAAATCAGGATTGTAGCGAAATTCGTTGAAAGGCAAAACGCCATCCGATTTATAACCAATGTTCACCACTACCTCGCGAGAGTTCATGGAAACCACTGCCCCTTCAATCACTTCATGCTCGGTAATAGAGCTGAGTGTCTCTTCATAAACATTTTCCAGCTTAGCCCGCTCTTCTTTTGAATAAGGATCCTGCTTCGTGTTGAGCGCATCCCAGTCGAACTCTTCAGGCTCGTCTTTTGCAGCGACAGGTTTTTCTTTTGCATCTTCTTCTGATGGTACAATTTCCTCAGCGGCTTCTTCTTTTACAACTTCTTCAGGGGCAACAGCTTCTACAGTAGCTTTTTCCTCATTCACAACTTCTTCTGCAACAGTCTCTTTCTTTACAGTTTCTTCAGCAACTACTTCTTCTACTGCAACTTCTTCATCGGCAGCCTCTTCCTTTGTCACTTCCTCAACCGGCTCCTCAACTTTTGCAACTTCTTCAACAGCAGGTTCTTCAGCAACTTCGGCTTTGGGCTCAGCCACGGCCTTTTCTTCAGTTTCGGCTTTCGTCTCTATGGCAGTCACCTCTTCTTTTTCAGTTTTCACTTTGGCTGCTTTAGTTTCCTCCACGTTTGCCTCTGTTTCAGGTACTTCGTCGATGTTTTTTACGTTTTCTGACATTAAAAATTTCTTGTGTTTCATTTCAACCGTCCGACACATGTGAACATGAAACGGATTTAACAATAAATTACCTGTTTTAAAAAATTGATGAGTAAAGATTTACCCCAACTTCGGACCTTCCAAAACAAGGCTGCAAAAATAGGTATTTTTCTTTTATTCTGCCCCCAAAGAACACTTTTTCTTTCTGTTGTAAAAATCAGTCACGGTTCTACCCGGATATACAAGGTTCTTTCGATAAAACGTCCACACTTCTACTGTTTAAAGTGTCCACGCTTCTACCGCTTAAAGCGTCCACTAAGTTACTCAAACAAATAATAACAGAATAAAATCTTTATCTTTGTAGAATAAAAAAACAAACCTATGGACACAAAAGATACAGCACTGGACATTCTGAAAACAGCTATCCTGCTGGAACGGCAGGGTAAAGCCTTTTACACGCAGGCTGCCCGGAACAGCGAAAGCAAATCGGCAACAAAAATCTTTGAGATGATGGCCGAAGAGGAAAATGAGCACATCGCTTTCCTCACCAAACAGGCTCAAAGTTATGTAAAAAATCACACTTTTATCCATCCCGAAGCCCATGTTGAAGACGACGGCAGCAATGTGGAAATATTAACCAATAAGGTTAAAGAGGAAATTAACGCCGCCGGTTTCGAAGCCGCTGCTATCTCGGCAGCTATTGATTTTGAAAACCGTGCCATCAAAGTCTATTCAGACCGTGCCGGACAAGCCACCGATCCGACAGAAAAAAAGATGTACCAAATGCTGGCCGACTGGGAAAAGGGGCATCATCACCTGCTGTTTCGCCTCAACGAAGAGCTGAAAGAAGAAATTTGGAACGACAACAACTTCTGGCCTTTCTAACACGGTAAATAGCAAAAAAGAACGCAGGACTTTCATCCTGCATTCTTTTGGTCACACTTGTCTGTTAAATCCCGTCTATCAAGGTTATCCACCCGTGTACATCTTCGATGGTTCCCTCCTGAATACCTCTTAAATGATGGTACAGTTTCGTAGAAACCGGACCGGGCTCATCTCCATATTCCACTGTTTTTCCGGTGGAATGGTCTTTTATCTTTTTAATCGGTGAAATGATGGCTGCTGTTCCGCAGGCACCGGCTTCCTCAAATGAGTCCAGTTCGTCAAAAGGGACCTTGCGCCGTTCCACTTTCAGGCCAATGTCTTCAGCAATCTGTAACAAACTCATGTTGGTAATCGATGGCAGGATACTGTCTGATTTTGGCGTAATGTAAGTATTATCCTTAATGGCGAAAAAGTTGGCCGGTCCTGCCTCATCGATATATTTCTTCTCCAGTGCATCAAGGAAAAGCACCGAAGCAAAACCTCCATTATGTGCTCTTTCGCTGGAAAGCATACCAGCAGCGTAATTCCCGCCCACTTTGTATTTCCCGGTACCCAGCGGTGCAGCACGATCCATATCACGAACCACCTCGATGGCTACCGGTTTAAATCCCTCCTTAAAATATGGACCAACCGGAGTAACAAATACCATAAACATGTATTCCGTGGCTGGTTTTACGCCTACCTGCGGCCCACTGCCTATCAGCAGCGGCCTGACGTAAAGCGTTGCCCCCGTACCATAGGGCGGAATAAACCGCGCATTCATTTTCACGACCGTTTCTACCGCCTTGTAAAACAATTCGTCCGGTACTTCGGCCATCATAATACCATACGCCGAGCTGTGCATTCTTTTGGCGTTTTCTTCCCAGCGAAACAGGCGGACTTTACCGTCTTTGCCGCGGTAAGCCTTTAAACCTTCAAAAGCCTCCTGACCGTAATGTAAAGCCGTAGCTGCCATGTGCAAAGGGATATATTCCGAAGAACTTATCTCCAGTTCCCCCCACTTCCCGTTACGGTAATAACAACGTACGTTATAATCCGTTTTGAAATAACCGAAAGGCAATTTGCCCCAGTCCGTATTTTTTAAGTCTTCCATATTTCTGTTTTTTTGCTGGTGCGAATTTAAGCATTTTTTATCCAACATTTATTACCCACAGGAGCCCGAAAAGGATAAATTAAGGGATTCCCTTAGTAAAAATAGTACAAATCACCATAAAAAATATGACAAAACTCTTGACATGGTATAAATTTTGACATACATTTGCAAAATGAACATAAGTTCATAACTAATAAGAAAAATGAATTTATTAACCATAAAAAAAGGAGGTAAAAATGCCACGAGGTGATGGAACAGGACCTGCCGGGCAAGGCCCGCTGACAGGCAGAGGCGCAGGACGTTGCGCAGGAAACGACGTCCCCGGTTATGGTAACGGATTTTTCGGCAGAGGTTTTGGCTTTGCAAGAGGTTTGGGAAGAGGTCTGGGGTTTGGAAGAAGCTTCGGAAATTACAACCAGGCTCCTTACACCGAAACTTCTGAGAAAAGCTGGGTTGAAACAGCCATCAATGCTTTGAAAAATCAGTTACAGACTCTGGAAAAAAGGCACAGTGATCTGGATAAATAATACCAGTTGTTTTTCAAAATGCGCTACAAGCCATTTTGAAAATTACAACGGTTAATGCCGATATACAATCAAAGCGGCTTTGGGATTGAAAAGAACCAAAGGCGCATTTTGATTGATAATCGGTATAATCCGGCCACAAACCTGATGAACAATGCAAAGGTGTAATTTCGCGTAAAGATTTTACACCTTTGTTTTTTTCAACAATACAAAATGAAATATTTATGCAAATAGCCATTGCAAGCGGAAAAGGGGGAACAGGGAAAACGACCCTTGCTGTCAACCTAACAGTACTCCTTTCGGAAAAATTTGCCGGAACCAACCAAAAAATCTTGTTGGCAGACATGGATGTGGAAGAACCCAATTCGGGCCTGTTTCTCAGTGGGAAATTCATAGATGAAGAGATAAAATATCGCATGGTCCCCGACTGGAAAGAGGATAAATGCACCTTGTGTAAACGATGCGCCAACATCTGCGAATACAATGCTCTGGCATTTCTCGGCATAAGCGTAATGATATTTCCCGAACTCTGTCATTCGTGCTATGCCTGCTCGGATCTCTGTCCCGAAGATGCACTTCCCATGGTGAAACACCGTATGGGTGTTACAAAAAGATACCATTTGAACGACAACCTGCGCTTTATGGAAAGTCGTATTGACATTGGCGTTGAACAAGCTACCCCGCTCATCGAACAAACACGCAAATTCATAAAAGAAAACTACAATGAACATTGGCTTACTATTCTTGATGCCCCTCCGGGAACATCCTGTCCGGTGATGGAAGCCGTGAAAGATGCTGATCTCGTTGTCCTCATCACAGAGCCTACTCCCTTTGGCTTTCACGACCTGAAACTAACCATCGACACCATGGAAGAACTGGGAAAAAAATATGCCGTGGTTATCAACAAGTACGGTATCGGCAACGATGATGTACTGAATTACTGCAAGGGTAACAAAATTCCTGTCATTGGAAAGATCCCTCATCTAATGGAAGCAGCCAAATTGTATTCCAAAGGAAAAGTTATGGTGGACGAACTTCCTGAGATCAGGAGCGAGATAGAGAAAATTTACAACGGTATTTGTCAGTTAACGGAGGGGAAAGTATGAAAGAGATTGTAGTACTTTCGGGAAAAGGAGGAACGGGAAAGACCTCCATCACTGCCGGATTTGCGACATTGGGAGCCAAACATCTGGTGCTTGCCGATTGCGATGTGGACGCCGCCGACATGCATCTGCTCACCGCACCGGAGATTCTCAGAGAAGAAGATTTCTACAGCGGAAAAACCGCCAAAGTCATCACCGAAGGATGTGTGCACTGTTTTAAATGCATGGACGTCTGCCACTTTGATGCGGTGCAGCATGTTGATGACGAATTTGTCATCGACCCGCTGGAATGTGAAGGATGCAGCTACTGCTATCATGTATGCCCTACAAATGCCATCGAGATGCATCCGCGGCTGGCCGGAAAGTTTTACGTTTCAAAAACGCGTTTTGACAATACGCTTGTCCATGCACGACTGGGCATTGCCGCCGACAATTCCGGAAAACTGGTAACAAAAGTGCGCGAGGAAGCCAAAAATATCGCCGAAACCCAACAGATGGATTATATCCTCGTGGATGCTTCCCCAGGCATTGGTTGTCCGGTGGTGGCCTCTCTCACCGGAGCCGACTTTGTGGTACTGATAACAGAACCTACCGTATCAGGACTTCATGATTTGTTGCGGGTGTATGAGCTGATAAAGAAATTGCACCTGAAAATCGGCTGTATCATCAACAAAGCCGATATTAATGAAGAGATGGCAGAAAAAATCAAAAATTTTCTGACAAAAAACGACATCAAACTTCTCTGCGAGGTACCTTATAACACCAGGTTTACAGAAGCTATGTCGGAGGGAAAAACCATTGTGGAATATGATGATGGCATCCTGAAAGAAAAAATCGTATCCACCTGGGAAAAGGTAAAAGAGCTTGTTTCGGAATAATTTATTTACAAATAATCAATAACTTAAATCTATAAAATGAGAATTTTAATTGCAGCAAAAAGAGAAGGATGGGATGCTCCTGTCAGCGACCGTTTCGGCCGCGCAGCAGGTTTCAGCCTTTATGACGATGAAACCGGAAACCTAAGCTGGCACTCCAATACAGAAAACAAACAGTCGGAACACGGAGTAGGAATCCATGCCGCACAACTTGCCTCCACATTACAAGCTGACCTTGTAATAACCGGCGGCAACTTCGGCCCCAAAGCAGGAGAAGTTTTGCAAAAAACAGGAGCAAAACTTATCGATTATGTCGGGGACATTAGTGTGAAACAGGCTATTGAAAAATACAAAGGCCACTAAATCCGGTAATTAGATGGTACAGGATAAAAAAGAAACTCCGGATAGAAGACACTTGTTTTATATTGATTTTTTATCTATATTTACGTCATTATAAACCATAAATATCAGGCTTATGTTTCAGTTAAGAAAATATCATGGCGAACGTGTTCAATCACTGACCTATGATGACGATAAAAAAGCATTTTCCGTAGGGATTATTTCTCCCGGAGAATATGAATTCGGTGCTATCAAAAAAGAAATTACCACCGTAACCTCCGGAAAAATAAGCGCTTGGGTTGAAGGAGACGACCAATGGCAGGATTATTCAGCCTATCAGGAATTTACCATTCCCGAACATAAAAATTTCAGGTATAAAGTAAGTGAAACCAGTTCTTACATCTGTTTTTATAAATAAACATTAGTTATAAAATTGGAAAAAGAAAAATTGTTAAAACAGCTTCAGGGCATAGAAGGCGAAGAAAATATTCTTAAAGCCGTGAAAATACTGGATGAAGCCATTAAAGCTCAGCCGGGAGATGAAGAATTATACTTCATACGGGCTGAGTTTTTCTATAAGTTAAACCGTTACGGGGCTGCTATCAATGACTACAATAAGGTCGTGGAAATTAATCCGGGAAACAAAGAAGCAGCCGGGAAAATAGATATCATCAAAACAATTTTACGGTATAACAATACGGACATTTACGCCAATCCCAACACCGATATGGACCCCTGGTTAGAATAACAATGAAAAGAAATATGGAAAAACTGTATCCCGAATCGGGTGTGGAACTCAATCCGTTTGTTTCGAAGCATTACGACAAATTGATGAATATTTTATCGTTTGGCAAGTACAAAAGCTTTATCCATCGTGCCATCACCGACATGCATATCCAAAAGGAGGATGCTATTCTGGATTTGGGCTGTGGTACCGGCCGAAACGCCTGCCTTTTGATGCAATATCTTGGCGACAAAGGTTTTATCACCGGGTTGGACATCTCCGAAGCCATGGAAAAACAATTCGGCGAAAACTGCCGGCAACACCCTAACATCCAATTTATTAACCGGCGTATCGATCAGCCGTTTCAGTTAGACAAAACCTACGACAAAGTGTTTATCAGCTTTGTACTGCACGGCTTCCCCCAAAACATTCGGGAAAACATCATCAAAAATGCATTTAATCATCTGAAACCGGGGGGCACTTTTAACATCCTCGATTTTGGTGAGTTCGACATGTATGCCATGCCGTTTTATTACCGCATTCCTTTCCAAAAAGGAGAGTGTCCGTATGCTTTCGATTTTATTGAACGCAACCTGAAAGAGATGCTATCCGACTTTGGCTTTGGCGACTTTAAAGAGCACCTCTATTTTAAAGATTATGTCCGTTTGATGGTGGCACATAAGATTTCATAATCTATCAATTGAATCTTTCCAAATTAGTACTCAAACGATTGAAATCTGGCAAAAAACATATCTTTGCTTTTTAAAAAATAAAGTAAATGAACCATTGTTATTGTAACGGCGCTTGTTGTTGTCAAGTGTTTTTTTTGACACCTGACATATAATTCAAAACAGCCCTTTTCAGCGAAAGAGGCTGTTTTTTTGTTTATCGCTGTTACCTGAACATAAAATAAATTACAGGCATGCAGAATCTGGAAAAACATTTTGAGAAATTCAGAAAGAACACCATCGGCAACGAACAATATTTTGAAACACCTTATGGCCGGCAGAAGATGATTTATGCCGACTGGATAGCGAGCGGAAGGCTTTATGCCCCCATCGAAGAGAGGATTACAAAAGTCATCGGGCCTTTTGTTGGGAATACACATACCGAGACATCGGAAACAGGCACGCTGATGACCAAGGCTTATCATTATGCGCACAAAAAAATCAAAGAACATGTACACGCGGGTCCCAATGACATCATTATCACTGCCGGTTTTGGCATGACCGAAGTGATTAACAAGTTACAACGTATTCTGGGTTTTAAAAACTGTGCTATTTACGAAGATGGGAAATGCATTCCCAAAAAGGAAAAACCGGTGGTTTTTATCACACATATGGAACACCACTCTAACCAGACCTCGTGGTTAGAAACTATTGCCGACATGGTGCTGCTGCAGCAGGATGAAAATAACCGGGTTGATCCGGAAGAACTGCGCAGACAATTAATAAAATATGCTGACCGGAAAGTGAAAATCGGTTCTTTCTCAGCCTGTTCCAACGTTACCGGCGTAGAACCTCCTTACTACAAACTGGCAGGGATTATGCACGAACACGGGGGCCTTGCCTTTATAGATTTTGCCGGATCGGGACCGTATGTGGACATCGACATGCATCCTGAAAATAAGCTTGAATATCTGGATGCCATCTTCTTTTCACCACACAAATTTTTGGGCGGTCCCGGCAGCCCGGGTGTATTGGTTTTTAATAAAAAAATGTACAACCGGAAGGCTCCTGACCAGCCGGGCGGTGGAACCGTGGAATGGACCAACCCGTGGGGCGAGCATATGTATTTTGATGATATCGAGTTACGCGAAGATGGTGGAACACCGGGATTTCTGCAAACTATGCGCGCCGCCATGGCCATCGGGATAAAAGAACAAATGGATCCCAAACTTATCCGCGAGCGGGAGCATCAACTGGTGAAAAGAGCTTTCGACGGGTTCAAAGATATTCCGGGGGTACACATCCTCGCTGAAAATGTCAAAGAACGGCTGGGGATATTTTCGTTTTACATGGATAATGTGCATTACAACCTCGTGGTAAAACTTCTGAACGACCGCTTTGGCGTGCAGGTACGTGGCGGCTGTGCCTGTGCCGGAACTTACGGACATATTTTGCTCGGTATCGGACGGGAAGAATCACACCGGATTACCAAAATGATTAGTGCCGGAGATCACTCGAAAAAACCTGGCTTTATCCGCGTCTCCCTCCATCCGACTATGACGGACGAAGAGCTGGAAGTTATTATCGATGCCGTAAAACAGATTGCCGAAAACCACGAAGAATGGGCAAAAGATTATCGTTACAACACTCTCAGCAACGAATTTTACCATCATCAGGAAGAAAACCGGGATGCGTTGATTAAAGAATGGTTTAGCTTTGAATAATTTTTTTTTGCGTCATATCGGATTAGAAATCCTATAACCTTATAACATTCGGGTTGCAAACCCGAATGAGCAATGTTTTAGCTTTGAATAACTTTTTTGCAGTGCAACGCCACCTGAAAGGTTAATGCCCGAAGAGGAAATCCACGCGGCAGGGGCCTTCTTCGGAATACATGCAGGCGCTTCCGGTATCGATGGGATTACAGGTTTTGGCAAAATGGGAGCAGTCCTGTGGTGATTTTATGCCCCGCATAATTTCGCCGCAAAGGCAGCCTTCCGGCAAGACCGGTTCAGGTGTTTTCACATCAAAGAAGATTTTTTCCGCATTGTGTATTCGGTAGGCTTTTTTGATTTTAAACCCACTGCTTTTTATTTTTCCAAAACCTGTCCATTCCACATCATCCGTTTCAAAAACCTCTTCGAGCAGCTGATGTGATTTGGGATTACCTTCACCGGTAACCGCAGAGGGAAACAGGTTCTCCGGCATGACCGTTTTGTTGTTGATTTGTTTTACAAGATGAAGAATGGCTTCCAGTACATCCTCCGGTTCATACCCGCTGATAACCTGCGGTTTGTGATATTTTTCGGAAATTATCCGGAAATAATCTGTTCCCATGCTGGCAGCCACTCTTCCCGAGCTGATAAATCCGTCAACAGGTACTTCGTCCCGCTGTAAAACCGCTTCCATGCCCGGTAGCATACGTTTATGGTCGCACAAAACATGAAAATTAAAGATCCCTGCCACTTTGGCCTGCAAAATGGCTGCTGCCGTTGATGACGCTGCCGACTCAAACCCCACAGCGGGAAATATTATCCTTTTCCTACGGCTCTTTTTGGCCAACATTAGCGTATCCATAATGCTGTGTATCACACGAATATCCGCACCGTCCGTCCGGGCTTTTTCCAGTGTGGATACGGAACCCGGAATACCGAGTAAATCAGCGTAAGTGGCAATGATTACGTTGCCACGTTTGCTGTATTCCAGCAACTTGTCAATAAACGCCGGTGAAGCGAGGCAGACCGGACAACCCGGTCCGTAGTGGATATGGATTTGCTTTGGCAACAGCCGGTCAGGGTGATATTTTTGGATGATTACTTTGTAGCCGCTGCAAACAGCCATGATATGAACCGGTGAGGTTACTGTTTTCTCTATTTCAGCGATGAGCTTCTGCCTTTCTTCGTCCAGATCAAAATTCATATTCCCGCTCATATCATAGTTTTCAATTTTTCTGTTTCCATTAGGGCATCGTACAGTATTTCAATCGGATGCAGTGCTGTCCGATTGGTTCCATCCTTAATCTGGTGGCGGCACGAGGTGCCCGGCGCTGCGATAATTGTTTCTTTGCTGCTGTTTCGTACGGCCGGGAAAAGTACCAGCTCGCCCACTTTCATGGAAAGGTCATAATGCTCTTTTTCGTATCCAAAAGCGCCTGCCATGCCGCAGCAACCCGAAGGAATTTCTTCCACCGTGTAATTTTCAGGAAACCCCAGCACAAAAAGGGTGGGTTTGGTGGAAGCCAGCGACTTCTGATGGCAATGTCCGTGCAGTTTAATGTGCCGTTTGGCAGAGGTAAACTGCTCCATTTTTATTTTCCCTGCTTTGATTTCCTTTTCGAGAAATTCATCGATCATTAAAGAATTCTCCGCCAGTTTGGGAGCTGATTTGCGCAAATCTTCATCCGCTAAATCCAGGTATTCATCGCGAAAGGTAAGGATAGCCGAAGGTTCAATGCCCACGAGCGGCGTTTCCGCAGAGATTTTATCTTTCAGTAACCGGATGTTGGTGTTGGCAATGGCTTTCGCTTTCTTCACCAGCCCTTTGGAGAGATAAGTCCGGGCGCTTTCCAAATGCCGGGGAAGCGCCACCTGGTAGCCCAGCTTTGTGAGTAACAGGATGGCTTTGATGCCTGCATCGGTATCGTTAAAGCGGGTAAATTCATCGTTAAAAAGATAGACTTTACCATTGGGAAAGGTCCGGTTGTCAAACTGTCTGCTGTTTTTAACAAACCATTTGTCTAACGGGATTTTTGAAAGCAGCGGAAACTTACGTTGCGGTGCAAAACCCAGCATTTTGGCGCTAAGCCCTGAAAGGAACTTATTTTGCTGGATAAAATTGTAAACCGAAGGTATGAGGCTGCCCAGCCGGTTCACTTTGGCAATGTTGGCAATGAGCCGCGAGCGCAACGGAATACCATGTGCATCGTAGTAATGTTGCAGGAACTCGGCTTTCAGCTTGGTCATGTCCACACTGGAAGGACACTCTGACTTACAGCTTTTGCACATAAGGCAAAGGTCGAGGGTGCGGTAGATTTCTTCGTGGTCGAACGGATTTTTCTGTCCCGGCTTACTGATAAACTCCCGCAAAATGTTGGCGCGGGCGCGGGTCGTTTTGTCTTCGTCGCGGGTAGCCATGTAACTGGGACACATGGTGCCACCCATTTCGGCCGATTTGCGGCAAATGCCGGTCCCGTTGCATTTCTCCGTCGCACGCACTACGCCCAAATCTTTGGAAAAGTCGAACCATGTTTTGATTTCCGGTGTTTCCTGGCCGGGCGTATAGCGCAGGCTGGTGTTCATACGGGGCGTGTCGGTAATTTTTCCCGGGTTAAAAATGTTTTGCGGGTCCCAGCACTGTTTTACCGCTTTAAAAAGATTGTAAACTTTTTCGCCCACCATGAGCGGAATAAACTCACCCCGAAGGCGGCCATCGCCATGTTCGCCGCTGAGCGATCCGCGGTATTTTTTCACTAACTGTGCCGATGCACGCCCAATTTCATAAAAGGTTTGAACGTCTTTCGGGTCTTTCAGGTTCAACACCGGCCGCAAATGCAGTTCTCCGGTAGAGATGTGTGCATAATAAACGCACTTTTTTCCGAATTTATTAAGAATCTTATCAAAATCAGCAATATACTGCGGGAGTAATTCGGGGAGTACCGCTGTGTCTTCAATAACAGAAACCGGCTTGGTGTCGCCGGGCATGTTGTTGAGGATGCCCAGACCGGCTTTGCGCAAATCCCACACTTGTTTCATTTGCGGACCGGTAACCATGGGGAAATGGTACCCCAGCTTTTCTTTTTGCAGGGCAGCATCGAGGGCCTGAGCCTTTTTGTTGATTTCCGTCATGCTCTCTTCGGCAAACTCCACAATCAGGATGGCACCGGGACTGCCTTTGACAAAAAAACGGTTTTTACGTTGCTCAATGTTTTCACGGGTCAGTTCCAGAATGGTGCGGTCCATCAACTCTACGGAACAGGGTTGAAATTTCAGTGCGGTCAGGTTGGCTTTCAGTGCTTCGGCCACCGTATCCAAATGGACGCAAATGAGTGCTTTGTTTTTGGGAGGTAGCGGAACTAAGTTCAGTTTTATTTCGGTAGTCAGCGCCAGCGTACCTTCCGAGCCGGTTAGCAGTTTGGAGAAATTGAACGGTACGCCGTTGCCGGTGAAGGGGTCAGACTGCATGAGCAAATCCAGTGCATAACCCGTATTTCGTCTTTTCAGCGCCGGGTCAGGAAACTGCCGGGAAATCTCTTCGCGGATATCTTCGTCTTGAAGCATGTCCCGGATTTCTCTGTAAATTTCGCCCTCCGGTGTTTTGAGTTCACATTTTTGGGCAAACTGTTCGCTGTCGAGCGGTCCGAAAACAGCTTCGCTACCATCGCTTAAAAGGGTTTTTACTTCCAGCGTATGGTCGCGGGTACTGCCATAAACCAAGGCATGAGCGCCACAGGAGTTGTTGCCGAGCATGCCGCCCATCATGCAGCGGTTGGAGGTGGAAGTCTCCGGGCCGAAAAACAAACCTTTGGGGTCCAGTATTTTGTTCAGCTCGTCAAGGACAACGCCGGGCTGAATCCGAACCCAATGTTCTTTTTCGTTGATTTCCAAGACCTTGCCGAAATGTTTGGAGATATCCACAATGATGCCGGCACCTACCACCTGTCCGGCAAGCGATGTGCCGGCCGTACGGGGAATAAGCGACGTATGGTTTTCGCGGGCAAACAGGATGAGCTTTTTCAGGTCGTCATTATTTTTGGGATAGGCCACGGCTGACGGGACTTCGCGGTAGGCTGAAGCATCGGTGGCATACATGAGCCGGATGGCTTTGTTAGTCAGAATCTCTCCCTGAAAACTCCGCTGAAGGGAGGTAAGTTGTTGCCATAGTGCCGTCTCTTCCCGCTTCATTTAAAATAAGGTATTGATGATGACTTCCGAAAAATGATTGTCTGCCAGGATTTTTCGCAGTTGGATTTTGTCGTGCTTCTGTCCCAGTAACTTTTGTGCTGTCTTTTCTAATAGCTTTCCCCCCAGAATAAGTTGTATGCCAGCAATTTTCCCCTCTTTCACCTCCAGAGTAACCAGAAACTTTCCGTATTCCGTATCCTGTTCCTGCCGGATAGAATATTTTGGCGAATAGCCCATGTTCCATTCCCAGTGTGTATATTTTTCCTCCACAAGTTTTTCAATGGCCTGCTGCTCTTCCGGGGATAAATCCACCGTTGTACTTATGTGATAATAATCATTTAAAAACAGTTCCAAACGCTGCATAAAGTCT
>VAPK010119330.1_pt1 | contig 15380 bp, 12 predicted proteins | sample 3395031 | NCBI WGS metagenome assembly VAPK01 (sample SAMN08290443, study PRJNA428436) | hydrothermal vent metagenome | isolation source: Deep-sea hydrothermal vent chimney 1 | place: Pacific Ocean: Juan De Fuca Ridge
CCCGAGTTCAATTCTCGGTCTCGCTACTTAGAAAAAAATCAGGGATGCCACCTTGCTTTTTTTATTTTAGCTTAAAAACCATATTCTCAGGTGTGGTAATGTGTTGCTGGATATGTCTTTCTGTTTATCTATAAATGCCGGATTTCGATTAATCCTGTTTGAAACGGGACAAGCTGAATGAGAAAGTTTTTAATGATCCGAAATCAAAAATCTCCAATCGGTGTTCGGTATTAAAAAGATTGAGAATGTTTAATAGCCAAAGAGGCGGATAAGACAGGTAACACGTTATCCAAAAACACAAGCAACCTTTTCAACTTTTTTCGACCTTTCAAGTCCTGATCGACTTGAAAGGTCGAAACACGCGACCGTTTATCTCTTTCGACTTGTCAGAGACTTTTTTTTATTCCCCTGCTATAAACCATGGGTTTTTCCTTACTTTTGAATTTTTCAAGAAACTTATGGCCGCAAAAAATAGAATACTCTTTTTTAGTCTGTTCCTCCTCGGTATCTCTGCAAACAGTTTTGCACAGGCAACACATCCCTATCCTTTTGTTCCGCACGAAAACTTACGTCTCGTGGCTTATTATAACCTCGGTCCTTTTTGGGTGCATGCCGGAGATGTTGAATTGACAGCAGATACCATCACTTATGATGGCAAAAAATGTGTCGACCTTGTTGCAACGGGACATTCCTTAAAAAAATGGAGTTTCATCTTTTCTTTAACAGATCACTATCATGCTATCGTTGAACTGGATGGTTTTAAGCCGCTTTATTATGAGAAAAACACCATGGAAGGCGGTTTTTGGATCCATAATATTTATCATTTCGACTGGCATAAAAAGCGGCTCAGGGTGTTTACAGAATCCATCAGGAATCCAGCAAAAGATACTTCATACTATTTAAACAGACCGCTATTTGACGTATTAAGCGCTTCCTATTATTTGAGGACTCTTAATCCTCAAAAATTTCATCCCGGCGACACCATCCCAATCCCATTAATTACTGATGGGCAATTTGTTACATATAATATAGTATACGACGGGCCCGGTGCTTTAAAAAGAAACAAACAAAGAATTGCATGCTCTGTTTACAGCGCTAATATTACCAATAGTACTTTTTTTCAAAAAGGAAATTCCTTAAAGATATATGTAACCGATGATGACCCCCAGATTGTTGTTTATGGCGAAGCAAAAATCGTCGTTGGTTCCATCAAAATTTATCAGGAAAACTACCAAAACATGAGGCCCGTTAAAAAGAAAGATGGGCAATGAGAAAAGGATTTATCCATATTTTGGCTCTGATTTCCATGTTTTTTTGGGGAATTTCCTATATCTGGTCTAAAATAGTTTTTGAAGTTTACTCACCCCTGACCACCATTTTCTTAAGATTATTGATATCGACGGCTTTCCTTTTCCTTTTTATTTATCTGACGGGCAAAGTAGAACGCATCAAAAAAGAAGACCGCAGGATCATGTTGCTCAGTGCATTTTTTAACCCCTTTCTCTATTTCATTGGTGAAAACTTCGGTCTGAGTTTAGTTTCAGCTTCTTTAAGCGCGATCATTGTCGCCACCATTCCGGTATTTGTTCCTTTTGCCGCCTATTACTATTTCAGGGAAAAGATTCAACCGGTAAACGTTTTAGGCCTGATTATCTCTTTCAGTGGATTATTTCTGATCGTTTTATCGGGTAATTTTGAATTAAAAGCGAATCCAAAAGGCCTGGGATTTCTTTTTTTGGCGGTAATTTCCGCCATCTTTTATTCCATTGCTCTGAAAAAGCTGACCCAAAAATACAAGCCCTTGACAATCATTACCTGGCAAAACCTGATCGGTGTCATTTACATGCTTCCGTTTTTTCTCTATTTCGATGGCTCACAATTTTTAACAATCGTTCCGCACACAAACACCATTATTTATCTTATCTTGTTAGGTGTATTTGCTTCTTCGGTCGCCTTCGTTTTGTTTGCTTACATCGTTAAATATCTCGGCGTAATTAAATCAAGTTTGTACACCAATATCATTCCTGTTATTACCGCCATATTTTCATTTTATTTTTTGGATGAACACTTCACTACACGGAAAATTGTTGGAATACTGGTTGTTATAGCAGGAGTCATTTTATCTGAAGTAAGAAAAATTCGTTTCATCTATAAATCAAAAAATTTAAGCCATGAAAACTAAGGTAATCGTTCTGGGTGCAGGACTGATCGGAAAACCGCTTGCTATTGATTTAGCTGCTGATGAGAATTTTGAAGTAACTGTTGCAGACAAAGACGGTAACCGGCTAGAAGGAATTGAAGAAGAGCGCATTTCTAAAAAACACACGGACCTGGGAAACATTCCTGAATTAAAAAAACTGGTCAGTAATTACGATCTTGTTGTGAATGCCGTGCCTGGATTCATGGGCTTCAATACCTTGAAATCAGTCATTGAAGCAGGGAAAAATTGTGTGGACATCGCTTTTTATCCGGAAAATGCCATGGACCTGGATGCGCTTTGCAAAAAAAACAATATCATGGTAATTTCCGACATTGGTGTGGCTCCCGGAATGAGCAACCTACTCACAGGTTATTCGGCTGCCCAACTGGACGAAGTAGATCGTGTGAATATTTTTGTGGGCGGTTTACCGAAAGTCCGTCAGCTACCCTGGGAATACAAAGCTGTTTTTTCGCCCACTGATGTCATCGAAGAATACACCCGTCCCGCACGGCTGGTTGAAAATGGTGAGATTGTGGTAAAACCCCCTTTGACGGAAATTGAAATACTGAATTTTGACCGCGTGGGCACGCTTGAAGCCTTTAACAGCGATGGATTGCGCTCCTTGTTATTCACTATTAAAGCCAGAGTGATGCGCGAAAAAACCCTGCGTTATCCCGGTTATGCAAATAAAATCAAGTTATTGGCCGACAATGGATTTTTTGATACTGAAAAAATTAATCTTCATGGCAACAAAGTTTCTCCCTTGGAAATGACCAGCAAACTGCTGTTTGAAAAGTGGAAACTCAAGGAAAATGAGGAAGACATCACGGTAATGAAGATTGTGGTTGAAGGGAAAAAAGATCAAAAAAATCTACGTTATTCTTTCGATCTTTATGATGAATATGACCAGACCACAAAAACTCATAGCATGGCAAGGACTACGGCTTATACAGCTTCCACGGCAGTGCGGATGCTCAACTCAAAGATCTTTTATCAGCCCGGATTGTACGTGCCCGAAATGTTGGGACACAACGAAAATGTTGTTAATTTTATGTTGTCTGGCTTGGCAGAGCGTAATGTGATTTACAAAAAGGAAATCACAGAATTTTAAAAGTAAGCTTCCGGAAATACTTAAAGTGCTTATAGTAATTCAACTATAAGCACTTCCTTTTTTACCTTTTGTAGGATTGTTCAAAAGGCATCCGGTTCAGAATGGAACGTCCCAAGGTTACTTCATCAGTATATTCCAAATCATTTCCGACTGCGACGCCTCTTGCTATCGTAGTGATATTTAAATCAAAAGGGCTGAAAAGTTTGTAAAGATAATAACCTGTCGTGTCGCCTTCCACTGTAGCCGGAAGGGCCAGAATAATTTCATGGATGGTCTCGGTTTTCAGCCGCTCGATTAGATTGGCAATATTCAAATCATTGGGGCCGATACCTTCCATAGGATTGATAATCCCTCCCAAAACATGATAAAGGCCGTTAAACTGAGAAGTATTTTCTACTGCCAAAACATCACGAGTATCCGCCACAACACAAAGGGTGTTTTCGTCCCGCTTTGGATTGTTGCAAATATCGCAATACTCGCTGTCGGAGATGTTGTTGCACCTTTTGCAAAAACATATTTCGTCCCGCATTTTATTCAATGCGTTCGAAAGTTTGTGTGTGGCCGAGGCATCTTCACGTAACAAATGCAGTGCAAGCCTTAAAGCGGTCCGCTTTCCAATTCCGGGCAGGCGCGATAATTCATCCACCACACCTTCCAATAATTTTGAGGAATATTCGTTCAAATGTTAGTATTTTTGAGGGGGTAAAATTATAACAATTCACTTTAGAACTTACGTTTCTATGAAAAAAGCATTGTTGATTCTTCCGGTTTTTCTGCTGTATGCTTCGTTTTGCTTCGCGCAAAATATCAATCAGACTGACTCTTACGGCCACAAACAGGGTCATTGGGAAAGAACTTACAGCAACGGTGCTACGCGTTATCAGGGGCAGTTTAAAGACAACCATCCTTATGGTGAGTTCAAATATTATTTTCCTTCCGGGAATATCAGTGCTGTTTCGGTTTATTCAGACGATGGAAATACCGTTCACACCAAAACCTTTCATTTAGATGGGAAGCCCCTGGCTGAAGGGAAATTCGTTCATCAGAAAAAAGACAGCATCTGGAACTTTTACAGTGATATAGACGGGAAACTGGTGGCAAAAGAAAGCTATTTAAATGATCTCAAAAACGGAAATGCTATTGTGTTTTATCCATCAACGGGGAAACCGGCAGAAATAACCCATTACAAAAACGGCATAAAAGAAGGCGATTGGATCAAATACTTTCCCAACGACAGTGTTTATATCCATGGATTTTACCACGATGACACGCTGGAAGGGCCTTACAAAGTTTATGACAGTTATGGGAATCTTCAGATTAATGGCAGTTATCTGAAAGGCCTGCAAAATGGCATCTGGATCACTTATGATTCCACCGGAAAAGTATTATACAAACAGTTTTTTAAACTGGGGGTACTGAAGAAACAAAGCAAATAAATCAATCGGCTTTAAAGTATTTTGTCCAGTCCCGAAAGATGGTCAACAACATGGCTGGTCTTAGCCAAAAGGCGTGCAGCAGACTGATGCCCATCGGCGACCAAAATATGTCGAATTCCCAAATCCTGAGCCACTTCAAGATCGTGCAAAGTGTCTCCTACCAGAATACTGTCAGAACCATTTAAATTCATTTTCTGCAATAACGTCTTTGCCCTTTCCAGTTTGCCGTTCGCGTAAATATCGCTGATCCCGGCTACTTCATCGAAAAAAGGCAAGATTCCTTTGTCAGCCAGGACTTTCATAAGACTTTCATGCTCCATTGCAGACAAGATAACCTGGCGATACCCTTTATTTTTATATCTCGTCAAAACATTTAGAGCATCAGAAAACAGCTCTGCTTCAGGCAAATATTCATAATACCAATCCATAAACTCTTCTGCCATATCGTCGAAGGGTTCTTTCTTAAAATTAAAACCTACTTTTTCGTAATAGGTTTTTACCGGAAAATCAAAAATCTGAAGATATTTTTTCCTTGACAGCAAAGGTAGATTTCGGCTTTCGAGCAGGTGGTTGATACATCTTATGCAAATATCCACATCATCGAGCAAGGTTCCGTTCCAATCCCAAAAAATTGTCATAAACATAGTAGGAGTTATCGCTAGAAAAAGAGCGGGTGAAAAACAAATTTATTTTCTCTATTAAATTCCAGAGCCGGTGCAGGCACTTTTATAAAACTGATCACTTTGAACAAAAGCCGTAAAGCACGCGACTGCGTTCTGATACGTGTCCAGTCCACATCAGCAGAAAGAAAAAACCTGGGGACCCTTTGGAAACTGGGTAATGTTTGTCCATTGAGATAAGAAGGATTGGTGTAAGAACCTATCATTCCTTTGGCGCCATAACCAACTGAGACATCCAGCCAATGGGGAAATTTTGACTCTTTATTTAAAAATGAATAGATATTGATGGAAAACCAGTTGGTTTGGCCGTTGTAATCTTTCAGAATCCGCTGGAGATTATCGTTTCCCAACAGACCTGGATTATATTGAGCATAAGAAGTCGGGTGATAAGAAAACTTTGGCCGGATACGCTGATCATGCCAAATAAGCTGCTGGCTGATAAACAAAGCAGTACCCACTGTGTTGGCTGCTAAATCGGTGGGAGAAGCACCCCATTTTGCCGAAAGTCCGTCGAAAAATTCAACACTTGTCATGTAAATAAGTCCAGTAGTTCCGCCGTACCAGATGGCCTTTTTCTCGCTCATGCCTGCCCAACGCAACGCCCAGTACCCATAATTTCCTACCTCGTAGGCCGTTGTAAGATGCCCAAACTTATCTTTCATGAGCCATTCTCCCGCATCGTCTTTAAAGTGAAATCGCGTTTGCGCATAACCTTTATACCAGGCAAGATAAAGCAGCGACATAGAAGTTATATAAAACCCCGCGCCTGTCGCTTCAACGGCAAACAGTCGTTTTTTGTTGACAGGTTGAATCGAAAGGGTGTCTTGTGCCCTTGCACCTACAAAAGCAAAAATAAACAGGATAACAAGAAATTTTTTCATGAACTTAATTCAAAAAAGGTTCCAGCAATTTATAAATCTGATCTGTTTTTCCTTTCAATAACTTTTCTGATTTGGCTTCCGCCAGAAAGCGTAAATAAGGTTCTGTATTTGAAGGCCTTATATTAAACCACCAATCAGGAAATTCCAGACGGTAACCATCAAAATCGAAAGTTGCAGTCGGCGTTTCAATACTTTTGAAATGGTTCACCACGGCATCCATGGCTTCCTGCTTGCGGCTAATTTGAAAATTGACTTCACCGGTATTGGCATATTGCGAAATGTTTTCGATGAGGGAAGAAATACTTTGTCCTTTTTTCCTGAATTCTTTTAAAATGTCAAGCATGATAAGCGAAGCCATTAGCCCGCTATCGGAATAATAAAAATTTCGAAAATAGTAATGTCCAGCCAACTCACCGCCGTAAATACCGTCCACTTCTCTCAGTTTGGTGGCTCCGTAGGCTCTCCCCACGCGCCAAATCACCACATTTGCATTAAACTTTTTCAGATACTCGCCTACTGCTTTTGAAGTCCTAATATCATGGACAACCGTCTCTTTTTTATTCGTTTCCTTCAGAAAATAATGTGCTAAAAGAGCAATGATCAAATCAGGTGAAATGAATTGTCCTTTTTCATCGATAAACATCACGCGGTCGGCATCGCCATCAAAAATAATTCCCAAATCGCTGTGGTTTTCGAGAACCGATTTCTTAATTTGCTCCTGATTTTCAGGCTCCAACGGATTAGGTTCATGTCCTGGAAAAGTCCCGTCAGCCGTAGCATTTATTCTATGGTAAGAATCTCCGAAAAGGTTATCTTTAAAAAGTGAAGACATCCCATTTGAAAAGTCAATACTGAGTTTCAAATCCGAGTAATCCTGTTTGTAGGTTTTTAGAAACTCCAGATAATAGGATTTGATATCTATCTTTCGAATTTTCCCTTTTTCTTTCTCTTTCATAACCACCGGCTGGTCAGATTCTACCAGTTTTTCCAGTTGATTTAATCCATTATCGTAACCAACAGGTAAAACATCTTTTGCCGATATCTTAAGCCCGTTATGTTCTTTTGGATTGTGCGAAGCGGTAATCATTACCGAGGCATCAAAATTATACTTTCCGGTTCCCCAATACACCATCGGCGTTGTTGTTAAACCGGCATCGGCCACATTTATTCCGGCATCTGTAATTCCGCGTGAAAGCGCTTCAAACACTTCGTCGGAAGACAACCGAATGTCCCTCCCAATAAGTATTTCTCTGGCAGGAAGTACCTGCGGTAAAAAATAACCAATTCTATAGATAATTTCAGAATTTAGTTCCTTACCATACACGCCTCTAATATCGTACGCTTTAAATGCTTTCATAACTCTTCAGGTCACTTTTTAATTAAACAAAAACAGACTGGAATCTCCTGCAATAAAGGAATTGATGGCAAAACTAATGATAAAATAGCCTTGGAAGAAGTTTTGTCTTGTCGAAAAGTTTCTGAATAATGCATTTTTCAAAGACAATTTCAAGATTGAAATAAAATTCGAATAATCTCTATTCAAAGAACAGAATATTTTCCTGAATAAAATTAGAAAATGAAGCAAAAAAGTATTCTATTTCTAAAGTTTCTCGATGAGTACGGAAGCATAGGCCGCGATGCCTTCTTTCCTTCCCGTAAATCCCATTCGCTCCGTGGTTGTGGCTTTAACAGATACCTGAGAATCATCAATATTTAATATCGATGCAATTTTTCTTCTCATCTCTGAAACATAAGGTTGGATTTTGGGCTTTTCCATGACCAGTGTCGAATCAATATTTCCAATTTTAAATCCGAGACTATTGATCATATCAGCAACACGTTTCAGAAAATATGAGCTTTCTCTATCTTTAAAATTATCATCGTTATCCGGAAAATGAACTCCCAAATCCCCCAAAGCGGCAGCACCTAACAAAGCATCTGAAATGGCGTGTAAAAGCACATCTGCATCAGAATGTCCGGACAAGCCTTTTTCAAAGAGAATAAGGACGCCACCAAGTATCAGTTTTCGTCCGCTGGTCAGTGGATGGGCATCGAATCCAAAACCGACTCTAAAATCAGACATAATTAGAATCTCTGGTTCGTATTTTTGTTTCCAAAATTGAAGACAAGCGAAAATCGCAAAGTTTTTTCCAACGGGTTTTGTTGTGAAACCGTCGGGATGAGGTAAGAAAAGTCAATTCCGAGCACGTTGTATCTCAAGCCCAGTCCCAGCGTAACATATTGCCGGTCGCCTTTGTTCGGGTTCTCATAAAAATATCCTCCGCGTACAGCAAAGATATTATTGTACCAATATTCAACACCAAAAGCAAAGCTAAGTTCCTGCATCTCTTCCCTGAAACCGTCCGGGGCATCGTAAAATGACTGAACGATACCGCTGACAGGGGAAACATTGGGATTCCGTCCTTTAGAGATCACATAGGAACCATCAGGATTGATTAACAGGTTCCCAAGGCTGTCGGTGGCATAAATAGGCGGAGTAGGAACCAATAACTTATTAATATCCAGGCTAAAAGAGACCTTATTATAACCATCCAGATTCAGGGTTAAACGAGGGCCAAACCGCAAATTGGTAGGAAGGAAATCTTTCTGAATATTTGATTTATCATAAGAAATTTTACTTCCGATATTCGAGATCAACACACCCCAGGCGAATTGTGCATCCATGGAAGGAAACCAATTTACATCCTTTTGCCAGTAAAGGCCCACATCAACAGCAGCGGCCACACCGGCTGTATTTGCCACGCCCGAATTGGAAAAACCGGCAGTAAGATTGGAATAGATAAAACGGCCTGCCACAGACATGGACAGATTATCAGATAATTTACGGGCATAAGCGCCATCTATGGCATATTCATTGGGTTTATAAACGCCCAAAGTATTTCCAAGATTATCAGTAAAGGTAATATTACCCAAAGAAAAATAGCGAAGCGAAAATGCGATAGTAGAAATATCATTCAGCCTGTGAAAATAGGTCAGATAAGAAAGATTGATATCATTAACCAAATTTTTCAGCCATGGAGTATAGGAGATGGAAAAGCCGTTCGGTTCATTAATAAAAGCGTATTTTGCCGAATTCCAGTGCATGGAATTTGCGTCTGGGGAAGTAGCAACACCGCCGTCACCCATACCGCCGGCACGGGCGTCCGGCCCGATCATCAGAAACGGTACCGCCGTAGTAATAACGCGTTGTCCGGAATTCTGACCACTAAGATTATTATATGATTGAGCAGTTAACCCAAGGCTGAAAGACACAAGAGCAAAGAGTAAAAGAAATCTCGATTTCATAAATTGTTTTATTAAATAGTCATGCAAACCTAACGAAATAATATCAGTATTAGTATAAACAAATCCAAGGTTATTTTCACAATTCCACTGTTAACGTATAAATACCAGCTTCGACTGAAGGGTCTTAGTCTGACCATCAGACAATTTTACAGTCAACCTGTAGATGTAGATTCCCCTGCCAATTTTTCCACCGCGATCAGTATTTCCATTCCAGTAAACAGGCCCCGAACTAAACCCGGAAGGCTGAATTTGAGTTTTAATGGTTTTTATTTTCTGGCCGTCGAGCTGATAAATATCTATTTCCAAATTTAAGATTTTTCCCGCCTGGTTGTGATCGAAAACAAAGCTTGTACTTACAGTAAACGGATTCGGATAATTTTTTAAATCCTCCACAACCAACTGCGAAGCAGGTACCACAACAAAATTAATTGTTGCAGTAGATGAATTATTGTAAATATCCCATACTTTCAAACTCAAAGTATGATTTCCTGCCGCCAGATCCTGTAAAGGAAACCTGAGACTGCCTTTCGAGAAATCTCCCTTATCTGCCACATAATAATGATTCAGATCATAACTTTCGCTGGAATTACTGTCCAGTGTTGCCACTATGTCGTGTCCGATGCCGTTGCCTGTAGTGTTAATGCCACTGGGATCGCTGATCAGGGCATACAAAACAGGGTTGGTATCCGTAATATTTCCTGCAGAAAAAGTGGAATCGTTCAGGTAAAGCTTTATTCCCGGCCCGGTTGTATCCTGTACCGCGTTTTGATCATAGCCGCCAACAACTATATTCTGAGAATATCCCTGCCCGTCAGTAGTGTCGTTGGTAAAATAATAACTGATCCGTCCGGGACCATAACTGTAAGCGATGTCTTTTGGAACCACAAAAGAAAAATCAAATTTTCCATTGGTGATGTCTGTTTGTCCGTTGAAAAGCACGTTTTTCCAAAGCGAAAAGGTAGTCACCGGACTGTCTGCATCAGTTCCCAGCGTGGAAATAACAGAAGCTTTGTCATAGACGGTGGGAAAAAGAGTCCCGTTATAATGACTCAAAATGTTTCCCAAAGAATCTTCCACATCGCCCTGAATCCTAACGGTCGCCAGCGCCTGCAAAGTATCCGGCTGATTTTCTATTACCGCCTTTGAATTAATCTTTGTTGTTTGGGCTTTGTATTCCGGATAAGCAAGTCTCAGTGCCGGATCTCCGATAAGGACAAACTTTTTATCGTTATCACCACCCAAAACCTTGGACCGGCGGATTACATCACCGAAGCGGGGATATTGCCCATCAACTTTTTCAAAAAGATTATGGTTGTAGATGGCTGTATTCAGCGCCAGATTGGAACTGGCATAAGTTGCTCTTGTGGTTGTAAACAAAGCAATAGCGCCACCCTGATTGCTCAAAAAAGCGCGCTCACCGGCAGAAACAAGCTTTGGATTGTCAAACCTTGTAAACTCACAGGTTGCAGTAATGAAAACCGTCAGTTTATTATAATTGTCCCATGAGTTAATGTCTGAGAAAGTAAGAAAACGCTCCTGCCCCAGTCCTTCTTCGCCACCGTGTCCGGAATAGTTAAAGATCAGTGTTCCTTTATTGATACTTTCATCAATAGCTGCATTCATGGCAGGCGCAAGCTGACCGCCCGGTGTAGAAATCTGGGGGAAAGCATCCAGATATAATTTGTTTTGATTGTAAACCGGATCCTTGGTTTGCACGAGACGAGACAATGTTTCAGCATCGTTCAAGTGTGTGTTGTAATCACCGTCATCTGCAGAAAAAGTGATTATATTTCTCCACGGCCCCATGTTTTTAGAAGTTGCTGTGTCGTAGCTGATCACTTTATCTACAGCATTGGTTGCTTCAGTGAGATTATCAACCGGGAAACGGCCAATTCCGATATCCACCTTGTCACTATTGCCAGTCCCTGCACCATTCTCAAGGTAACTGTAATAATCATCAGAAGCAATTGAATTAATTGTATTTAAAGAGCTTACCGACTCCCAACAGGGCACAAAGTTGGTATTATCCGTCACACGGTCCTTGTAATCATAAGAAGCATCACCAAAAAGAAGAAGATATTTCAATCTCTTTCCCGGGTCGCTTTGATCGTAGATTCTTTTAACAAAATCACGGATGGCACTAATATCCTGTGCTCCTGAAGAAAATTCATTGTAAATCTTTTGCGGCGTTGTTACATAAACTGTCAAATGGTCCTTTTGCTCATGATAGTTTGCAAGCCGCTGAGCCTGCGACAAAAATTCCGGAGCACTGATGATCAGGTAATCAATATCATTAACAGAATGCAGATCCTGATTATCAACCTGTTCCACAAATTCAGGAGTTAAATATCCCTTGTCATCAAAAGCTATAAACGATTTTAAAGGAACCACCGCAGTTTCAAAATTATAAGTACTTCCCGATTGAGAAAGATTTACTTTCTGTGTATCCAACGGATTGGTAATATCCCAAACCGTAACCGGCTTACTGGAAGTCAGATTATAACGAGCCAAGCTCCCGCTTTTTTCCACACAGGTAAAAGGCATCTGGTCGCCGGCAAAGACCAAGTATCGTTTGGCATTCACATCAATGTAATCGAGATAACCCACAGCGCTGGCATCGCTTCGGTTGAAATTAGTCTTAATGGTAATGGTTGAAGAAGATGGTAGCAATTCAAACATTGTCTCGCCTGCTTTCCCTACATCATAATTTCCAGATGTAATTGGCATGTTCAGCGTTTTCTCAAGTGTTCCGTTGGCATAAATGGAGAAACTGTTTGAAGAAGCAGAATTGGAGGCAAAAGAGCAATCCACATATGCTTTCGCCGTATCAACGATGTTTGGAAAGTCAAAATCGAACTGATAACTACTTGTAAAATCATATACTTCACCATACCATGTACGGCCGGTTCCACCTAAGTTTTCATCATCCTGTTCATGATAGGCGAAGTCTGTAAATGTGTTCACGCTAAGGTTCGGTGTGCCAGCAGGTGCACTCTCAATCTGAATACGCTTTCCAGAAGTTGTCTTAAGTGTCAAAAAGTAATAAGCATAATCATCGTAGTAATTATCCTGATGTGAAAAATGTCCCGTGTTAGTATTGTAGTTCCATACAATGGGTCCCTGGCCATAAAACAAAATATAATCACCTGAATTCATTTTTCCATCACCGCCATCCACCACTTCGATCGGATTTTCAGTAAGGCCTGCCGGTCTGGGTGCATTGTTCACTTCCGGCAACACACCGCCACCATTCCCGTAAAGGGCGATATCAGTAGAATTGCCGTCAACGGGAAATCCCATTTTTTGCAAATCAGAATAAGTGATCTTATAAATACCACTTTTAGAAATTCTTATTTTAAACCAAGAACCCGATTCCAACACAGAATGCGTCAAATCAGAAACAATTTTTATGTTTGAATTGGATAAAGCTGCCGGATTACTTTGTTGCGGAGATTGCAGAGCAGGAAAGATGGACAACTGATCGCCAGATTGGAATTCACCAGAGAATCCTATCAGAGGAAATAAGAGTAAACCTAAAAAAAATGTAAACCTCCAGATGCGCATGTTATTTCTTATACAAAGATACAATATTGAGTTCAGTAACCAGAAAAACGATATAAATTTCAGTTTATTTTTCGATCTGTCTTGTTTCCAATACCATTGGCTACAACATTGTTGCGAACCGAAAATAATATTTATTTGTGAAAGCAAGGTTCAGTTTTAAAAAATATCTTAACATTGTGGCCAGAAATACTTTTTTGCAATTAATATTAATGAGTCCTGTCTAAAAAGATAAATTGGTGTAAATAATGAAAATCAAATCAAGACCCTTTTAGACCGGACTCATTCACGGCTATATTCATTAAAAAAAGTACAGCGAACATTCAGGTTTACCATGCTCATTTAGAAAGATTCATTATTTTTGCCTATCTGCACAGTTGGTCAGAGAAAACAATGATTTAAATTTGCCTAAACGCACGCAAATAAGGTGTCGTTCTTTTTTTGATGGACAAAAGATATTTAATTCAGGCAATAAAATTGCCAAAATTCAGTTATACACAAGAAAATAAAATAGTCAATCCATGCTCAAGGTCAAAAAGTTATTTTTAACGCTTCTCGCTTTTGGAAGTATTATCGTCCTTATAACATCCTGTAGCAACAAGTCAAGTAAGGAAGTTTCCAAGACCACCGGGTGGGCTTACAACAACCCCAAGATGGGTAATTTTGAAGTTGCACCTGCAAAACCTCAGATCACCGGACCGGGTTTGGTTTTTATAGAAGGCGGGACCTTTACCATGGGTGCCACAGAAGAAAGCCCATTTTACGAATGGGATAACCAGCCCAAGCAAGTGACTGTGAACAGTTTTTACATGGATCAAACAGAAGTAAGAAACATCGATTATCTGGAATACATTCACTGGTTGGAAAAAGTTTATGGCGCCGATTATCCGGGAGTTGTAAAAAAAGCGTTACCCGACACCAATGTTTGGCGAAAAAAACTTGCTTATAACGAGCCTCTGGTTGAGACTTATTTCCGGTATCCCGCATACCACGATTACCCGGTTGTGGGCGTAAGCTGGGTACAGGCAAATGCTTATGCGGCATGGCGTACCGACAGAGTAAACGAAATGCTACTCATCAAAGCAGGCTATCTGAGCTACAATCCCAATCAAAAAGATAGTAACAGTTTTAATACGGAAGCATATTTGGCGGGACAGTACAAAAGCCCTGTCGTCAATGGTAAAAGTGGTTTATCTAAGAAAAACGGGGACACTACAAGCCAGAAAATCAGTTTCGGCGCGGGTATTTTACTGCCGCGTTACAGGCTCCCAACCGAAGCCGAATGGGAATATGCCGCATTAGGCCTTGTCGGAAACACGGTTGGCAACCGTATAGTTGCCAGAAAAGTTTATCCGTGGAACGGGACGAGTCTCAGAAACAATAAGGAAAAATATTTGGGACAGTTCCGGGCAAACTTTAAAGTCGGAAATGGGAATTACATGGGCATTGCGGGAAGCATGAACGATGGCGCTAGTATTCCAGCACCTGTAATGTCTTACTGGCCAAATGATTATGGGCTTTACAATATGGCCGGAAATGTCAGCGAATGGGTTTTGGACGTTTATCGCCCCTTGTCGTTTGATGAAGTTAGTGATTTTGACCCATACAGGGGCAATGTATTCAAAAATGTAAAGCGTGATGCCAACGGTAGAATTGCAAGAAAAGACAGCCTTGGACATATTACTTATGTAGCTGTCAATAGTGCAGAACCCGGCAATCGAGGAAATTACAGCCAGGCTAATAATATCAATGCCAAAGATGGAGATTTCCAATCTACCATCCAGCCAAACTGGGACAACCCGTCCAAATCCGACCTTGCCAACAGTACAAAATTGATGTATGACTATGGAGTTACGACACTTATCAACGATAAGTCAAGAGTTATAAAAGGTGGTTCATGGGCGGATGGCCCTTACTATTTAAGCCCTGGTACCAGAAGGTTCATGGATGAAGATAGTGCCTCTGCCACGGTAGGTTTCCGGTGTGCTATGACACGGGTTGGAAACCCTATTTCAAATAAGAAACATACTTCAAAAAAGAAACGTAAAAAATAGCCATAGCAAATATTTGTTAATTTTAAGGGCTGTTTCCCACAAACCAAGGAACCGTCCTTTTTTTATGATTATGAATGAGATTGATCAACTTTACAGCATTTTTCTAAGTTACCCCAAAATTTGCACCGACAGTCGAAATGACGTTGAAGGG
>VAPK010821606.1_pt1 | contig 15364 bp, 14 predicted proteins | sample 3395031 | NCBI WGS metagenome assembly VAPK01 (sample SAMN08290443, study PRJNA428436) | hydrothermal vent metagenome | isolation source: Deep-sea hydrothermal vent chimney 1 | place: Pacific Ocean: Juan De Fuca Ridge
CCATGATCATTATCCATTACCATCCACTGCATAAACCAGAACAACCCGACAGAAACGACTAGCGCCAGGAAAAAAGCACCAAACAAGCGTATCACCTGCTTTCTGCCTCCGTAGCAATCGCTGGGTTGGGAATCCCTGCTTGCCTGATCTGATCCAGTACTGCAACCAATACATGAGTTTTGGTATCACGATCAGCAGCAATGATTACTGACCCTAAAGGGTTCTCGACATGCAAACGTAATACATTAGCCCGCACTGCCCGCACATCAACTGGACGTTTGTCAATCCAGATTTCTCCATTACCTTTAATTGAAACCACAATATGGGCGGTTTCATTGGGTTCACCTGTTGCCGCGCTGGGACGATTCACTTCTATCCCGGATTCTTTGATAAAAGACGCCGTGACAATAAAGAAAATCAGCATGATAAACACGATGTCAAGCATCGGTGTCATATCAATTTCCGAGGTTTCATCCTGGTTGGTATGTCGATGTTTGCGACGCATCAGTCTATTCCGCCTTTAACTGTAATTGCCGCGATAGAGAATGCAGCTCATTACTGAGTTTATTTCTGTAGCGTTTTTCCAGAAACAGTCCGGTAATTGCTACCACCATTCCCGCCATTGTTGGAATCGTTGCGCGTGATACACCGGATGCCATGGCGCGAGCATTCCCTGAGCCTTCAATCGCCATCACATCAAATACCGTAATCATTCCGGTCACTGTGCCGAGCAATCCAAGCAATGGAGCAATCGTAATCAACACGCGAATCAGTGGCGTATTAGCACCCAATAAAAGACTGGCTTCTGACAACAGCTTTTGGCGCAACATGCGTGCCTGCCAGCTGATGTGATCACTTCGATTTGTCCACTGAGATAGCCAGCGTTGACGTAAGTCTGGCAATGAAAAATGAAAAAACAATAAGCGTTCAATCAACAAAAACCACAACACCATGCTCACAAAGAAAATCGTCCATAATACAAACCCACCGGCATCCATAAATGCATTGATCGCTTCAATTTGAGACATCATTGACGACTTTCCTCTAGACTTTCAACCATCAATCCGGCGCTTTGCTCATCAAGAATCTGAATAATGCCCTTGCTACGACTGGCAACTAAACTATGAAGAAATAACAGTGGTATTGCGACCATCAAGCCAAGCTGAGTTGTAATCAATGCTTGTGAAATACCGCCAGCCATTAATTTAGGATCACCAGTACCATACAAACTAATCGCCTGAAAGGTTTCAATCATGCCAGTAACCGTTCCAAATAACCCAAGCAGGGGAGCGACAGCGGCAAGCAATTTTATAAAAGAATGGCCACGTTCGATAGACGGAACCTCCTTAGTCACTGCCTCGTCAATAATTATCTCCATTGCCTCTGCATCAACCCGCTTGTCCTGTTTGGCAGTCTGCAAAACTCGACCCAATGGATTATCATTGTGTGGCTCACTGATATTGGCAAGCTGCCAACGGGTGCGCGTAGATAGCTGATAAAGGACGACTAGTCTGTAAATCACCAATCCCAGTCCAACCAGACCTAAGCCAATAATGATGTAGCCAACAACCCCACCTTGTAGCAACCTATCCATTGGGTCAGGGGTTTTCATCAACATATTCAAAATACCACCGCGGGTGGGATCAACAGCTAGATCGGTTACCACTTGATCTGAACTGACAAAATCGTAAGCGATACCAACATAGCCAGACCCCGGCTGTTTTGGAAAATCGATGACTTGTTCTTCTTCGGGCAAAAATTGCAAATATTTGCCGTCACTGCTCAATAAATTAAAGGTTCCTATGCGCACCACAGCGGCTTGTTTGGATAGATCAGATCCTAGCAAAACATCACGTTTAAAACGAATGACTTTCCCAGATTCTGTCATTTCTTGCTGAAGCAAGAACCATAGTTGTCTTAGCTCCTGTGCGGTAATCACTTTATCACCGGACGCAAACTGCTGGAGATTGGCAGCACGACCTGGGAATTGTGCCGAGATTATCGAGCCTTCCAGATCACTTTTCAGATCAGCAGCAACTTGCCGAACCATGCCAAATACTTCACCCATTTCACCTTGGCGATTATCCAGGGCGGTTTGTAATTCAGCTAACTGTTTTTCGTTAGTGTCGAAACTGGATTGCAGCGTTGCGCTTAATTTTTGCTGTTGCTCAAGTTCGGCTTTTGCCTCAGCAAACAGTTGCTGTTGCTGGCCAAGATTGTTTTTAAAACGAATTTCGCGTTGACGATGCAGTTTATTCTCATTGTTTAACACTTGCTGTACTTCGGTCAGCAAATGGTCAATCTCAGTATGTTCAGCGCTAACCGGTGACAATGAGCATAATAGCCAGAACAATAAAACAAACCCAGGTCTGAGTGTAGTATTCAACATGGTGATGACTTTCTTTGCTTTGCTTGCTATGGCAATCATTGGGCTGCCTCTGCTGTCGGTACAGGTAGCACCAACATATCAGGCGCGATCTCCTTACGTGCTGTTCTCAGTGCTTGCCTTATTGAGCGCTGATAACTGTCGGACAGTGGTTCCCATTGTGTGGATCCTTGATTCCAGACACCGGTTTTTTTACCGTCCAGCGTCTGATAAAAAGTGGCAACCCGACCCAGGCGGAAAAAATCAACAGGGAAATTTTGATTATCAAGTTTTAACTCACCTCGATATGATTCAATAGTGTATCCATAATCATTTTCGATTTGGTAAGCTTCCAGAATCTGGCGAAATTTTTCAGAGACTGTAATATCAGCTCTGGTCATGGTCTGATCAAGTTTGCGCAGTCGAGCATTACGTTCTACTGGTAAAAAAGGGATATCTGCCGCAACAAACAGGTGTAATTTTTTCAGCATGGATACCATTAACGGCACAATTTCGTGTTGAGTTTCCTCCAAATCTTGCACTTGTTGTTTTAGAGAAATCTTCTCTTCCTGTTGCGAATTGACAACATTTTGCAGATATTCGTTATAACTTTTTAAGTTATCAGCCTCGCGCAGCATTTGCCGATATCGTTGAACCATTGACTGTTTTTTGTCATCCAATGCGTTAATGCGCGACTGCGATTGTTGTGCCGTTTTAGTGCGCTTTGCGTCCGCCTCAATGGCTTGTGATATTCCAGCGCTATAGGCAATTGTATTTACCAAAAAACTGCTTGGCACAACGATAAAAAGACAGATTTGTCTGAGAATAAAGGCTAAATTAATCATATTCAAATTAGATGGGAAACTGCGTTAGCGGGTTAGGAAATGGAATAAAAATGACAGTGCTGGTCATCCAGCGAATGATAAGTACCCGATCATAATTAATTTAACATGTTGCTTGTTTTTTTTCTCATCTTCGGAGTTGCATAGCACACTATGCGCCTATTTCTACGCCTTGAAGCTGAAAAAAAATCCTGTGCAAAATTGTTAAATTAATTATGATCAGGTACTTATACTCTTCGCACATGAAAATTCAGCATTTTGGGCACGCACGGTTTGTGTGTAAATTTGGTGCGGATAGCTGCGTTGGAAAACCTTGCTGTAGAGTGACTACAGCTAAGATTTTCCGCCTTACTCTCCACAAAATATCACGCACACAATATGCTAAATTTTCATGTGCGAAGAGTATAATTCTGACCATCACTTTATGAGTGTCTGATTTTTTCAAAACTGGATTGTTCATTTACACTGATTATAATATGATAGAATCAGTGCGGTTAGCCACCACCGAATGCAACAAATTTTTGCAAATCATATCAGGATATTCAACACAACAGTGACTACAGTAGCACTTGAATTAAGAAGTGGAAGCTATACACTACCAACTTTACGCCTGTTTGACGGTAATCTGGATCTCATTCAACAACAACTCAAACAAAAGATTGATCAGGCACCCAGCTTTTTTATTCATTCTCCTGTCGTTATAGACTTACAGGAGTTTACAGGTGATGAGCTTGATTTTCCTGCATTGACTAAAGTGATTTCCAGTTTGAAAATGCACATGATCGGGGTGCGCGGCGGTAGCCCGGAATTACATGCACTAGCGACTGAATGTGACTTGGCTGTTTTAACAGTCGGAGCAGCCAGAAGCCCAGAAAAAACCAGCGTCGATCAAGCAATTGATACATCAAAACAACCGAATGCATCGAATGTTGTTACAGAAGTTAACGATGATCCGCAAGAGCCTGAACAACCTGACTTGGTAATGTTTACCTCTGAAACCATTTCCACACCAATACGATCAGGCCAGCGTCGCTATACGCGCAATGGCGACCTGATTGCTTTAGCTCAAGTTAGCGAAGGTGCGGAACTAATGGCTGATGGAAACATTCATATTTATGGGACGTTACGTGGTCGTGCCTTGGCAGGTGTTCAAGGTGATACATCAGCACGCATTTACTGTCAGAATTTACAGGCTGAGCTTGTCGCTATTGCAGGACATTACCAAGTCAGTGAAGATATTGATGATGACCTGAGAAATCAACCAGTTCAGATCTATTTGAATGACCAGACTCTAGTCATCGAAAAACTTTAGAACGATACATATACTCAGTAAAAAAATCAGTCAATTGAAATATCAAGCAGGTTAGAGGAGAGACTCTGTTGGCCAGAACCATAGTAATTACCTCTGGAAAAGGGGGCGTCGGTAAAACGACAACAAGTGCATCGTTTGCCATGGGCTTAGCTAAAAACGGACATAAAACAGCAGTCATCGACTTTGATGTTGGTCTGCGTAATCTCGATTTAATTATGGGGTGCGAACGCAGAGTTGTTTATGACCTAGTCAATGTTATCAACGACGAAGCCAATCTTAACCAAGCGCTTATCCGTGACAAGCGCTGCGATAACTTGTATATACTTCCCGCCTCTCAGACACGAGACAAAGATGCATTGAGCCAGGAAGGCATCGGTAAAGTCATTGATGCGCTCAGTAAAGATTACGATTACATTGTTTGTGATTCCCCGGCAGGTATCGAAAAAGGTGCAATGCTCGCAATGTATTTTGCCGATGATGCAATTATTGTCACTAATCCAGAAGTATCCTCAGTGCGTGATTCAGATAGAATGCTGGGCATTATGGCAAGTAAATCGCGTCGAGCAGAACAGAATGACGAGCCTGTCACCGAGTATTTACTGTTGACTCGCTATGATCCATCGCGTGTCAAACGTGGTGATATGCTGAGTGTGGAAGATGTACAAGAGATTTTGTCGATGGATCTTCTGGGTGTTATTCCAGAATCACAAGATATATTAAATGCATCCAATTCAGGAGAACCGGTAATTCTACAGGAAAAAACTGATGCGGCTCAAGCATACAAGGATGTTGTTGGTCGTTATTTAGGCGAGAATATCCCACAACGCTTTATTAACCAGAAAAGCTTTCTGGGAAGGCTGTTTGGAGGTTAGTGAAACATGAGCTTACTCAAATTTTTTCGCACCAGGCGAGCTAGTAGCGCATCCGTTGCCAAAGAGCGCCTGCAAATTCTGGTTGCCCATGAACATGCACAACGCAGAACGTCGCCATCTTATCTGCCAATGTTACAAGAAGAACTCCTTGCAGTTATCAGTAAGTACGTCAATATCAACCCAGATGATCTGAAGGTGACACTTGAGCAAAATGACCATGAAGAGATTCTTGAGCTAAATATTGTTCTTCCAGACGAAGCTCAGAAAAGCGAGAACCATAGTCAAAATGGGAATACAGTGCAGAGTTCTTAGGTTACCGCAAGAGGCATTTTATAATTCCTTCACTGATCATTTTCTCAATGATCAGTGATTTTCATGTTTCGATTTTTTGAGACGTGTATTGTTTTACGCCCAGAGTAAAAACAACCTGTTCATTTGATCTCGTGCTGGATTGATATACATTCAGAAAGCGATACTTGCTGACTAGCATTCTACCTCACAGAATCCTCAATTTATCAAGAAAACACACAAAAACTGATACCATACAATCAGTTAAATACACAAACAAATAGCGCGTCATACCGCCGCATCAATCACAGGAATCCTATACCATAATGGAACTAAACAGCTATAAAAGCAGCTGGGATCAACGCGTCACTTCATTACAATCAGGTGCAATTGCTGTTGATGGTAGTGCAACAGAGGAAACACTAGTCAGTAACGGTCAATGGACAGCAGCACAAGTAAAATCTGCATTAGATATTATCCAGGCAGATACTGTCTTGGAATTGGGTTGCGGCATCGGTCGTATTGGCAAAGAGTTAGCAGCAGATTGCAAACAATGGATTGGAGTTGATATTTCAGAGAATATGATTAATGGTGCTCAACAGCGCTTACAATCACTGGAAAATGTCTCGTTCCACACTCTACCCAGTAATAATTTATCAGTCCTGGAAGACGCTTCAATCGATAAAGCCTATTCTATTGCAGTATTCTGCCATCTCGATAAAGAAGACTTATTCAACTATTTGCGCGAACTGCGACGTGTTGTAAAACCAGGTGGCACTATTTTTGTGGAAACTTGGAATCTGAGCCATCCAATTGGCTGGAAACGTTGGCAATACGAAGCTGACAACTGGGTCAACATGGACCATTCTCAACGCAAAGACGTCGCTCGCAATCAGTTTTGCACACCAGAAGAATTTTGCTTATATGTTGAAAAAGCCGGTTTTGAAGTGATCAGAGACTATTCAGATTCTGTCTGGATACAAGTGATTGCCAGCAACCAACTGAACGCGGCCAGTCAAACTGAACTCGCTAAACGACTTGATAACCATCAATCAGAATTTGTTTATTCCAACATATTTTCAACGCTGTTTGAAAAAACCATGCAAGTTTCATTTAATGAAATTACTGCACAGCAAATGATGGATTATATCGATGAACTTGGTGATGCACCGGAAGCAGAGCTATATCGCAGATACTTGGTCGGCTTATGGAAAAACAACGAAGCTATCTGGGGTAAATGCTCATATTCATAACGTAACTGCTCAGATTGCCCTCTATTTTGTCCAATAGCCGCGTTGAAAGTGCTCATTTACAACCTGTAAACTCCGCGCTTTCGCCTTGCTCTTGAACAAACTAGAGGGCAATCTGAGCAGTTACACATTACGCTGAGTAGTTACTTCATAACATCAACTGCATGATTTAAACACGAGGGAATACTCATCAGTATGGGTTTTAACAGATTAATCCTGGTAATCGCCAAGTCACTGCTGAAATGTTAACAATACCTGTACTGGCATACCACTCTGCCAATATTGCAGGGAATGATTACCACAATAACGACCACACCGCGCTATCTCACGACCTCAAAACAATCAATCGTCTTGGCTATCAGATCATCCCTGCAAACTGGCTGGCTGACTGGCTTGCAGGTCGCAGAGACCTGGATCAGACCGGACACTATGTCGTATTGACCTTCGACGATGGAGTTAGTCTGGATTTTCACGATTGGGTTCATCCGGAGCATGGATTACAAAAAAGTTTTTTTAACATCCTCAAACAATTTTCCCTGAAACACCCAAAACAACAGCCCAATGTTCATGCCAGCAGTTTTGTGATTGCGTCCAGGCAAGCCAGAGAAAACATTCAGGAAAAAGCATTGTCGGGTCATCCATTATTGAGCGATGACTGGTGGATTGATGCAGAAAAAACACCATTCTTATCAATTGAAAATCATTCCTGGGATCATAATCATCCAGATTGTGGGATAACCGCTCAGAAAGATGGAATCACTGGTAGTTTTGACGTCATCGACAGTTATGATGAATGTGATCAGGAAGTTCGTCAGGCATCAGAATTTATTCACGGGTTAATTGAAAGAAAAAGCCTCTTATTTGCTTATCCCTGGGGGCAATACAGTGAATACATAGCCAATGAGTATCTTCCAGGCTTCCAGAATGAACACCAGATCAAAGCAGCATTTACCACAGAACCAGAGACTGTCCATTCACAAACAAACCAATGGTTAATCCCGCGTTATGTTTGTGGAGAACAATGGAAAAATCCTGAACAATTAATTCAAATCATTCGCCACAGTTAAAACCCCGGCACGCAAAAATGTAGCGTTAATGGTCTTATCCATTCAATAACCAAGCATCTGTCAAGTTAATGCAGATAAAATTATTTTCAGATTTTATGAGAAGCAATGTACCTGCACATAGGACTACAAAAGGGTCATTTCTCATAGTAATTGTTGTTTTCACAATCCTGAAATATCTGTAATTGATTGTCTATTTATTTAATTGTTAAACCCAACTGTCTTGAAATATTGCCATTGACTCAGTATTTGAATACAATTCTTGCTTGTATAGAGTTGATTTTATATCTCCTTAAATTAGATTCTTGATCACACTACTTTAAATCCTCACTCCTTAAGGAGCACATAGAAAGATTAGTCCTTTATAAAAGTCAGAAAACAATCGCCGCGAGGTAAGCCATGAATACTAAAAATAAATATACGTTTAGTGTAAAAACAGAGTTATTTTTTCAACTCAATTCAAGCCACACTTATCACCAATATTTTTTCATTTTGGCATTGTTATTCTGCTATAGCTCAATAGCTAAAGCAGATTTCACGACAACGGTTCAATCTGTTCATAGCGGAAAATGTCTTGAGGTTGCGGGTGGGTCAAACTCCAATGGGGCAAATGTCCAACAATGGAACTGTGTCGATGTTGATCAACAAAGATTGACTTTTATTCCTGTAGCAAACAAACCAGATGTGTACACGATTCAATTTGAACATAGCGATCAATGCCTGGATGTGTCTGGCGGGTCAACTGAAAATGCTGCCAGCCTGATCCAATGGCCTTGTCATGGTGGTCTCAATCAACAATTTAAATTAAATTCTGAAGGGAATAACACTTATTCTCTAATAATTCAGCACAGCAATAGAGTTGTCGATGTTGAGGGTATCTCCACTGCTAATGGAGCTGATATTCATCAATGGGATTGGTTAAATGCCAACAATCAGAAATGGGTGTTATCCAATCCAGTTGACCCTGTTATTGATGATCCAATAACCAGCGATGAGTTTACTACTGCGGTTCAATCAATTAATAGTGGAAAATGTCTTGATGTTGTGGGCGGGTCAAACGCCAACGGGGCAAATGTTCAACAATGGGATTGTGCAGATGTTGATCAACAAAGATTGATTTTTATTCCTGTAGCAAACAAACCAAATGTGTACACGATTCAATTTGGACATAGTGGCCAATGTCTTGATGTATCTGGCGGATCAACTGAAAATGCTGCCAGCCTGATTCAATGGCCTTGTCATGGTGGTCTCAATCAACAATTTAAATTAAATTCTGAAGGGAATAACACCTATTCTCTGACAATTCAACACAGCAATAGAGTTGTCGATGTAGAAGGTATCTCCACTGCTAATGGAGCTGATATTCATCAATGGGATTGGTTGAATGCCAATAATCAGAAATGGATGTTAACCGATATTAATGATGATCCAGTAGATCCTGTTGACGATCCTAGCAGTACTGCAATTAAGGGTCGGTGGAGCAGTGTTATTGGTTGGCCACATATTGCAGTATCAGCAGCTAATCTCCCAGATGGACGGATTTTAACCTGGGCCTCCAATGAAACAACAGCATTTCCTGTTGCAGATCAATTTACCCATTCGGCTATTTTTAATCCCGCTAACAATAGTTTTGAAACCACCAACAACCCCAGCCATGACATGTTTTGTGCTGGTATTTCGATACTGGAAGACGGAACAATACTTGCCTCCGGCGGCAATCCTCAGTTACGAAATACAAGTTTGTTCAAAACTAATTCATTCAGTTGGTCAGCCGCTTCTTTGATGAATCAACAGCGTTGGTATGGCACTAATTTAACCTTACCGAATAGCGAGGTATTTTCGACATTTGCCAAAGGTGCTAATAATTCCCCTGAAGTTTATTCACCAGGCTCCGGGTGGACGGATGTGCCGGGTGCCAGTATGGATGACTTATTGAATGAGCAAAATACTGCCAATACGAATGCTGCTAACGACAGCACAACTGCTCAATGGTACGCGTTTATGCACGTTGCTCCAGATGGTCGAGTGTTTCATTCTGGGCCAACCCAGACCATGCACTGGTTTGATACAACAGGAAGCGGAAACGTAGTTAATGCTGGGACACGATTAAATGGAGACAGACATCGTCAGTTTGGCAGCTCTGTTATGTATGATGTAGGAAAATTGCTAGTCACTGGTGGTAATGATCGACGCTTAACACCTCCTTCAACGCCAACTGCGATGACTATCAACATTAGCGGTGCTTCTCCGGTAGTATCGCCAACTCAATCAATGCAGTTCTCCAGGGTTAATCATAACTCCGTCATGTTGCCAACGGGTGAAGTGCTCGTTATTGGTGGGAACAGCAGTGGAATTTTATTCAGCGATTCAGGTTCTGCATTTACACCAGAAATATGGAATCCTCTAACCGGCCAATGGCGAGCGATGGCTAATATGGTAATTCCTAGAAATTATCATTCGCTCGCTTTATTAATGGAAGATGGAAGAGTTTTGTCGGCGGGCGGTGGTTTGTGTGGTACTTGTTCTGCCAATCATCAAGATGGTGAAATTTTTTCACCACCTTATTTATTTAATACTGATGGGACTGCGTCCGTCAGACCCGCTATTACCTCGAATCCTGGCAGTACTCAAGCTGGGCAATTTATTAATGTATCAGCCTCCGGTAATATCTCACGTTTTAGTATGATTCGCTTATCAAGCGTGACTCACAGTATCAATACCGATCAACGCTATATACCTGTTGATTTCCAGGCGGTTGGCGAGAATCAATACGAATTGGCAATGAACGACAACCCCAATGTTTTGATAGCGGGAAATTATTGGTTATTTGCTATCAATGCTGAAGGTGTCCCATCGGTTGGCGAGTTAATTCGCGTCAGACGCTAGAAATTCAAGCAACCATTAAAAAAGATTGCGCTCGCAGTGTTTGACTTGCGAGTGCATCTTCCTCAACCACTAGTGTTACAACCCGTAAGTTCGTACCCTACTAATCGTTCGTCATTCCCGAAGTCATTTATCGGGAATCCATACTCAGCAATAAATTTCCGATAAAAGACTTCGGGAATGACGGATTTATTAGTTACCGAACTTACAGCTTGTAGCTAAATCTACCCATAGAATCTCATACCAAACAAGTTTTCTTGCATTGTTTTTTTACTGACGAAAAAAGGATTGTGTGAGTCCAATGTAAGAGGTGTTTGGATTTTTACAAAGTGGATATGGTTCTCATCATTGCTTATAAGTGCCGTTGTTATAAATTATGGCTTCATTTCTAAAGCTTCAGGCTTGAACAGTTTTTTGTAAGATGATAATTGGATTGATCAAAAATCTGATGTTAATGGTACTCATCGTAGGCTCGATTCTGCCAAGCCTGGTTGAATCAAAGTCTGAACAAAACTACTATCCACTGACGAGATTAACTGATAGCGGGCGCTTGCAGTTTACAATCCGATCGCAAGTGCTTCCAATCCCCCTCAATAAACTTCACAGCTGGACAGTTAAGATCACTAAAGTTGACGGTGATCCGGTTCAACCGCTGGAAATTCTTATTGACGGAGGTATGCCCCGGCATCAACATGGCTTACCAACCCAACCAGCTATTACGCGTTATCAGGGAAACGGAGAATATTTGATTGAAGGTCTCCAGTTTCAAATGGAAGGCGTTTGGCAATTGCGCTTTAAATGTTTGGATGATAACGGTTGGGATCAGATAATATTCAAGATTTTGGTGGGTGCTGACAAGATTGAACAAAATTCTGGATGGAGCGATTCTGAGTTGGCCGTGTTAAAAAGTTTGTGGATCGGTTCTATTCCAAAACTGCCGTCAGATCCATCTAATACAATCGCTGATAATCTTCAAGCGGCTAAATTCGGTCATAAAATATTTTTTGATCCAGGTTTCAGTCGTAATCAACAAGTATCCTGTGCAACTTGCCATCAACCTGAGCAACATTTTACAGACGGCAACAAACAGTCGAAAGGCTTGTCAAAAGTTAATCGCAATGCTCCAAGCTTAATCGGTGTTGCATATAATCGCTGGTATTATTGGGATGGTCGGCGTGACAGCCTCTGGGCGCAAGCACTTACACCATTTGAAGCAGCGCAAGAAATGGGTATAACCCGGGTCGATGTGTTGAAGATTATTGCTACACAACCGAGTTACCACAATGCTTATCAACAACTTTTTGGCCCTCTGCCTGAGTGGATTACGCAAAACACATCAACTGTAAAAGCAGCGAGCCCGATTGGCAGTGACAATGAAAAATTTGCCTGGAAAACCATTCCGCCGCGAGATAAACGTGCCATTAATATTGCCTTCGCTAATATAGGTAAAGCGATTGCTGCCTATGAAAGAAAATTACTTCCCACACCTGCGCTGTTTGATCGCTATATTGAAACCCTATTAAATCAGGGCAACGAAAAAGCTCAATCACTATTAACGCCTCAACAACAAACAGGAATGAAGCTATTTATCGGTGGGGATACACAATGCCTGACTTGTCATAACGGCCCTTTACTAACCAATCAGAGTTTTCATAACATCGGAACCGGACTTAATGCCGATCAATCTCAAGACATGGGAAGGATTCTCGGAATACAGTCGGTATTATTGGATGAATTTAATTGCCAGGGTCGATACAGTGATATACCGCAAAGGCAATGTGATCATTTGTTATACATTAATCGACACGAGATTGGTGCATTAATGAATGGAGCATTTAAAGTCCCGTCCTTAAGAAACGTGCATAACACTGCACCTTATATGCATGATGGTCGTTTTGCATCACTGCAGGAAGTACTCAAGCATTACCAAAACCCTCCAGACAAAACTCAAAGGATCCACGAAATTAGTAAACTTGACTTGTCTACTAAAGATTTAGAAAACATAGCAGCATTTTTAAAGACGCTATCAGTACCAATCATTACTTCAATAGAGTGGTTAAAAGCTCCTGTTAATCAATAGTTCAACGAATAAACATCTAAGTACTCGACCATAAATCTTTTAACATTATTACTTGTCTTTTTTATCATCCTCAAACAATTGTCCCTGAAACACCCAAAACAACAGCTCAATGTTCATGCCAGCAGTTTCGTGATTGCGTCCAGGCAAGCCAGAAAAAACACCATTCCTATCAATTGAAAATCATTCCTGGGATCATAATCATCCAGATTGTGGGATAACCGCTCAGAAAGATGGAATCACTGGTAGTTTTGACGTCATCGACAATTATGATGAATGTGATCAGGAAGTTCGTCAGGCATCAGAATTTATTCACGGGTTAATTGAAAGAAAAAGCCTCTTATATGTTTATCTCTGGGGGCAATACAGTGAATACATCGCTACTGAATATTTCCAAAATTCCAGTATGAACACCATAATAAAAGCAACTTTTATCAAGTAAACAGTTATTCAATGGGACAATGTTATAATGATCTTCTGGCAAATATGACAATATTCTTGTTGTGTTGAAATAAGGAGGCAGGGGAAACGTTGTGAATGAACAAACAAATAAACTACGTTGGGGGATTTTGGGCGCGGCAAGAATGACCGAGGTCATGTTGCCTGCAATTGTTGAAGCATCAAATGCACAATTGGTCGCTGTCGCTAGTCGACGACCCGGGGCGGCAACCGGAGTGTTGAAAAAATGTGGAGTTGGGCAAAGCAGCATCAACATCTATGACAATCCCGATCAGCTGCTTGATGATCCTGAGGTAGAGGCCGTGTACTTGCCCATGGCAAACGAAGAGCATGCTGAATGGGCGCTACGAGCAATTGAACACAAAAAACACGTTCTTTGTGAAAAGCCGATGGCACTAAAAGTGGCCGATATCGATGCTATTGAAGCCGCCGCCAAACAACATGGTGTGACAGTGATGGAAGGCTTTATGTATCGCTTGCATCCTCAGCATGCGCGTGCCTGGGAAATTATTAATTCAGGTGCCATAGGAGAAATTCGTACGGTACGTTCGTGCTTTTCTTTTCTCATGGCTCCTGCCCGAACCTATCGTATCTCGCGTAATATTGAACAAGGCGGGGGAGCGATGTGGGATATTGGTTGTTACGCGATTCACACATGCCGTATGTTTTTCCAAGAGCTGCCCACGACCGTTATTGCATCATACAAAACCATCGACAGCGGCGCCGATGTGAGCAATATTGGTGTACTCGACTATGGTGATGGCAGATATGCACAGTTCGATTTTAGTTTTGAACGCGCACGGCGCGCTGAATATGAGCTGATTGGAACCAAAGGTGGTTTGAAATGCCATAATGTCTGGTCAAAAGCAAGTGATACCCCAATAATTTCCTGGTGGAACGAAGCCGGTGAGCAACAAGAAGAACAATTGCCGCCAGCCAATCATTTTCGTCTGGAAATCGAACACTTCACAGATTGTGTGTTGAACAATCATCCGCCATCGCTGTCGTTGGAAGATGCAAGACAAAACTGCCAAACTGTCGTTGCCGCATTGCAATCGGCACAGCAAGGTCAATCAATTAAAATCTCAACATCCTGAGTCATGCGACAAATCATTCTGGATACAGAAACAACCGGTCTCGACCCTAAGCAAGGACATCGAATTATCGAAATTGGCTGTGTCGAGTTGGTAAGTCGAAAGTTGACTGAAAACAACTATCAAGTGTATTTAAATCCAGAACGTGAAATTGATGATGGTGCCCTGGAAGTGCATGGGCTGAGTACAGAATTCCTGGCTGATAAACCACATTTTGCTGACATCGTTGATGAATTTCTGGCATACGTTAGCGGCGCAGAATTGATTATTCACAACGCACCATTTGATGTTGGTTTTATTGATGCTGAATTGAAGCGTCTAAAACACAAACAAAAGCTGGAAGCCATCTCCACTGTGTTTGACACATTAACCTTTGCGCGTAAAAAACATCCTGGGCAAAGAAACACACTGGATGCATTGTGCAAGCGTTATGCTGTCGATAACAGCAGCCGTAATTTGCATGGAGCGCTACTCGACTCGCAAATTTTAGCGGATGTTTATTTAGCAATGACTGGCGGGCAAGTGTCGTTATTGCTGGGTAACAATGATCAACAGTCAGTGTCTGATGGCGAAGCTGAAATCAGTCAACGTTTGGCTAATGGTCAACGCACGCGAATTTTACGTTGTACTGCAGAAGAATTGGCAGAGCATCACAGCTATTTAGAGAAAATAGAACAAACAAATTCTAATAAAACACTTTGGAACCAATAAACAAGTAGCGAAACTTTATTGAGTAAGTTAACATAGGCGATCAATCTGGAGAGGTGGCAGAGCGGCTTAATGCGGCGGTCTTGAAAACCGTTGACGGGTTAAACCGTCCGGGGGTTCAAATCCCTCCCTCTCCGCCATATCAATATC
>VAPK010022237.1_pt1 | contig 15363 bp, 12 predicted proteins | sample 3395031 | NCBI WGS metagenome assembly VAPK01 (sample SAMN08290443, study PRJNA428436) | hydrothermal vent metagenome | isolation source: Deep-sea hydrothermal vent chimney 1 | place: Pacific Ocean: Juan De Fuca Ridge
AGGCGGCCAGCACCTGACGGGGGTGAAGCAGACCTGCGCCCATGGCGACGGCTACGGCTGAACCCGCGAGTGTGCCCTGTAGAAATGATCGACGTTGCATTGTAAATGTTCCTCCAAAAAATGTGGTTATTTTATTTATCTAAAGGAAATACATAGCAAGGATGAGGCCAGGCCAGATTGATAAACTATCAATGACTTAGCGGGACATTCTTAGCGGGGTTAGTATTTGATATTGCATTATGCAATGAATGACATTGCACAATGCCTTATTCGTCAAGTGAGTCTGTTTTATCGTAGCTCTGAAGTTTGCGCCACAGGGTTGATTTATTGATACCCAGAACGCGGGCGGTTTGTTCGCGGTTATCATGGCATTCCGTCAGCACCTTGAGGATGTAGCGTTGTTCCAGTTGATCCAGACGGGGGAAATCATGATCAATTCCCTCTGCCTGATTAAGTGTAGACAAATGTTCGATGTGCATGAGGGGCGTATCGGCGAGTACCAGATGACGTTCAATCACATTGCCCAGTTCACGAATATTTCCGGGCCAGTGATAATCCAGCAGTAACTTCATCGAGGCCGCATCAAAGCCACTGACTTTACGTTGATACTGGTGGGCAAGTTTATGAATAAAGTAATTCACTAATTCAGGAATATCTTCACCTCGCTCACGCAGTGGCGGCACGATAATTTTTACCACATTAAGGCGATGGTAGAGATCATGGCGGAAGCTTTTATCGTGAACGAGTTGCTCAAGTTGACGATTGCTGGCAACGATAAAGCGCACATCAATGTCGATCAGGCGGGTGCCCCCGACGTGGGTAATTTGCTGTTCCTGAATGACGCGCATGAGTTTCATCTGCATGTTGTCACTGATGTTGCTGATTTCGTCCAGAAACACCGTGCCCCCATTCGCAGCTTCGAGAAGTCCAGTTTTGTTTTGATGTGCGCCGGTAAAGGCCCCTTTTTCATGGCCGAAGAGTTCACTTTCCAGCAGGGTGTCGGTGAGTGCGCCGCAGTCAATAATCACAAAAGGTTGATCAACGAACTGACTCTGAAAATGAATGGCACGGGCGACCAGTTCTTTGCCGGTGCCAGATTCACCCTCAATAATAATATTGCAGCGAATGTCGGAAATTTTATTGACGATATCACGGATGGCCTGCAGTGCGGGTGCCTGTCCAATCATCCCGAACTGTGGTTGCTGTTCATCGAGCTGTCGTTTTAGTTGCTGGTTTTCTTTGAGCAGGGCGCGATAGCCGAGCGTTTTATCGATTAGAATTTGCAGCTCATCCATGTCGAAGGGTTTTTTTATAAAGTCGCTGGCTCCCAGACGCATGGCTTCAATCGCATCTTCGACATTGGCATAGCCGGTGATAATGATAAAAGGAATGTCCTGATTAATGCGTCGTATAGCCTGTAATAATTCAAGTCCGTTCATGCCTGGCATACGCAGATCACTGACGATTAAGGCCGCACCATGTACCTTAAAATACTCCAGTGCCGGTACCGGGTCAGAAAATACTTTGCAGCTAAAATTGGCACCTTCACTGAAGCGACGCATCAATTCCCCGCTACGCGGATCATCATCGACAAATAATATTTCAGTTTGCGTGCTCATGCTGAATCAGGGGGCTGTAATGGCAGGCTGATGCGAGCTTTGGCACCGCCTGCAGGGTTGTTTGTAAGGCTCAGTATACCCTGATGGCGTTCGATGATGCCAAGGCTGATGGATAGCCCCAGTCCGCTGCCCTGCCCTTCTGCTTTGCTGCTGAAAAAAGGATTGAAAATTTTGTCGTGAATGGCGGCATCGATACCGGAGCCCTGATCATCCACCTCGATGATCAACTGCGTATTTTCACGGCGGACAAACAGGGTGACTGTTGCCATCGGGGGACTGGCAGCAATGGCATTAAGCAGCAGATTAATTAAAGCCTGTTGCAATTGCAGTTCATCAGCGTACATGTCGCCATGATAGTGATTATCGAGGTTGAGCGTGATTGGCTTATCAGCGGCACTTTGTTGCACCAGACTCAGGGTTTTTTCAAGCCAGGGTTGAACTGGAAAATGATGGTAGTCGGGCGGTAGTTGGCGGGCAAAATTAAGTAGGCCCTTGATGATTTCGGATGCCCGCAGGGTTTCGCTACGAATGTCACTTATATCCTTAAGTAATTGTTGTTGTATTGTTTTAACTTCGAGGTGATCACTTTTAAGGCTGCGTTGAATCAGTTTGCTATAGGACAGAATATTGTTTAGTGGGTTATTAATTTCATGGCCGATACCGGCGGCCATGAGGCGGGCGCAGTCTCGATCCCGTTGCGTGGTTTCGAGAGTATCTACCAGGTAATTAAAGGCACGGGTCAACTCATGAATTTCATCAATGTTTTGAGTTGATTCTTCAGGTCTGGTTGGTTGTGAATTGCCGTCGGCAAAATTTTTCAGGTGGGTGGCCAGTGACTGAATTGGCCGACTCAGTTTTTCGGCGGTGAGCAGGGTGACCAGCAATGCAATCAGTAGACTGCCTGCGGCCAGTAGCCAGATGGTCAGGCGAATCTGCTTAAAGGGTGAGGCAATGATTTCTGGCTTGATGCGCGAGCGGATAATCCAGCTTAGTAGTTGATCCGGGTAGGGCTGCATTTCGATATAATAGAGCTTGCCATCTGCAGGTGAAATTTCCAGTGAGCCTTCGCCCTCTTCGCCTAGCGCATCTAACCAGTGGCTGCCATGGGCAGGAAACATAAGCTGGTTGCGGATTTGATTAAAATAAATATCCTGTTGTTTGTCATAAATTAATTGCCCGTGGCTGGGCGTGTCGGGGTTGTTTTCGATAATAGAGAGCTGGCCATCATACAGGCGCGTAGCGTGCGCGATGATGTGATCCAGCTGGCTGCCGATTAGGGTCACTACCAACGCGCCCACATGTTCATTGTGATAATAAAGTGGCACTATATAATCCAGCAGTGGAAAAATATTTTGCAGATGCTCAGCTCCTCGGTCCTGCGGTAGAGCGATACTGCTAACTTCGTTTACCGGCATCGCCTGCACCTCAGCAATGAAACTATCGGATTGAGTCTCCTCCTCAACATAGGGGATACCATTGAGGCTGTCATAGACGGCGGAACTGCGCTTATTGTGGCTGACTTTGACCAGCGTATTCCCCTGGGCATCGAGCAGACGCAAATAAAAGGCAGCGGGGAGAATCGTTTGAAAGCCCTCAAAATAACGGTTAATTTGTTCGCGTTGAGCGGCCAGTTGTGGGGTGGGCAGGCCATGTTGAATGCGTTGCAGGCTGGGAAGCAGAGTTTGTACTGCCGGGGCTCGCGCGATGCCCAGGGTCAGGCTGCGGTGGTTGCGAAGATCCTGTTGCAGACTGGCGGAGATATTGTGCAGATTGGTGAGCACCTCATGCCGCACATCTTCAGCAAAGCGGGCTTCACTATAATAGCTGGCTCCCATCGCAATGAGTATCAGCGGTGCCAGAGTGGCGAGAAAGACTCGCAAAAAGATATTGGTTCGAAGTCGCAATGCGTGCTCAGTCGGAATCAACAGGAAGAGAAATTGTAACCGTAATCGAAACTGCTCGCTATGCTCGTGAGAATTAGGCCGAGAACGCGTATAATCGCGGCTCATATTTATATGTGGAGTTATCGGCGTGATATCAGGGAAAAGCATGACGGGCTTGCAGCGGCTAGGTTTATTGCTGGTATTCAGCATTCTGATCGCCTGTGGCAAAAAAGGCCCACTGTACTTACCGGCGGATAAAATACCAAAGCCACAAATCATACTGGTTCCGGCATCAGCGGCAGCCCCCGAGCAGAAAAAGGAGGCCGAAGATACGGGCAAAGACAAATCACCGTCAGCGACATCCACGAGTCCTGCGACAACAACCGACCCGGAAACACCTTAACTGAAGAAATTTTATGGATTATTTTACTTATCATAACGGCCAGCTTCATGTGGAAGACGTGGCACTTAATGCGATTGCCGAAACTCATGGCACGCCCTGTTATATTTATTCTCGGGCCACACTGGAGCGCCACTGGCACGCCTTTGATGCGGCCTTTTCGGGGCATGAACATTTGATTTGTTATGCGGTGAAAGCCAATTCCAATCTGGCTGTTCTTAACCTGTTTGCACGTTTGGGTTCCGGCTTTGACATTGTTTCTGTCGGTGAATTAGAGCGGGTGCTGGCGGCCGGGGGCGATCCTGCAAAAATCGTATTCTCCGGTGTGGGCAAACGTGAAGATGAAATGCGCCGTGCGCTGGAAGTGGGCATTCACTGTTTTAATGTTGAATCCGAAGCCGAGCTGGTTCGCTTGAACGAGGTGGCGGCTGAGCTGGGACAGCGTGCGCCAGTTTCCCTCCGGGTTAACCCCGACGTCGATGCGAAAACTCACCCCTATATTTCTACTGGTTTAAAAGAGAATAAATTCGGCATCGACATCGAGCAGGCCAGTGAAGTTTATGCGCTTGCTGCTGAAATGCCGCATCTCGATATTCGCGGAGTGGATTGTCATATTGGCTCTCAACTGACCGAAACCCGCCCGTTTCTGGATGCTCTGGATCGGGTGCTGGCTCTGGTGGACAGGTTGGCCACAGCGGGTATTCAATTAAGCCACCTGGATCTGGGCGGCGGTTTGGGGATTCAATATCGTAATGAAACCCCGCCTCTGCCAGCCGATTATATGGCTGAGGTGCTGGCGAAACTGGAAGGCCGCACACTGACCATTCTGATTGAACCGGGGCGCGCGATTGCTGGCAATGCTGGCTTGCTACTAACCAAAGTGGAATACCTGAAACATACCGAGCACAAAGATTTTGCGATTGTTGATGCGGCGATGAATGATTTGATTCGTCCCACTTTATATAGCGCCTGGCAGGAAATTATTCCGGTGTCACCGCGTGAGGGTGAGTCCCTGGATTATGATCTGGTCGGGCCGATTTGCGAGACCGGTGATTTTCTTGGTAAGGATCGTTCGCTGGTGCTGGAACAGGGTGATTTGCTCGCCGTGCGCTCATCGGGAGCTTACGGTTTCACCATGAGCTCAAATTATAACTCCCGGCCTCGAGTTGCCGAGATTATGGTGGACGGTGATCAACAGCACCTCATTCGTGAGCGTGAGAGTATTGAGTCACTGTTTCAGTTGGAACATATTTTACCTTAATTGATGTTTGGTAGGTGAACTGTGTTTGCACGTAACCTGAAATGGCTGGCGGTAAGTGTATTGCTCCTGCTGGGCTTGCGCTATTTTCAGGAGCCGACATCTCCCCCAGTGGAACTGACGATAGCCACATCGGCTATTCCCTTGTTCGCAGATGGTTTTTCTTTTACCGTGCCGGATATCGGCGCGGTTTCATCTGCCACCTTTACTGTGAAAGTGCCGGATAAAAAGAAACCGCGAACCGACAAAAAACCTGCCCCAGTGCAAGCTAAAAATATTCAGGAGACGGGTTCTTCAGCTGACGCTCTGGCGAGTGCGTCTATTGATGCGCCGGAAAAAATCGAGGAGGTATACGAGCCGACGCTGGAGCAGGAAATTGCTCGTGAACGTGAACGTGGTGCGGAAGAAGATCCGCTAGCACAACAGCAGGCATATAATCTGGAACATCCTGAGCAAATGGGTTTACGCCCGGATGAGTTGGAGGCTTATCTTAGTGCACGTTTTAATTATCGCAGGATCGAGGGCGAAGGCTTGTGGGGGGATACCGGCTCGCGCATGGGTTTAAAAGGGCACTGGCAGTTTCAGCCGGAATACTGGTTATTTGCTGGCGTGGAAGTCGGTGTTAATCTGCTCAGCGAAGCCAGCCTTTTGTTTCAGCCGGGCAGCCAGCCTCCCGAATTTGGAGCCGGAGATTCACTTTTTCCACGCCTGTATTATCTTGGTTATGAATCAGAAAAAGTGATGACGGTGGTGGGTAAAAGCTGGTCAAGCTATTATCAGATTGCCTCGTTTACCGATCGTTTTGCCACGGCAGGTGGCGATGCCAGCGGCAGCTTTAATGCCGGTACGGATGGCGGTAAAACCGGCACTGGACGGGCAGACAATGTGTTGCAGGTTCGTACCCTGATAGATTTTCTTCCCGCGAACTATCTCAAGCCTTTCAGTCTTAATATCCAGGTACAAAATAATGAGCCGATCCCCGGAGTCGATGGCGCGCACTATGGCCTGAGCTTTGGCATTAGCGCGATATTGCAAACACAAAAAGATTATACCATCGGACTGGCCTATAACCGCGCTCAAATTAATGATCAGGATAATAGCGCGCTAATTAATGCGGGCATACGCGGAGATGCGGAAGCCCTGTTAATTGGTTCGCGCTGGTTCAGTGATAACTGGTATATCGGCGGGCTTATTTCGCGCCTGAAAAACCATGAAACGACGAATGAGAAAATTTATTATAATGGTGCCGGGATGGAGTTATTTGGCCAGTATCAAATTGTTAATAATGTCTGGGGCATGTTGGGCTGGAACTATCTGAAGCCAGATAAAAATCAGCCACGCGCAGGCCAGTATCAGGTTAAGTCTCGTATCATCGGCTTACGCTATACTATTGATGATTTTAGACGCATGATTTTTGTTGAAGCACGTATTGACAATGGTTTGACTGCCGCAGGCAACACTCTGCCTGATAGTGTTTCCGTGGGCATTCGCTGGGATTGGCCATGATAGTTCCAGGCGGATGATAGCTGGGCGGATTCACTTAACTTCCTTTCCCCATTGGGCTATCTCTTAATCACATATTAATATCGGTAGGCTGGGCACGTTTTTTGTGCTCACAGGCATTTCCTTTGTTCGTCTGCTCTACCTACACCCGAATTTTACCCTCGTTCAGGACTTAAGTATAAGAGATAGCTATTGGGGAGAATTAATTAAATTTTAAAGCGACCAACAACCTCGCTTAAGTGTAATGACAGTGCGCTTAACTCATTGCTGGTTTGTGCCGTATTTTGTGCTCCCGTTGCCGTCATTTCGGCGATACTATTAATATCGACAATATTTTTATTTATATCTTCAGCAACACTACTTTGCTCTTCTGCCGCACTTGCAATTTGCATATTCATTGAATTAATGGTGGAAACCGCCTGAGTAATAGACTCTAAAGATTTACCGGCTTCGGCAGCTTTGCTGACGGTTTCCTGTGCTCTTGTGTAGCTGACTTGCATGGCCTCCACGGCAGATTGAGAACCCTGCTGCAGTTGAATGATCATCTGGCTTATTTCCTCAGTTGATTCCTGTGTACGGCTGGCAAGAGTTCGCACTTCATCCGCGACCACAGCAAATCCCCGACCCTGATCTCCTGCACGGGCGGCTTCGATGGCGGCATTTAAAGCGAGTAAATTGGTTTGTTCAGCAATTCCGCGAATCACATCAAGTATGCCACTAATGCCTTCACTGTTATCTTTTAGTGTATTGATAATGGTGGTGGCATTTTCAACTTCACGGGTTAGTTCATCGATTGAATTGATAGTGTCGCCGACCAGGGTAAAGCCTGTTTGCGACTCATCATTTGCGTTTTCCGCAGCATCGGCAGCCTGTGCTGCATTGTGTGCAACATCCTGAACGGTTGTGGTCATTTGCCTCATCGCGGTGGCGACCAACTTTAGTCCTGATTGTTGCTTATCGACATTGCTATTGGTTTCCTTTGTGATCTCGGCCATGCTGCTGGATGAATCTGTTAACTGCCCAGTGATGGTATTGATTTTTTCGACCATCATATTGAGTTGTTTAACCGTTATTTGCATGGCAGCTTTTAACTGTCCAATTTCATCATTAGATTCAACCTCGATATCAATCGTTAAATCACCATCAGCGATAGATTGTAAATTAGAAACCGCGACATTAAGAGGTTTGAGAACGCGATTCATATAATAGAACAGACCCAGCAGTGCAATTAGCAACACGAGTCCGATGATGGTATAGGCAATGCGATTAAAATTTGTTTGTGCCGCATAACTCTGGGTGAAATCATTAATTGCTATAAAGTGTGCCAGTAGTGTTCCATCCGTACGAGTAATCGGTAAAACAGTGCTTGAATAAACCTTACCATCCCATTTAGCAACATCCACTTCGCTATTGCCTAACTCAGGTAGTGCAAGATTTAGCTGTGTGAAAAGTTCTTTGCTTGTTGCATATTCAACCTGACCCTTATCGGAGACAATGAAAATTTCAGAATTGTCATTGATTTTAAAGTCATCGATGGCGGCGGTCAGATTTTTTGAATAAACACCCACGCCGATAACCTTGCCGTGCATGAACAGGGGAAAAGCCACTTCAGCAACTAATTTTCCGTCATCATCCCGTTCCAGGCCGCGAATGATTTTTCCGGAGTCGACTGCCTTTTTGAGCAAGGTTTTACTGGTTGGCCCGCTATAATGATTAGGTGCAGAAAACACGACTTCATTATTTAGATTAATGATTTGCAGGCGACTTAGTATTTTTCCGGCACTGAGCAAGTTAAAGGTTGTTGTTGCACTTTCGGAAAGTGCAGCCTCATCACCGGCCTTTAAGGCTTTGCGCGTGGCTCGATCCCTGGATAAGCTTGTGGTGCCAACCACCATAGCTTCTAGCTGGCTGGCAACGATTTTTTTCCACAAAGCAGCTTTGCCATTGATGGTGGCACTGGCAAAGCGATCTTCTATCTTTTGTTGGGATACCTGACTGGTAATAATTAGGGCAATGGCTACTAATAAAGTAACCGTACTGCCTACCAGAGTTATACGGGCACGTAACGTCATCATACACCTCAACGTAATTTATAATTTATTCAGTCGGATAAGCAGCGGCTTTCCAGGCCGGAAAGCCAAGCCGGAAATAATATACTTTCGTGAAGCCCCAGCTGACAGCTTTGGCGCTGGCCTTACTGCTGCGCATGCAGCTGGCACCGTTACAATAGATCACCATGGGTTCATCCTGTTTAACTTCTTTGCCCAGTGTTTCTGCAGACAGGACTTTTTTTAATTCAATGTGCACGGCATCAGGAATACGGCCAGCCTCCCAGTCCTTGTCTTTGCGTACATCAATGAATATGACACCCTGGTCAAATAATTCTTTGGCTTTTGCCGCATCTATGATCGTCGCACCTTCGACTGCTTCCGGTGAAACTTTGTTCGCATAGGCGAGTGGTGCGGTGATAATCAAGGTGATGGAAAGGAGTAGTAAATTAAAATATTTCATAGATCCCTCTCAGGTATATTATTTTTTGGGTGGATAGTAATGCTGAATTTCGTATGGTTATAGCGGCATATACTGAAAGTATCTTTAGCGCCAGAGACAGAAATATAGGTGATAAATATGTGAAATATATGCAAAAATTATGTGAAGAAGATAAGTTCTATTCTGAATTGCGGGTATTTATAGCGAGTTTCTAAATCAATAAATGCGAGCTTGCTGCGGTAGTATTCAAGAATACTGGGGGCTTGTTTGAAATGAATCTGAAGCAGCTTCACTCTGGTTTCATTTTGAGGTTCACAAAGTTATGATGTTGTTTAAAGACAGGTAATCATAGAAGCACAGATTTGCACATGAGCATACGGTTTACAAAAATGCACGGACTGGGAAATGACTTCGTCGTTATCGATGCCATTAATCAGTCTATTGATCTGAATAGCGCAGCGCTGCGTTTGATTGCGGATCGTCATTTTGGCGTGGGCTGCGATCAGATTTTGCTGGTAGAAGCGGCACAACAGCCGCAGGTTGATTTTACCTATCGGATCTTTAATGCGGATGGTGGTGAGGTGGAACAATGCGGTAACGGAGCACGCTGTTTTGCTCGTTTCGTGCATGATAAAGGTCTGACGGACAAATCAGAGATTCCCGTTGCCACCGCGTCTGGCATTATTTGCCTGAGTCTGCAGGAGGATGGTCAGGTGAGTGTGAATATGGGAGCCCCGGTGTTTATTCCTGAGCAGATTCCTTTTGTCGCGGATGCGGTAGACAGCTGCTATTCGCTGGATGTGGAGGGGCAGGTACTGGAGATTAGCGCGGTTTCCATGGGTAACCCACACGCCGTGTTGCGGGTGGAGGACGTGGATGCGGCACCGGTATCCACGCTTGGGGCTAAAATTGAATCACATCCACGTTTTCCGCAGCGGGTCAATGCGGGGTTTATGCAGATACTGGACAGGCAACATATTCGTCTGCGAGTCTTTGAGCGGGGCAGTGGTGAAACTCTGGCCTGTGGCAGTGGAGCCTGCGCAGCGGTGGTTGCGGGTCGTCAACAGGGCTGGTTAGATGATAAGGTGAGTGTCAGCCTGGCTGGCGGTGAGTTACACATTATCTGGCCGGGTGGTGAGGAGCCGGTGATGATGATCGGGCCGGCAGTGAGTGTATTTGAAGGTGAGCTGAATTTATGAGTACCCAGCAAGAGAATAGTGTGGATGACAAGGATTTTGAACATAGCATCGTGCGTTATTTACGCGACCACCCCGGCTTTTTTGAAGCGCATCTGGATTTACTGGCAGACATGATTTTGCCGCATGCGCATGGAGGCACGGTTTCACTGGTAGAACGTCAGATGTCGGTGTTGCGGGAGCAGAAAGATCAGTACCGGCAGCAGTTGCAGCAGTTGATTAGTCATGCAGGAAAAAATGAAAAGCTCAGCAAAAATTTTAATGATCTGATTCTGGCGCTACTCGACACACATGAGTTGGCTCAGGTTATCGATATTATCCATCAACGCCTGCAGCAGAATTTTGAGGCAGATGCGGTGTCACTTCGCCTGTTTAATACGGATCATACTGATTTGCACTCCCGTAAGGAAATGGCGGACTGGAGTAAGCCGGTATTGAGCAGTTTTGAAAAAGTCGTGGGTGGCCGTCGTCCGGTTTGCGGTATCCTGCCGCCAGTGCAGGTTGAAGCTTTATTCAAAGCGGCCGCAGAAGGCATACAATCGGTTGCGCTGATTCCCTTACTGGTTAACGAGCAGAGCAAAAAATGTTATGGCCTGCTGGCAATAGGCAGTCAGGATGCGGGCCGTTTTCGTGCGGATATGGGTACATTGTTTCTGTCTCACCTTGGTAAGGTGTTATCCCGCGTACTAAGCCAGCATCTTGAATAAATAAATTTCCCGTATGCACCGTCACGCCCAAATCCTGATTAAAGATTTTATTCGTAAGCTGCGGATGGAGCGCAAATACTCCCCTCGTACGATCGAAGCCTATCAACGGGATCTTAAAAAGCTGGTGGCTTTTTGTGAACAGAATAAAATTACTAACTGGGCACAATTGGAGCAAGCGCACATTCGGCGCTATATTGCTGCTCGTCACCGTCAGGGCATCAGTAGTAAAACCCTGCAGCGTGAACTATCCACTTACCGTAGCTTTTTTAATAGCCTGTTAAAAACAGGCAAGTTGAAACATAATCCTGCCATTGATCTGCGTGCGCCGAAAGCCGCACGCAGACTACCGAAAACACTGGATGTTGATCAGGCTATGCAACTGTTGCAGGCAAAGCCGGATGATCTACTCGGTGTGCGTGACCATGCGATTATCGAATTATTTTATTCATCCGGTTTGCGCCTGTCGGAATTGGCAGCCTTAAATAAAATCGATCTGGATTTGCAGGATTGCGTGGTCGATGTTATTGGTGGTAAAGGAGGAAAGGATCGACGGCTGCCTGTGGGGACAAAGGCAAAGGCAGCATTAAAGGTATGGTTACATCATCGAAAAGAGCTGGCAAAACTGGATGAACCCGCTTTATTTTTAACCCGGACTGGAACGCGCATGGGTGTGCGTAATATTCAGTTACGGATAAAAAATCGGGCACGCCAACAGGGATTAGACGTTGACCTGCATCCACATATGCTACGTCACTCCTTTGCCAGCCACCTGCTGGAATCCAGCCACAATCTTCGCGCTGTACAGGAATTGCTCGGCCATGAAGACATTGGCAGCACGCAAATTTATACGCATCTTGATTTTCAGCATTTAGCCGATGTTTACGATAAAGCGCACCCGCGTGCACATAAGAAAAAAAACTAATCAGATGCAACAGCGATTACTGCAAAGACACCGAGGCATAAATAGAATCTTTGCGTATCTACACCGTAGCGTTAGATTTTCAGGTGCTTTATTCTCCGTTCTTTTATTCAGCAATTTCGCGCAGGCCGAATTACTTTTCAGCGAAGAAGAGCAGGTCTGGTTACAGGCGCATCCCGAAATTCGTTATGCCGTTGATGCTGATTTTGCACCTTTTGAATGGGTGGATACAGTAGGTGACTATAAGGGCATGGCGGCAGACTATCTTGCTCTGGTTGAAAAAAAACTGGGGATTACGTTCAAACGTGTACGCACAAAAAATTGGCCGGAAGTGATGAGCATGGCACGCAACCATGAGGTAGATTTACTGCCGGCGCTGGCCTGGTCACCGCAGCGGGAAAAGTTTTTGTTATTTGCCCCGGCACATATTGTAGTTCCCGGTGTGCTGATTTCAGCAAAAGACTACAACAGCATCGATCAGTTAATGGGAAAAAAAGTGGCCGTGGTGACGGGTTATGTCTGGGATGATTTGATCAGTCATCATAAAACTGATGTGCGTTTGATCCGAGTAGAAAATACACGTGATGGCATGGAACTAACTGCATTGGGAGCGGTGGATGCCATGGTCAGTGACATGGCATCTGTCACGCGAATTTTGCGGGAAGACGGTTACAGCAATTTGCGCATCGTCAGTTATCTTGAACATAAACTGGAACTGGGGTTTGCAGTCCGTAATGACTGGGGCATATTGCAAGGGATACTGGAAAAAGTTCTGGCGAGTTTGACCGAAAAAGAAAAGCAGGCTATCAGTGCAAAGTGGTTGACACTGGAAGAAACCGGCTTCTGGCACAAGCCAGTATTCTGGTATAGCATTTTATCGGTGATGGCCGCATTACTATTGATTTTGGGCTCGGTGCTCATCTGGAACCGGATGCTTAAACATCAGGTTGCCTTGCGTACTCAGGCACTGGAAAATGCACAACGGCAATTAATTCACGCAGAAAAAATGGAGTCCATCGGTCGACTGGCTGCCGGTGTCGCGCATGAAGTTAAAAATCCTTTAGCGATTATCCAGATGGCCTCAGATTTTCTGGGTGGCGAAGTGGCGGACAATAAAGATGCTCATGCGGTAGTGAAAGATATTGATGAAGCGGTGGATCGCGCCAATGTTATTGTTCGTGGTCTGTTGGATTTTTCCCGTGATGAAAAACTTGAGCTGCAGGCCAGTAGCGTTAATGAGGTTGTAGAACGCGCCCTACAGCTGGTCGCTTATGAATTGCGTCAGCGTCAGATCAAAGTGGTGAATAAATTGGCGGATGACTTACCGTTACTGGAAATTGATTCAGGCAAGTTGCAACAGGTTTTTGTCAATTTGTTTATGAATGCGGCGCATGCCATGAATGAAAAAGGCCGTCTGACGGTTAGTAGCGGTATGCATACCGTGTTACTTGAGCATGAACTTTGTCATGATAAAAATCGCCAGTTCCATTTAAATGAAGATGTCATTCGGGTCGAGGTGGCCGATACCGGCCCGGGAATTGCCGAGGCGGATCAGAAAAAAATATTTGATCCGTTTTATACCAGCAAACCGGTGGGCGAAGGCACTGGGCTGGGCCTGTCGGTATCGCAAAATATTATCAGCCTGCATCATGGTATTCTGGATATTCGGAATGGGATTAATGGGGGCGCGGTATTTATAATGCTATTCAAAATCAACAGGGAATTGAAACAATGAAAAAACGCATACTAGTCGTAGATGATGAGCCAGTGCTGACGCGGATGGTAAAAATGAACCTTGAGCGCACCGGCAAATACGAGGTTCGCACTGTGAATCAGGGTGCGATGGCATTGAAGGCGGCACATGAATTTATGCCTAACTTGATTTTTCTGGATGTGATGATGCCGGATATGTCCGGCGATGAGGTCTCCCAGCAGTTGCGTGAGGATCCCGTACTTGCGGGCATTAAAGTTATCTTTTTGACTGCCATAGTCACCAGGGCGGAGACCAGTGCGATGGGGGGAGAAATCGGCGGCAATGAGTTTCTGGCCAAACCGGTAAAAACCGAGGAGCTGGTTGCCACCATTGAACGGGTGCTGGGAGTGTAGATAAGGCTTCAGCTGCACAGGTTTGCCAGAATACGAAGCGCTAAGAAATATCATCCTTTCAGCAGATATCAGTCTGGCCAATAATTAATACTGAATATTTTATTGATTATTCAGTGCCAATGTTCTATAAAAGTGCCCATGCAAGAAAAATCACTAGAAACTACAACAGAAGACATCCGTCTCGGTATTATTGATGCGGCAGAAGCCCGTTTTCGTGTCTACGGTCTGAGTAAAACTACGATGGCCGAAATTGCCTGTGATACAGGCATGTCTGCCGCCAATCTATATCGCTATTTCAAAAATAAACAGGACATCGCGGCGGCCTGTGCCCAGCGCTGCATTGGGACTCAGGTCGACTTATTACGTGAGGTGGTGCGCCGCCCAGGGCTCAATGCGGCCGATAAACTGGAAAGCAGTGCTCTGGAGATGCTGCGTTATACCTGGGAAACCACGCACGATCAGCCCAAAATCAACGAACTTGTTAATCATGTCATTATGGAACACAGCAATATGGTGCATGATAAAATACGAGAATCTTGTTCACTTCTGGCAGAAGTGCTGGCCCAGGGAAATGAGTCAGGTGAATTTGCTATCGATGATGTGGTGAAAACAGCAGAAACGGTCTATGACGCGCTTAAAATGTTTCATGTGCCTATATTCATGAGCCTGTATGAGTACGATGAGCTGGTATCACGGGCACAGGATGTGGTGGTTTTGTTGTTGTCGGGTTTACGCAGACGAGGCTGATGTGATGCATCTGGCAATGTGAAAATTTAAGCAGCGGCTGAATATTAAGCATAATATTTAGTCGTCAATATTCAGAGAAAAAATAGGGGAGCGGGATATGAAACGACTGGAAGAGAATTTCGGTGAATGGATACTTAAATACCGTTGGCTAGTTATTATCACTTGCCTGGTGTTGGTTTTCCTGTCGGCCTCCGGCATGAAAAATCTGGCCATGTCCACTAATTATCGAGTCTTTTTCAGTGCCGATAATCCCCAGTTGATGGCCTTTGATGCGCTGGAAAATACCTATACCAAAAACGACAATGTCATGTTTGTGCTCACGCCAAAAAGTGGAGATGTGTTCCGCCGTGATGCATTGGAGGCGGTCGAGGCGCTGACGACAAAGGCCTGGCAACTACCCTATTCTATTCGTGTCGATTCGATCAGCAATTTCCAGCATACCGAAGCCGAAGAAGATGATCTGGTGGTGCGTGATCTATACGAAAATGCGCAGCAGCTCAGTAATGATGAGCTTGAAAAAATTCGCAAGGTGGCA
>VAPK010072804.1_pt1 | contig 15351 bp, 11 predicted proteins | sample 3395031 | NCBI WGS metagenome assembly VAPK01 (sample SAMN08290443, study PRJNA428436) | hydrothermal vent metagenome | isolation source: Deep-sea hydrothermal vent chimney 1 | place: Pacific Ocean: Juan De Fuca Ridge
AACCCGAATTTTGTTGTTGACCCCTTCGACCAATCCCCGACTGACCTTGTTCTCGGGATGGCAATAGGAGGCAATGTCATCCCAATGGGACTCAATCAGCTCGCCGAATTTTCGGTACGGTTCCAGTCGTTGCCATTTCAGGCTGTCTTTCCCGCGCTCGAAGAAGACGCGTGCGTCACGTTCAGTGTGGTAGCTCCAGAGAGTTGCACGAAGTTTTCCTTGAGGACGTAGGCTGCATTCAGGTGCCGGTTGGCCCGGAGTGTGGGCAGTCCCGCCAGATAAACCTGCGTTTGCATGTAGGGCTCTTGTCGAGATCTTTTACCGTACTGTGGTGCGGACGTCCTATCTCGGCGACGGTCTTGTTTGGTATATCCCTGCACAGCTTACCCACATGCAGGGCAAAGCGTTGTGTATAGTGCGGGTTCTTTGCCAGCCAGTCAAGATGTTCTACGTGCACGCTGTCGCACCTCGGACAACGAACACGCCAGCGCTCAAACTCCAGGCAGACTCGCCATCTGGCCACAGAGAGAGCGCGTACTCGCAGGATCTTTTGGTTGTACCCCCCGGCATCGGTGTCCACAGTGCGAACAGAAGGCTGTTTTTTCGCCGTTTGAGCGGGATGACACGAGCGTACCGATCAGCAAACACACCCATCAATTTCGATGTGGTGGTAAAACCGGGGAAGGCAAAGAGTGCTCGTATCGACGTGGGATTCTTCATGGCATTAGCCTAACCAAAAAATAAAACCGTTTTCTTCTATCACGGTATGAATGAATCTACTACTATTGCAGGGCAATGTATCAACTTATTGCTGTTTTTTTTACCCACACGAATCCGTCGTAGACCCATAAATTTAGGTTACTAATATGCCAAATACTTTAGTACATTTTGCAATTCAGGGCGTGGCCAATAAAATGGTGTCTAAAGATATTGATATTAAATGGGTGTTTCTTGGCTGTATAATTCCTGATGTTCCTTGGATCATTCAACGTATTTTGCATATGATGTTACCTAATATTGATCCATATATGCTTCGTCTCTGGGTAATTGTACAGGCCTCATTTATTTTTTGTTTATTATTATCAGCAGCGGTTGCCGCAATATCAGAAAAACCGAAAGCAATATTTATTGTTTTGGCGGTAAACTCATTTATTCATTTACTGTTAGATGCCTGTGAAATTAAACCTGGCTCTGGAGTGCATTTAATTGCCCCCTTCTCATGGGAACTATTAATGTTTTCTCTTGTGTGGCCAGAGAATATTATTATTAGTATTCTAACGGTATTTGGTTTTTTTACCACGCTTCTATATATTATAAAAAGAAGAGGTAGCCCTATATGGCTACATTTCAAATTGATTAAAAATAATGGCGCAGCATTACTATTTATATTTTTATATTTGACCTTGCCTGTATTCTTTATTAATGGTCCAGCCGAATATGATAATCATTCAGTAAAAACATTGGCAGATAAAGACTCTAGAATAGGCAAAGAAGTATTTCTAGAAAGAGATCATTATACACCTACTTCTGATGGAGGGATTATCACCACGTTTGCAGGTGAAAAACTACGTATTGAAGGTAAATTATTATCGGAACCTGCTGTAATTTCTATAGAAGGTGTCTTTATTGATAAAGATACAATACACGCGACTATGCTACACGAAAATCAGGCGGGGTATCGTGATCTTGCGACGTATGTGGCATTAATGCTATTTCTTATATTATGGATAATATCGATAAGAGATCAACTTCGAAACCGTGAAAAGCCATAAAGAATTTTTGGTGTGAGAGAAATAGTTCATAATTAATGCTTATAGTTTAGTTAATAGCGTATATTCGTATATTTGGTCCGGGTCGATTTTTCCTATCTGGAGAGAACTCTTTAACCAGTTTACCTTTTTTAAAAAGAGTATGGTAAAAGGTTCTAAAGCTGGGAAAATTTTGGTAATTTCTTGAAGTTGTTTCAAAATAAGGACCATAACGGCTGCTGCTTACAATTACATATTCGTAACCATCTTGCTTGTATTCATCTAATGTTTTTACGCCGATAGGTCTTAATGGGTTACCCATATCCCGATCGATATCGGTGAGTTCATATTTCCCATTTTCTGGTTCCTTTTCCCACCACCAGGGGAAACGAATTTCAGAAATTGTATAGGTGCTCCTGACTTTACGTGAGGCGAGCAACTGATATTTTAGGTATTTAGCATAATGGGCAGTAAACTGCCCCTGCTTATTGGCCTGTTCCGCAATATTAATTTGTTGGCTTAGTTGTTGTTCATTCATATGTAATACAGGGCCGTATTCATCTAAAACAATTTTACTGCCTGATGGAATATTACTTTCGATCCAGTGTTTGGCAACATTACGGGTGTCAGTTTTAGAAACATAGAGGCCACGTTCTATAGTTATCGTAAGAGGGTAGATAAGCATGACGAGTAGAACATAGATGACCCATTGTTTATTCCCAGTTATGCTGTATATGCGGTCAATCAGGTAAGCTCCACCGATGGCGAAAAATGAGTATACAGGCAACTGGTGGCGTGGTTCAGCATAACCAGGGAAAACAAAAGTAGAGATAAAAATGAATAAAAGTGGGAAAAGCAGATAGATGAAAATTTTAGCAGATCGGGAAAATAATAAGTAGATAAAACCGCTGATGCTGAGAATACCGATAACAGGTCCCATACCTTGCTTATGAATGAGAGTTTGAAAATAGGAGGTGATGGCAGAACCTCGAGATAAGGGTGCATTGATAAAATCAGGCTCCGCATTGACCGTGGTTTCTGAAAAAAAATCGTTAATGGTATTTAGCATTGTAATAATTTTTCCAAAGGTGGATTTTAGACCAAGCGGATCGAGGAAGTTATATGGGCTACAAACAAAGAAGGTGGCATAAAAGAGCAATATTGTTGCGATGCTAATTCCAAATATTTTTTTCCAGTTGAGTTTAATGTTTTCCAGAGGGTAAGCATAAATATAAAAAATTGAAACATATATCGGTACCAGCATGACGTAGGGATATAATTTTGTTGCCGTTCCAGCGCCGGCGGCAATAATAGAAAAAGCAAGTTGTTTAAGTTTATTTTTTTCTAGATAATTGAGAAGGAAGTAGGTCGACAAAATGGTGAAAAAAGAGGCGGGTATATCGGCTTTTATATCCTGGCTTGCGCTAATATCGCCATAACATAGCGCCAGTAATAAAGCAGCAAGCAGGCCGATGCGGATATTAAAGTGACGCTTACCAAGTTGATAAGTGAGAAAGATAGAACTAATACTGAATAAGGCTACTGTTACACGACCGATAATATAAAATGGACCGGGATTGGCAATAAAAGCCACGGCAAAATCCTCTACGGAGTGCCATAGTGAAATGAGGTTACCCACAACAAAGAAAATACCGTATTCAAAAAATAGCAAGTACATAAAAAAGGCCGGTTTATGGAACCAGTGTGGATTTAGATCGCCGGAGCCAAATGCAAGTGAACGGTTAACGAAATGAGCTTCATCTGGATAAAAGGAATAGGGGTAGTCATGCCAGATACCAATTAGCCTTAATATAATAGCGATGGTAATGATAGAAAAAATATAAATGTAGTAATGGTCTTTTTTTTCCATGAGATCCTCAAGCAGGCTAAATATATGATTCTAATACGGCTTATATAAAAAGTGAGCTATTAGAATATTTTTTTAAGTTAGTAAGTCTCGGAGCAATATCATTTTTACTTCCCCATTAATTTATAGGGCCAAGTAGTCTCGTACATGATTTCTTTATATTTGCTTAATTTTATTAGCTAATGGGCCATAAGCAAGTATAAATTTGATTTATATAACTGGGTAATACAGTATTTCATAATGCCTGGTTATTAAATTAAAGATATTTATTATTTATATGTTTTTGAATTGCAGCAAGAAAAGATAGAAATTCTCAAAATTTTTTGTCTACTCAAGTACCTTTCAGGTAACAGCCTTAACTCTTAAGTAATATAGTATTTTAGATATTTAGCACATCGATAATAACTATCGAAGTTGGCGCGCTTGAGTAATTCAAGTTGCAGATTCATCGCAATGTTAGCAGTTATGCTGTGAATCGTTAACACTTTAGTTTTCCGAGTGATTTTAGTATCGTAGCTCCTTATCTGAACAGGGAAACGGAACTATTATTTCACCCAGGTGTATGGCACCATACTTAACCGATATGCTAAAAAATAAAGTGCATCAATCGTGCCTTTGTTGCATATAACTAATTGATTTCATGCGTCATTTTTAAAGCGAGTGAGCTCAGTATTTTTAATGTCGATGCGATTATTTTTAATATTAAATCATTTACTAATGATAATGGGCAAATCTATATTAAAATAGTTACCTAGACTTAAGTGTTGTCTGCATACTCTCAAATGTAGAGTTTTTGATTGCAGTGGAGTGCACCACATTTTTTACCTGTGAGAATAGTGTTGTAAATATGAAAGTTTACTTGGGCTAAATTATGAATAAATAAAGTCCCACTACACTGATTTGGTATAAATGATTAAAATTTAGGTAATCGAGCATACCGCATAAAATCTACGGGGCATCGTTAATTAAGGATATCGAGCAAATTGACGATATACTGTTTACATCCTGAATATGGGTGATCTTACGTGCCAGTGTTATGAGCTAAGATGGGTAAATATTATTTTACGCCTGAAACTGACAGGATTCACGAGATAATGGTATGACATATTAATGCTTGAACATAGGGAAAATACTAAATCCGAGAATACTCCATCAAAACATTTAAATGCCATCCTCTGATAATAAAACGGCTATAGGGAGGCGAATCTGATCTAATTAGATATTATGTTAGTGCGGCATAAATAACAAATTGACAGACGATGAGCAGAAGATTCTATGAATTAATTATCATATCTATTTTCTTTTGTGAATATCACATCATCTGTATCAATATATAGCCTAATCAAAATATAAGTATCCATATAGTGATGAATATTTTAAGAGCTAAAAATACTGATGAATGAAAATAAAACAAAATCATATACCAAGAGCCATGCATCTATAACAAAAGGGGGCTCCGCATTAAAACGATATCAAAATGTTATCGTTGGTAATAACTCATGGCGCTCATTATTATATTTTGAGTTTTGTATATGGTTAGCCGGTATTCCCGGTGCATTGGGCATCTTTCTTCGAAAGATATTCTGGCCACGATTATTTGGATCATGTGGACGAGGGGCATTATTTTCTAGCCATATAATATTAAGACACCCGCATCGTATACATCTTGGTGACAATGTTATTGTTAGTGAACGTTGTGTGTTAGATGCAAGAACAATGAATACAGACAAAGTGATAACGCTTGGTGATAATGTAATTTTATCGAATGATGTTGCTCTTGTTTGTAAGGGGGGAACAATTGAAGTTGGAGATGATGTGGGTATCGGAACGCAAACGGTTATTCATTCTACTTATGATTGCTCTGTTGTTATAGAAAAAGATACGATGATTGCTCCACAATGTTTTTTGATAGCTGGTGGCACATATAATACAAAAAAGAGAGATATTCCTATGCGCTTACAAGGTGTAAAGAAAGAAACAGGTATACATATAAGTCAAGACGTTTGGATAGGTGCAAAGGTATCAGTTTTGAGCGAAGTTAATATTGGCGCAGGAAGTATTGTTGGAGCGGGTTCGACTGTAACAAGAAATATTGAACCATTCTCTGTTTGTGTTGGGAGTCCATCGAGGAAAATTAAGGAGCGTTAAAGCAGGGTAAATATTAATGCTGAATGCAGAAAAAATTAACTTTAATAAAGAATTAATGTGGACAAAATAATGTATAGATTAAAACTCAGATTTATCAAGACGTTTAAATAGCGTTAAAACATGAATAAGTTGAAAATACTTGTTAGTTTAGCACTGCTTTACTGGCTAATAGAGCAATACGGTAGTTTAGCACTTGAGTCATTAAGTCGTCTTCAATTAGTTGAAAGCATGATGTATTTATTGCTTGCAATCCTATTTAGCTTTAGTGATAAATTGCTTCGCATGTGGAATTTAAAACTAATGCTGGAGAAGAGTAACATAAGTATTCCCTATCTGCGGCTGGTGCGTATTAGTTTTGTAAGTATGTTTTTTGGGTTATTCTTTCCAGGAGGAGCCGGCCCCGATATAGCAAGAGTGGTTCAGTTAAAAAAATACTCACAAGGTATGGCCAAGCCAGCATCCGCAACAATATGGATTAATATCACAACTATTATTGCCGCCTGTGTGCTTACATTGTCCGGGGCGGGAGTTTTATTGTTTCTGGAATGGCCGTTTGATAAAGAGTTCTTAAGGGTTGTCATAATACTATCGCTTTGTTTTATGGCTGGATTATTCTTTTTTTTGAATAAAAAATCACAAAAATATTTTCGATATTTAATCGAAACAATGATCTTGAAAAATAAGGGAGGGTTGTATAGGTTGACCACTAAACTTTTTGATGCGTTTTCTAGCCATACAGAAATAAAGACCCTGGTTCGAGCAGTAAGTATTTCAGTAATAGTATTGATATTAGCAGCGATACGGACATATTTTTTATCCAAAGCTTTAGGACTTAATGTTGATTTAATATATTATATGATAATTTTACCAGTTACCTTATTTATCACAATGATACCAGTTTCATTTGCGGGTATAGGTATTAGAGAATATAGTTTTATTTATTTTCTTGGGATAGTTGGAGTCAATGAGGCAGATGCATTTTTACTAGGTTTTATGGTAACGTTGCTTAATATAATGTTATCAGTTGCTGGTGGAATTGTTTATTTATACTACAGAAGTGCATTAGAAATAAATACAAGATTACGTAAAAGCAACCATTAGTTATGAAAAAAAATAAAACCGAAAGAGGTGTAAATAGTTGGCTGGATTTTTCTAGCTATGTAACAAAGTGCAGGTATAATAGTTATTGGCACCAACTAGATGAAATATTTTCAAGTGGGGCTACTTCTGTATTGGAGATCGGGGTTGGAAATAATGTGCTTGCTCCATTTCTTGAGTCTAAGGGTATTAAAATAACAACGTTGGATCTTGAGTTAAATTTAATACCAACGGTTCTTGGTTCTGTGACAATGTTACCGTTTAAAGATAATGCATTTGATATGGTTGTTTGTTGTCAGGTCCTGGAACATTTGCCTTTCGATCAATTTGATATATGTCTTGGTGAAATACATCGTGTTGCTAGAAACAAACTTGTATTATCTTTGCCTGATAAATCACCTGGCTTATCAGTGCTTATGAGAATTCCAAATTTTCTATTCTGGGAGTTCCAGCTATTTTCCCCATGGGCGTTGCGCGAACCAATTAGAAAAGTAAAAGAACATTATTGGGAAATTGGTCGAAGAGGATTTCCTCCGATAAAAATTATAAATCATCTGAAAAGGGCCAGGTTTAATGTGGAGAGACACTACAGAGTCCCTGAATATCCTTATCATCATTTCTTTATATCCTCAGTTTAAATGAAGCTATAATGCGATTTCTGTGGGAACTGCGATAAATAAATTATTATGCCTGGAAGACTAAGTCTAGTTAAATTTATTTGTAGATAGATTGCATGTGTTATAGATGAGTTCGCCTAATGGGTGCGAGAACAATTAAAAATAAATGGAGTTATAATGCAAACAGAAAGTAATAGCTCAATGGTATTTGTTGATGGTCATGTGCATATTCATACTTGCTTTAATATAGAAAACTTTTTTTACTCGGCAGCAAATAATTTTAGAAATACCAGGAAAAAGTATGGAGCTAATTTAAATTCATATAATATTTTATTGCTCACAGAGACTAGTTCTGCGAATTATTTTGAACAGCTCTTTGATTTGGCCGACACTAATTCTCAACCATACAATAGTTTAAGTGTTCATCGTACAAATGAGAATAATTCACTGTTGGTTAAACTCAAAAATGAAGAAAGCCTTTTCCTCGTTGCTGGCCGCCAAATTGTGACATCTGAACGGTTAGAAGTGCTTGCCTTGTGTACAGAGCAGAGATTTAAGGATGCTGAACCCATAATTGATGTTATCGACAATGTAAAAAAACTTGGTGCATTAGCAGTGATTCCATGGGGGTTTGGAAAGTGGTTGGGACGGCGGGGGAAGATTGTTGAAAAACTTATTAATAATTATAATAATCGAAGTTTTTACCTAGGTGATAATAGTGGTCGAGCAGCCTTTTTACCTATGCCAGGGTATTTAACTATCGGGAAAGAAAAGGGCATTACGATTCTTCCTGGTAGTGACCCATTGCCATTTAATTCAGAATTCTGGCGGCCAGGGAGTTTTGGCTTTGGTATATCAGGAAAAATTTCGCCTGAAAATCCTGCGGCTGATTTTAAACGATTGCTAAATAAACAGAATAATTCAATCAAATCATTCGGGAAATTAGAGCGACCAGTACGGTTCTTTCGAAATCAGATTGCGATGCAATTCATGAAAAACAAATGTTAAATTACCGTGATATACTAAAATAATTTAAAAAGGGATAACATAATGAAGGCATTGGTAATTGCACCGCAGCCCTTTTTTTCTCCTCGTGGAACACCATTCAGTGTTTATTATCGCACCCTGATTACTGCAGAATTAGGTGTAAAAATAGATTTTCTGACATATGGCGAAGGAAAGGATGTTGATATACCGGGTGTACGGATTATTCGTATACCGAGGTTTAAGTTTTTAGGAAATGTTAAGACAGGACCTTCTGTGCTGAAACTATTTTTAGACATTTTCATTATTATTAGAACTCTATCATTGCTTATACGTAATCGCTATGATTTTGTTCATGCTCATGAAGAAGCTATTTTTTTCTGCCGGTTTTTAAAGCCGGTTTTTCGATTTAAGCTAATTTATGATATGCATTCAAGCTTGCCTCAGCAACTAACTAATTTCAATTTTACAAAGTCAAAATTATTGATAGGCACGTTTAAATGGTTAGAAGATACATGTATACGAGCTGCGGATGCGGTAATCACTATTTGTCCAGCTCTTGCTGATTACGTTAATGAGGTTATTGATAAACATGAAAAACATTTGTTAATTGAAAATTCGATTTTTGATGATGTTAAATTGCTTGAAAGCAATACTACAAAAAAGAAAGATGAAATACAGAGTGACGAAAATCCTGTTGAATTACCTTCCGGCAAAAAATTTGTTGTATACACGGGCACACTTGAGAGTTATCAGGGGATAGACATTCTTATACAAGCCTTTAATCAAGTTATACGTGAATGTTCAGATGCTTTTTTGTTAGTGGTTGGTGGTTCAGAACAACAGGTATCTGATTTCGAATCCATGGCTTATCTAGAAGGCATAATGAATAGTTGCGTCTTTACCGGCCGTGTACCACAGAAACTTGCCAAATATTATAATAGCCTTGCTACGGTGATCCTGTCACCACGCAGTGCAGGAACAAATACTCCATTAAAAGTTTATGAACAACTGGCTAGTGGGAAGCCCCTGGTTGCTACGAGAATATATTCACATACCCAGGTACTAAATGATAGTGTGGCATTTTTGGTTGAACCAGATCCGAAGGATATGTCTAAAGGAATAATACGTGCATTAACGCAACCAGATGCATCTGCAGAAATTGTAATAAAAGCGAAGCAACTATATGAGAGGAAATATTCGCGTAAAGCCTATATTGCCAAAATGCAACGATTGATGGAGTTGGTAAGCTAATGTGCGGTATTGTTGGTATCGCCTCTTTCAGCGATACATATTCTCCAACTTCAGAACAATTACAAAAGATGTGCAAAACTATTTATCATCGCGGACCTGATGATGTAGGGATGGATATTAACGCAGGCGTAGGGCTAGCCATGCGACGGCTGTCAATAATTGATCTGGCTGGAGGACATCAGCCCATATTTAATGAAGATAAAACAGTGCGCACGGTCTTTAATGGTGAAATATATAACTTTAGAGAGTTACGTAAAACTCTGGTTGGATGTGGGCATATATTTTCGACTAATACAGATACGGAAGTTATAGTTCATGCGTATGAAGAATATGGCCTGAATTTTCCTGCATATCTGAATGGTATGTTTGCAATTGCGCTGCATGACTCAAAAAGAAAGAAACTTTACATTGTTAGAGATCACTTGGGTATAAAGCCACTATTCTATTCAATTAGTGATAAGAATATAGTCTGGGGTTCAGAAATAAAGGCGCTTTTGGCGAGTGAAATCGTAAACAGAGAACTAGATTTTAATGGTTTGGGCGATTTTTTTTCATGGGAATATATTCCCGGGGAAAAAACCTTATATAAGGACATACATAAACTTGAACCTGGAAGTATGCTTGAGGTTGATCTTCAGAAAATAAATGTTAAGAAAATATTTTATTGGGATATACCTCAGGGAATTGAAGATGAATCTCACACTTCGGAAGAATGGCAAGATATTGTGGATGCAAAAATTAAGCAATGCGTTCAACGACAGCTTGTGAGTGATGTGCCATTGGGGGCTTTTTTGTCTGGCGGCATTGATTCATCTCTCGTTGTTGCTGCAATGGGAGATGCCAATGCTTTTAGCATAGGATTTGATGATCCATCTTATAATGAACTTGAATATGCTGAGCGTGTAGCAAAGCATTTGCGTATAAAACATACAACGGAAGTAATAGAGCCAAATGTAGTACACCTTTTTGATAAATTGATGTACTTTATGGATGATCCTATTGGTGATTTTTCAATTTTTCCAACTTATCTCGTGTCAAAGTTAGCACGTAAGCATGTAACTGTTTCTTTAAGTGGAGACGGTGGCGATGAACTTTTTGCTGGTTATGAAACCTATATCGCAGATGATAAATCAAAACTATATGAGTATGCGCCTTCATTTATGCGTAAAAATATATTTGAACCATGGGTGAACTCATTAAAACCGAGAGCAGAAAAAAAAGGTTTCATAAATAAACTAAAAAGATTTATGGAGGGTATGCAGGAGCCAGAAGAGCTACGACATGCGCGATGGCGAATCTTTGTTGGTGATGCAATTCGAGCCCAACTTTTTACTCCAGAGGCAATGGAGCAAATAAATGAACCTGCTGGAGAGCATATTTATAACCTGTTTGAAAGGGCGGGCGACAGAGATATGGTTAATCGAAGATTATACGTGGATGTAAAAAGTTATCTGGTAGATAATTGTTTAGTAAAAGTTGATCGAATGTCTATGGCAACGTCACTTGAATCAAGGGTACCATTGCTTGATAAGGAACTTGTCGAACTTGCATTCTCTGTGCCTGGTAATTTTAAAATTAAGAATGGTATAGAAAAATGGTTGCTAAAGAAGGTGGCGGAACGGCATATCCCAACTAATTGTATTTACCGTCAAAAGCAGGGTTTTAGCATTCCGATAAAACACTGGCTAGGAACTCAGTTTCGACCATTAATGGAAGATATGCTTGATACGCACAGCTTGAGAAATGAAGGAATATTTAATATTAGTACGGTGCTAAGACTTAAAAATGAGCACTTGGCGGGTCGAGCTAACCATAGCCATATTCTTTGGTCACTAATTGTATTTGAGTCCTGGCGTAGAATGTGGATGGAGAGATAAGAAATGGGTAATAAAATTTTGGTTACAGGGGCAACCGGATATACCGGTGGAGCTATATGTAGTCGGCTTATTGATGAAGGCGAAGAAGTTATTGCCTTCGTTAGAGGATCTAGCCAGCTTGATCATTTGAAAAAAATGGGTGTTGAGTGTCGTGTGGTAGATATTAAGGATAATGATAGTGTATTTGATAACTTTCAAGATATATCAAGAGTCATTCATGTTGCTGCAGCTTATCGTACAGAGCATGCAGATAGAGAAGAATTTTGGAATGTTAATGTAGAAGCAACGAGAAATTTGCTTGATGCGGCAAAAAAATTCGGAGTTGTTAGATTTGTACATACCTCCACTGTTGGTGTACAGGGGGAAATAAAAGAAGCGCCAGCTGATGAAAATTACCGTATAGAACCTGGAGATCACTATCAAGATTCAAAACTTGAAGGTGAATTGCTTGCAAAAGAGTATTTTGCTAATGGGCTTTCCGGGGTTGTTATTAGACCCGTTGGGATTCATGGACCAGGAGATACTCGTTTTCTTAAACTTTTCAAAGCAATTAATCGGAATAAGTTCTTAATGATTGGTAATGGTAAAAGTCTATATCACATGACCTACATTGATGACCTTGTGGAAGGCTTTATGCTGGCATTGAAAACGACAAAAGTCCAAGGTGAGGTGTTTACGATTGCAGGCGCAAGATATACGACATTGCGAGAACTTGTAGATACTATTGCAGATGTTCTTGAAAAGCCACACCCAAAACTGAGTATCCCATTTCTCCCGGTATATGTAGCTGCTGTTGTTTGCGATAAAGTATGCAGAACACTTGGGATTCAACCATTTCTATATCCAAGGCGTGTTGAGTTTTTTTCCAAGGACAGGGCTTTTTCTATTGATAAGGCTCGAAGGTTATTAAAATATGAGCCCAAGGTAAGCCTGAAAGACGGTCTGCGTAGAACCGCAGAGTGGTATAAAGAACAGAGTATGCTTTAATGCCTGCTATTTTAAGAGCACCAGCGTTAGCTTCTGAATCAGAATATGATGCTATCATTGTAGGTGGCGGAATTTATGGATCCATGCTTGCACTGGAGTCGGTGCAGAAAGGACTTAAAGTATTGTTACTAGAGAAGGACGATTTTGGTGGTGCAACAAGTTTTAATAGTCTACGAATTATACATGGAGGGCTTCGTTATCTGCAAACACTCGATCTACCACGTTTTTTTGAATCGGTAAGGGAGCGTCGCTGGTTTTTAAGAACATTTCCAGAACTCATAAAACCGCTTCCTTGTCTTATGCCACTATATGGAAAGGGAATAAAAAGAAATTCAATATTCCGATTTGCTCTCCTATTAAACGATATTTTATCTATACATCGTAATAAATCTGTTGAGAAAAATAGCTATCTAAACAATGGCACCGTACTAAGTTCTTCATCCGCTTTACGTCAGTTTCCATGGTTATATCCAAATGGCCTTACTGGTGCTGCAGTGTGGTATGATGCTTGCGTGCCAGATTCTCAAAGGCTTATTATGGATGTATTAAAGAACGCCTGTTCTGTTGGTGCTTGCGCTTTGAATTATGTTGAAGCTATAAAGATACTAAAACAGGGTAATAGGATAACTGGTTTGATTGGAAAAGATCATTTAAATGGAAAAAGTTTTAAATTTAATTCAGAGGTTGTTATTAATGCAACTGGACCCTGGGCAAGAGAGTTTTCGCGGTGTCATGATATAGAATTCCCTAATCTTCTAAATCCATCGATAGCCTGGAATATTCTATTTGATAGAAAGGCTATGTCTGATTATGCAGTAGCAATAAGTCCAAACAAACCTGGTGCGCAGACGTATTTTCTCCATCCATGGAAGGGTATGATGTTAGTAGGCACTGGTCATAAATCATGGCTTGGGGATATAAATAATCCTGTCCCCAATGATAAAATGATTGATGAATTTATCGCTGATCTTAATTCCGCATTGCCCGATGTAAATTTACAACGAAAGGATATCCTTTACATTTACGCAGGAATATTACCGGCCAAGAAAGAGGAAGCAGATCAATTGGCCGTTAGACCTGAGATTGTTAATCATGGAAAGGAAGGTGGGGTAGATGGTTTATATAGTATTTCGGGTGTTAAGTTTACAACTTCACGTGCTGTAGCTGAAAAAGCATTGAAAGAAATATTTCCTAATAATATAAAAACAAGAAGATTACGGGGAAAATCAAATGATGCTCGTATTCGGGATAGGGCTTATGAATATGATTTTTCCTGGAACCCATCCGCATCTGATACCGACTGGCTTGATGATCTCAAAGCTAAAATTAGTGAAGAATCTGTTTGCCATATAGATGACCTATTGTTCAGACGAACAAGTCTGGGTGATAATTCAAAACGTACAATCGAACTTGCGCCGCTTGTTGCTGAACTATTTTCTTGGGATTCAGATAAAATATCACGGGAACTACAACGATTGGAAGAAATTGTCAAAGTACATAATGGGAAATAGAAGTCTCGGATATTTTGGCACTATAAAAATAAAATAATTCGACATGATATGCGATCTATATTTATAGAAAGTTAGACCCTGCTATTTTCAAGTGGATATAATTAATATGAACAAGAAAAAAATAGTTTCTGTTACGGTTTGTATCGTTAGTCATAATCGAAAGGAAATTATTGTAAATACAATTAATTCAATCCTGAAGCAAAGTGTTTCTCCCCAGAAAATAATGCTTGTTGACAATGCATCTACGGATGGAACAACTACATTGGTAGAAGAGCAATTTTCAGATGTAAAAATTGTCGCCTTAAACCATAATTCGGGTCCAAATGTGGCAAGAAATATAGGCTTGAAAGAAGCAGATACAAAATATGTTTTACTAGTTGATGACGATGTTTTATTGGAAAATAATGTATTATGTGAACTAGTCGATAAAATGGAGGCTGATGATAATTATGTGGTTTCATCACCACTTGTCGTATATGCTAAAAATGATAAGGAAGTACAATATGGTGGTACTATGCTTCATTATATTGGTGCTGGAATAACACGTACCGGTGATCTTAAGAATTTTCAAGAGTATTCGGAACCATATAAAGTCTCTGCGCTGGCAGCAGCAGCAATGATGATACGGCGTGATATTGTAGATAAAGTAGGTAACTTTGATGAAGATCTGTTCTTTGGTTGGACTGATGGAGAATTTTGCGCGCGTGTTACTTTGTCTGGTTACGATTGCGTAGTAATACCTACCGCATTAGCACGTCATGATGTTCAGCCAAGAAGTAAGGCAATGATGTACTATCAAATTAGAAATAGATGGCTCTTTATCCTGCGTGTATATCGAATAAAGACTATCGTAGCAATTATTCCTGCATTTTTATTGTATGAGATTATTTTGTTTATATTATCCTTGTCAGTTAGACAGGCTGGCTCCTATTTCAAGGCTAATATTTCTGTTGTCAGGATGTTCCCAGTTACACTGAAAAAAAGAAAATTTACACAAGCAACGAGGAAAATCTCAGATACCCAAATACTAACGGCTGGGGAATGGGCCAAAACACGTTTGTTTAAGAATAATAAATTGTTTGCATTTTCGATGAACCTTGTAAATATGATCTTTAATTTATATTGGAATATGATTAAAAAATTTATTTAATAAACAAATAGTTTTTTCCAGTAAGTTCATCATGTTGAAATTATCACGCCGTCTATATCAGACGCCTGTTAACTAAAATACAATATAATAAACTCCCTCAGAGTTTATAT
>VAPK010441963.1_pt1 | contig 15348 bp, 12 predicted proteins | sample 3395031 | NCBI WGS metagenome assembly VAPK01 (sample SAMN08290443, study PRJNA428436) | hydrothermal vent metagenome | isolation source: Deep-sea hydrothermal vent chimney 1 | place: Pacific Ocean: Juan De Fuca Ridge
ACCAAATCAGCTCTGGGCCTGTCCCATTTGACGCAACCAATGATGTAACGAGCAGCATCAACAGGATTAATATTGGCCGGTGGTATCGGTAATAACCAGCTTGTTTTGGATGTCAGAGGGGCTTATGGTTTAACTTATGTACAAAAAAGTTCCGCTGACGGTACCAGCCATACCGGGAATTTGTTAATCTCTTTCGGCTATTCTGTTCCGTTATAAGAACTAAAACCGAAAAACACAATTTTCTGATCTAAAATCAGGTTTTCAAAGCTTTGTTTTTATCTTAGACCGATCACTTCTAAGTTCGTTTTTCATCCTAAAAAACGGAAAGTTTACTTAGCTTTGCTTAAAAATAATGAGCATGGTGATTATTGGTATAACCGGAACGCTGGGAGCTGGAAAAGGGACTGTGGTAGATTACCTGGTAAAAGAAAAGGGGTTCTTGCATTATTCCGTGCGGCAGTATTTAATTGACAAGATCAAAAAACAGGAATTGTCCGTTAACCGCGACACCATGACTGCTACAGCGAATGCTTTGCGCAAAGCCCATCATCCTGCATTCATTATTGAAGAGCTATACAACCAGGCAAAAGAGCAGGGAAAAAATGCAATCATCGAAAGCATTCGCACTCCGGGAGAAATTGATTTTTTAAGGACACGGGGCAAGTTTTTTCTGTTTGCTTTGGACGCCAAATCTGAAACACGTTACCGGCGAATTTTATCGCGGGGCTCCGAAACGGATCACGTGAGCTATGAAACGTTCCTTTCTAATGAGCAGCGTGAAATGTCAACCACTGATCCCAACAAACAAAATCTTGGAAAATGCATTCAAATGGCCGATTTCAGGGTTGATAATAATGGAAAAGTGGAAACACTTTATGATGAGATTGATAAACTCCTAAAAGAAATAATGCCGGGTTAGAGAATTCAGAACTCAAAAGAAATAATTTTCTTATTCTATTTTCTTGGACCTGTTAATTATCTAAAGATAAGGATTATGGAAGCAAATCAGAATAATTACATACAGTTTCTCGGAGCAGCAGGAACGGTAACAGGATCTAAATATCTTATAAATGTCGAAGGATTTCATTTTCTGGTGGACTGCGGCCTTTTCCAGGGACTCAGGTACCTTCGCCGGAAAAACTGGATAGATTTTCCCTTCCCTCCTTCTAAAATTGATGTGGTCATCCTGACCCACGGGCATTTGGATCACACAGGCTACCTGCCCCGGCTGGTAAAGCAGGGCTTTCATGGTCCGGTTTATTGTACTGAACCCACGGCTGACCTTGTCGAGATCATACTGAAAGACAGCGCCAAACTTCAGGAAGAAGATGCCGAACATGCCAACAAAGGAGGCTATTCAAAACACAAACCGGCTGTTCCTCTTTACGACCTGAAAGATGTTAAAAAAACATTGCCGTTTTTAAAACCGCAATCCGCCGAAGAATTTATCAGCCTTAACGACAATATCCGTTTTCGTTTCAGGAAAAATGCACACATTCCGGGCGCGGCATTTATTGAGATGGATATCAAGGGGAAACGATTTGTTTTCTCGGGTGATATTGGAAGGCCGGAAGATCCCATGCTCGTCCACAGGGAAAGGCCCGAAAAAGCAGATGTCCTTTTTACCGAATCCACTTACGGCGACCGATTGCATTCTTCTGAAAGTACAGAAGAAATTTTAATACGAATTGTCAATGACGCCCTTTCTAAACACGGCTCTCTTTTTGTTTCAAGCTTTGCCGTGGACCGCGCGCAGGATTTCATGTTCTATATCTGGAAATTGAAAAAAGAAGGAAAAATTCCAAACCTCCCCGTTTATCTGGACAGTCCCATGGGACTAGATGTCAGTAAGTTATTTTTAAAATATCCGGAATGGCTTTCGCTGAATGTTTCGGATTTTGAAAAGGTATTTGAAGACACTATTTTAGTAAAATCCATAAAAGAAACCTACCGTCTGGCTACGGACAATAGTCCGAAAATTGTTATTGCCGGAAGCGGAATGATGAATGGCGGACGTATTCTGCATTACCTTGAAAAGCAATTGGGGAATCCTGCCGCGACATTTATTTTGCCAGGTTTTCAGGCTGAAGGTACCCGTGGCCGACAGCTGAGCAACGGAAATTCTGAAATCAAACTTCACGGACACTATTTTGTAGTAAAGGCTACCATCGAACACATAACAACGATGTCTTCGCATGCAGATCAAAAAGAGCTTCTTTCATGGATGTCGCAAATTAGAGACAAACCGGAAAAAGTTTTTATTGTTCATGGGGAGCCACATTCTGCTGATGCTTTGCGTGTGAAAATTCAGGATCAGTTCGGATGGAATATCCATATTCCTGCTTTCATGGAAACTGTTCCTTTGGATCTGAAATCATAATACTTTGGAATACGGATTCTTAAATCCTTTGGTTTGTAAGATTGGGATTGCAAATCCCAATCAGCAAGGGTGCCTAAAGTTCATAAAGTCCGTAAGATACCTAAAGTTAAAAAACGGATTTTTTATTACCAATATCCAAAAACTTTAGGTACTTAACCGCGGCCGGGATGGAAGCGGCAGCTCGCAGGGGCAAAACAGTCGTGGTGACCGGGGAGGCAGGGCGACAACGGAGCCCCTGAAAACCCGCTGACACCACCTGTTTTGAACCGAAGACTAAAGCGGACAGCCCGACAAGCCGCCCTGAAAAAGAAAAGTGACCAGGAGACGAAAGGAAATTTTCAATCAGATTTCTTATGAAAGATTGCTTTGCCGCACTACTCGCAATCTGCCCAAAACTTAGCGCAATTGGGACGGAGTTTTGAGATATTTTGTCTTTCATTTTTCGTTATGCATTTTTATTCGCTACATCACCTTTTCACCTTTCACCCTCCAACTTTTCGGCCTTCCAATCCGATAGTTACGATTTACAAAAAAAACCGCATCCAAAATTGGAGCGGCCTTTATGAAATATATATTAGGTTGATAAATTTTACATCATTCCGGGCATTCCACCGCCCATTGGAGGCATAGCAGGAGCTGCAGCGTTTTCATCTTTGTGCTCACTTACCACACATTCGGTGGTGAGCAACATACCTGCAATGGAAGCAGCATTTTCCAAAGCAATGCGGGAAACTTTGGTTGGATCAATTACACCGGATTCCAACAGATTTTCATAGACTTCTTTGCTGGCATTAAATCCATAGTCGCCTTTGCCGGATTTAACCTGGTTTACAACTACAGAACCTTCTAATCCAGCATTTTCAACAATCTGACGCAAAGGTTCTTCCAAGGCACGTTTGATGATTGCAATACCTGTATCCTGATCATCGTTGTCACCTTTCAATCCTTCAAGAGCATCAATTGCGCGGATGTAAGTAACACCACCACCGGGAACAATCCCTTCTTCAATAGCGGCACGGGTAGCGGCCAAAGCATCTTCAAAACGGTCTTTCTTTTCTTTCATTTCCACTTCGCTTGCTGCGCCAACATAAATTACTGCAACACCACCGGCCAATTTAGCCAGACGTTCTTGTAATTTTTCTTTGTCGTAATCGGAAGTAGTGGTTTCGATCTGTGCTTTGATTTGGTTAATGCGTGCATCAATATTTTCTTTGGCACCTTTACCGCTAACGATGATTGTGTTTTCCTTGTCAATGGTAACTTTCTCAGCTTCACCGAGCATGTCAACGGTAGCATCTTCCAGTTTGTAACCTTTTTCTTCAGAAATTACTGTACCTCCTGTCAGGATTGCAACGTCTTCCAGCATCTCTTTTCTTCTGTCACCAAATCCTGGAGCTTTAACTGCAACAACTTTCAAGGAACCACGCAAACGGTTCACAACCAAAGTAGCTAAAGCCTCACCATCGATATCCTCAGCAATGATGAACAACGGTTTTCCACTCTGTACTGCTTTTTCCAGAATGGGCAACAGGTCTTTCATTACAGAAATCTTCTTATCGTAAATCAAAATATAAGGAGATTCGTAAACAGACTGCATTTTTTCAGTATCGGTTACGAAGTAAGGTGAAATATAACCGCGATCGAATTGCATTCCTTCAACAACATCCACATAAGTTTCAATTCCTTTAGCTTCTTCAATAGTGATAACACCCTCCTGCTTTACTTTGCCCATGGCGTCGGCAATCAGATTACCAATGCTGTGATCGTTGTTTGCAGAAACGGAAGCTACCTGTTCAATTTTCTCACGTGAGTCGCCAACTTTCTGTGACTGAGCATTCAATGATTCAATAACTTTAACAACGGCTTTGTCAACACCACGTTTCAAATCCATGGGATTAGCTCCGGCAGCAACATTCTTTAAGCCTGTGGTAACAATAGCCTGTGCTAAAACGGTAGCGGTAGTGGTTCCGTCTCCAGCAAGATCGTTGGTTCTGGAAGCTACTTCTTTGAGCATCTGGGCGCCCATATTTTCAGCAGGGTCTTTCATTTCGATTTCTTTTGCCACTGTAACACCATCTTTCGTTACCTGAGGTGAACCAAAAGATTTTTCAACGATCACGTTTCTTCCTTTTGGGCCTAAAGTAACCTTAACAGCATTAGATAAGGCATCCACTCCCTTTTTTAGAGATTCTCTTGCTTCTAAGTTAAATAAAATGTCTTTTGCCATATTTTTAAATTTTTATCTATTATTAATTTACAATGTTAAATGATTGCTAAAATATCTGATTCGTGCATGATAAGGTATTCTTTATCATCGATGGTAACTTCAGTGCCTGCATATTTTGCATATAAAACCTGATCGCCAGTCTTCACGGTAATTTTATTGTCTTTATTTTCATCAGGAATGCTTACTACAGTTCCTTTTTGAGGTTTTTCCTTGGCAGTATCGGGGATGATAATTCCTGTTGCGGTCATTTGTTTAGCCGGAGCAGGTTCAACAACTACCCTGTCTCCCAATGGCTTAATCATTTGTTTACCTGTTTTCATTCTGATTTTTGCTTTAAATTAATAAACTACACTTCCTTAGTCATATTTTGTGCCAAAGCAGGGAACAAAAAAAAATGTCAGAACATCTATGACATTCTGACATTTTTAATTTTTCTCAGCTGCTCTTATTTTTTCTTTGGTTCAGGGGTCTTTTTTGCAGCAGGTTGTTGCCTTACCGGAGGTGCCATAAAGTTGATATCTGATTTCTTTGCATTATCGATCTTATTTTGCAATGCATTAGTCTGCTGATTAGCAGCAGTTCCGCTGCCTCTCGGAATGATCATGGTTGCTGTCAGGCTCAACACCAACAAAGCAATCGCCAATCCCCAACTTGCTTTTTCGAGAAAGTCAGCAGTTTGGCGGGCACCCATAAACTGTGTTCCACCGCTAAAATTAGCAGCTAGTCCACCCCCTTTGGGGTTTTGAACCAAAACAATAAGGCCCAGCAAAACACAAACTACCAAAATCAGTATGGAAATAAATATATACATCTTTAAAAGCTTTAATTTGTTAAGTTACTTTTTGCCTTTTTAATAAGGCCTGCAAAGTACGCACTTTTTTGGGGAAATTTCAAAATTAATTTTTCGTAAATATGAAGTGCTTTTTCTGAATACCCCTGATCCATATAAATTTTTGCAAGCGTCTCACTTACAATATTTTCCTGATCCACAACACTCTGTTTCGCAACATCAACCGGATCATAAAAGGTGGTTTTGGGCCTTGAGATGGATGGCGAATTTTCGATAAACTCTTCTATGATTTCCGATTTCGATTTAACTTTATGTTTTTGATTTTCTGCTTTCTTACCTTGTTGTTTTTTACTTTCGATCTCGCGAATCCGCTTTTCAATTATTTTTTTCAGGTCTTCAATGGTATAATTTCTCAGGTCTCTTTGCTCTACTGTTTCGCCGTAATCATTTTCTTCATCTGCAACTTTAGAAACACTTTCTTTCTGAACTTCCTCTTTTATGGTCTCCGTATTTGCCGGATGATCAGCCGGCTGACTTGATGTTGTTTTGTCATCAGTAACAGTTTCATTTTTAGTATCTGAAACCGGGTCTTCATCGGGCAAAACACTTTGTGTCAACGAATCGCTTAAACGGTCAATATGCTTTTTTAAGATTCTCCGGCTTCCTGCATAAACAGCAGTTGTTTTCAGCTCCGAGTTATAAAGCACATTTTTATCCAGGAAAAGCTTCAATGTGAGCAATATATGACCTGTATTGCAATAAGGAAATTCCTTCACAAAAGCCGTCAGGTCAGAAAGAGATGACTCTTGTAAATGCTCTGGTGTCAGCAAATATTCTGTAAATTGCTCCTTATTCATCTTACAAATTTAACAAAGATTTGATTACCAGTTAACCACAGCTCTATTGAAAATATCCTGAGCCAGGTTATCAGTAATTTGTTTGAGAAGATTATCTTTAACAGTAGAAAGGTTCGTTCCGGAAGGATAATCCATATATTGTGTAAACTGTGTTTCAAAATCCTTTGTTGGGTTCAATTTATTGATAAATCTCACATTCACAGTAACTGACAGGCGGTTGGATGCAGCCGTCTGGTTGGCCTGAATGGCCTGAGGTGTTATTGCATATTGTGTTATTTCACCCTCCAGAACGAGATCGCCATTTTTGCTGACCATCTGTAAATTGGTCTGAGTAGTGAAAATATTGCGCAAGGCATTGGTAAATGTTGAGCTCAACGCAGGTTCAACCAGAGCAGCCTTATTGGGAAAATATTGTACGGAAACCGTTTTTGCACCGGGAGGAATAGACGCTCCGGTGAAAGAATAGATTCCGCAGGAATTGAAAAAAAACAAAAATATCGACAACATCCCCATTCGGACAAGCCAAATCGTTTTACCTTTGAAAAGATTCCCGTAAAAAAAATCGTTTTTATTGCGAATCGACAGTTTCATCATTTTGCTTTTTGCAAAGTTATAAATATTAAGAAACATTTTTTTGTATGGAATTCAAGAACTTTTTATAAGTTAATTGATTTAAAATCAGGTATATGTATTCCGGAAATATTTCGCGAAAAACCTTGCTTTTTATCTTTCCATTGTTGTTATTGGCAGGGGCTTGTCACAATTCGCAAAAAAAAGAAAATAACCATAAGAATATTACACCTTTAACTATTTTTCAGCCCGGAGTTATGGTTGACCATGTTTCTTGTACCGCCGACACATCAGAATCTTACGCACTTTATCTCCCATCGAATTATTCTCCAAATCAGAAATTCCCGATAGTTTTCTTTTTTGATGCCCATGCCCGGGGTGCACTTGTGGTGAAAAAATATAAGAACGTCGCAGAAAGCCAGGGCTTTATTTTGGTCGCATCCAACAGTTCTGAAAACGGACAATCTGAAGACGTGAGAAATCAGATCCTTTATCATTTTATGCAGGATGTGGAAAAACGTTTTTCGTTGGATCCGCAACGAATTTACACGGCTGGATTTTCTGGCGGCGCCCGGATTGCGGCAGGAATCGGATTATTCAATAAAAGTATCGCAGGAGCCATGGGTTTTGAAGCAGGTTTTCCCGGAATACGGCAAATTCCTGACAATCACCTGACCTGGGTCGGAGTTGTTGGAAATAAAGATTTCAATTATCTGGAAATGAAGAATCTGGAAGACAGGTTGAATTCATTGGGAATGAAAAACCTGTTTTTGGTCTATCCGGGAATTCATGCACTTCCTCCGCCGGAAATGTTCAAAAAAGCCTTTGAATTCATGATGCTTGATGCCATGAGAAAACATGTCATACCTGTGAACCAATCATTGATTGACAGTGTGAAAACTGATTATGATCAAATCCGTTTACACGCTCAAAAAGATCACCATTGTATGCAGCAACTGAAAGCTGATCAGACGTTGGTAAAAAACCTGAAAGGTTTGACAGACATCGCTTTTTATCAGAAAGAAATAAAACACCTTTCTGCCAGCAGGAAATGCCAAAACCAACTAAAAAGGGACGCCGCTTTGAACGCAACCGAAGGAGAATTTCAGCAGCAATATGCCGAATCCATGAGTTCACGCGATGCCGCCTGGTGGAAGCATGAGATCCTTAATATTTATAAGAAGAAAAAGGCTTCCAAATATGAAGACGAAAAGCTGATGAACCAGCGCCTGTTGAATTATCTAAGCCTGATGTCTTATCTATACGCCAACGGCAGCCTTAAAAACGGACAGATGGATGAAACCAAAAAATTCCTGATGATGTACCAGATGGTTGATCCAAACAACTCAGAAGTCTATTTTATAAAGGCGGAATATTATGCCCTAATCAATCAAAATGCTAAAGTATTTGAATCTCTTCAGGATGCACTGAAACATGGTTTTAAGGATGCTTACAGAATAAAGAATAATTCATATTTTCAAAAGCTGAGATCTTCTGAAAAGTTTAATCAGATTCTGGGGGAAATAAAAAAATAGTCCGTTCCTTTTACCGGAAAGAAATCGTTTTTCTGTGATTTTGAATGCAGATTTGTTATTTTTGAACAACAAAACCCTGTTATTAACCGGCAGGATTGTAAAAGAAATATTAATCAAACCTAACCATGAAAAATCTTGTTGTTCATCAATTGCTTCAGCATGCGCTCATTACGCATCCTGATCAAATTATTGTTTCAGACGGTAAAAGATTTACTTACCGTGAATTTTATGCGCGGGTCTTACGAATCGCCAACAGCATGAAAAAGCTGGACATCAAAAAAGGCAGCGTTATCGGCGTTCTTGACGTAAACACGCATCGCTTTCTTGAAATGCATTATGCCTGCTCCATGCTCGGCGCCGTGTTGCACACCATCAACTTCAGGCTGGCGCCGGAACAAATGGTTTACTCCATGATCCACGCCGGTGACGAATGGATCTTTGTTTCCGACATTTTTCTCCAGGCAGCCAAACCACTGTTTTCAAAATTTCCCAACTGGGTGATAATGAGTGATAACCTGGAACAGTCATTACCTGAATCCAGACAGGTTTATCAGTATGAAAACCTGATTAAAGTCGGTGCGGAAAAAGAACTTCCCGAGTCCAATGAAATTCAGGAGACCGATGTCTTTTCCATTTTTTATACAACCGGGACCACAGGAAATCCGAAAGGAATCCAGTATAAGCACCGCACCATTTTGATGGGATCACTGCAACTGTTTCACCATCTCGCGTTGCACAAATACGGTGCCCGCGTTTGCAATCGTGACGTCCTCATGCCGCTCATCCCGTTTTTCCATATCCATGCCTGGGGAATGGCTTTCTTCCCGATTTATCTTGGAGCCAAACTGGTACTTCCCGGAGCTGCCGATCCTGCAACGCAACAAGCTTTGATTGAAAAAGAAAAGGTGAGTTTTCTCAATATGGTTCCTACGCAATTGCAAATGTTGCTTGAGCAAAAGAATTTCGGCAACCTGAAAGTACTCACCGGGGGCAGCCCGTTCCCTTCCGGCATTGCAAAAAAAGCAATCAGTGCAGGTATAAATTTCAGCTTGATCTACGGTGGCTCTGACCAGCTGGGAACAGCCATTTCGGTCATACCGGAAAACGTGGAACCTGACACGGAGGAGGCCCTGGAATGGTTGCGTGCCGGCATGCGCCCTTTTCCCATGGTTGAAATTGCCATCAAAGATAAAGAAGGAAACGACGTGCCCCACGATGGGAAAACGCTGGGATCCATTTTCGTGAGAAGTCCGTGGCTGCCGGAAGGTTATTACAAAGAACCGGAAATCACCAAAGAGCATTTTATCGACGGCTGGTTCCGTACCGGCGACATTGGATATTTTCATATCAACCACTCCATTTACGTGGCCGACCGCGAAGGTGATGCCATCAAAAGCGGCGGGGAATGGATTCCTACCGGAATTTTGGAGGCATTGCTTTCCGAACATAGCGCCGTACAACAAGTGGCCGTGATACCTAAAAATGATGAAAACTGGGGGCAACGCCCGCTGGCTATTGTCAAAACCAAATCGGAAGTAACAGAAACGGAATTGAAAGACTTTTTACTTTCAAAAGTAAAAGAAGGGAAGCTGGCCAAATTCTGGATTCCTGACCAGTTAATTTTTGTGGATGAAATTCTGCTGACGAGTGCCGGGAAACTCAATAAAAAAGTTTTACGCGATCAATATTCAGGTTAAAACATAACTCAAAAAAAATAAAAAAATGTCAATAGATGTATTAATGACAGCGGAAGACAAGCTGTTACAGGAAAAAGTTCAGGATTTTGTAAAATGGGTACCGCGTCAGCTGTTGCTGGACATGGATGCCGACAAAGTCCGTTATCCCAAAGAGTTTATCCGCGAAGCGGGAAAAAGAAGCCTACTGGGTTTGCGGTTTGATAAAAAATGGGGCGGTTCCGGTTTGCCGTGGAGCAGTGAAATGGTGGCGCTTGAAGAAGTCGGGGTGCTGGGTACATCGCTGGGCTGCCTTTACTCGCTGGTATCTATCGTGGGGGAAGCCATTCATGTTTTCGGAACTGAAGAACAGAAAGAGCGTTTCCTGATTCCCATGCTCAAGGGAGAAATTGGCGTGGCTGAAGGGTTGACCGAACCCCGTGGCGGTTCCGATTTTTTTGCTGCCACCACCAAAGCCCGGCGCGAAGGCGACATGTTTTACCTCAACGGGCAAAAGCGTTTTGTGGTAGGCGCCGAAGGCGCGGATGTACTTCTTGTTTACGCGATTGTAGAAGGCATCGAAAATCCTAAAAAAGCCATGACCGCTTTTCTGGTGGAACGGGGTCCCGGCGTGGAGGTGGAACATGTTTATGGTTTGATGGGAACCCGCGGCGGCGGCACCGGAAGGCTGGTATTTAAAAATGCTGCCGTGCCTTTGAAAAACGTCCTTGGCGGAGAAGCCGGCATTGGAAACGGAACGCGGGTCTTTCACCAGATGATGGTTCCCGAAAGAATGACATCAGCAGGCGGAGCCGTAGGAATGGCCCGGGGCGCTTTTGAAGTGGCTGCCCGTTATGCCGACAAAAGGAAAGCTTTCGGACAAAAAATTCGTATTTTTGAAGCCGTGAACGCCAAAGTTTCGGAAAGTCTTACCTTGCTGGATGCTTCCAGAGCCATCAATTACATGGCTGCGCTAACTGCTGATTCAGATGCTTCTGCAGGAAAAATCCGCCAGATGGTTTCGGAAGCTAAAAAATTCTCCACCGAGTCGGCCTGGAAAGTGGTAAACCACGCCATGCAAATTATGGGCGGAATCGGTTACACTAATATTTATCCGGTAGAAAAGATGCTGCGGGATGTCCGGCTCATCACCATCTGGACAGGAACCAATGAAATTATGGACCTGGTGATCCAGCACGAGTTTTACAAAGATTTTCTGGCTCAAAAACTGAAAAGCCGCGATACGGAAAATGATGCCGAAGGGGCCTACTTTCCAGATGAGAAGATCTATAATGATGACTAACTTTGAGATTCAATTTCTAAAATCAAAAGGCTAAGGGCTAAAGTTGAAAGGAAAAAGTGACGGAGGGAAAATGTCTTTTCATAAAATAGGTTGACACCAAGTTCAGTTTAAAACTTTTAAATTTGGTATTATGAAAGGTCAGAGAATGAATGCAGCGCAAAGGACTTGTCACTAAGGATTATCTGCCTTTTCGAAGGACCCCGAAGGCTTTCGGGGGACTGAGAAATCCCCCGGGAAAGAACTTTTTGTCTTAGAGGATTCATCCTCTCTGTGGACGCCGGAATGACACCTTTTTTCTTCGAAGGGGCAAAGAAATGAACAGGAAAATTAATATCTAAGCGGAGGCTTGCTTTTGCATGTAATGACGCCATGCATGGCTTCACTACTTCTGTCTTCCGGTGTTTTCCCGATTATTGTTAAATCTTTCTATTTTTACATAAAGAAAGAAGCGAACCCATTCATGGAAAGACTTTGGATAAAGAACCGGTGGAGCAACATGGTACAGATCATGGTGATTTCTCTGGTTTCAACGATTTTTGCGTTTGTTTTGCTCCGGTTACTTTCGGAGCTTACTTCGCTTTATTTCAGCTATGACCTGAATATTCAGGCAATTCTTCACTTAAAGGGCATTCACTTTCTTACCAAAACCACCAGTCCCGATTGGACAAGAGACAGCATCATTACCATTTATCTTTCCAAACCCATCATGAATCTCACCCTGGCCTTGGCAGGCATGGTCGTTTATTCGTTGATCCGTCGCAAAAGCCAGTCATTTACCTATTTTCTGATTTGGTTGATCATTTTTGCTTTAAATAATGCTTTTGGAACTTTTGCCGAAAACGGGCTTTTTAAAACCGGGACTTACGAAGTAACCAAACTGATGCACTTCGATGGTGCGATGATGATGGTGGTGGTCATGATCTCTTTTTACTTTTTATACCTTTCGGGCATAGGGATAGGAAAATTGATCATGCTGAACCTTCCGGAGGAATTCGTAAAAAACAGACGAATCAACTTTTTCTATTTTCTGATGGCTTATTTGATTCCCTGGATGTTGACTTATCTGATTATTTTCTCTAAAAGCGACCCGGGATCCAGAATTATTTACCTGTTCAGTATCATTATTTTAATCCCGACTTTATGGACTCGTAGCCCGGATACAGAAGGAGTACATCTGGAACCGCTGCCACCGTTAATGTGGATCGACTTCCTGAGTTTTATTTTCTATTTTGCAGGTATATTTCTGATGTACACCATGCTTTCATCGGGCATCAAAATCAATTAAAATACTTGTTTTCAGGGTTTTGCGTATTCACAAAAAAGGATTAATTTCAACGACTACAAAACATTAAACCAAAAAACATTAATATGAAAGGACATTTTACAACAAAATCATTCCTGCTTATTTTGATATTTCTGCTTAGTATAACAACTGCAGAGGCAAGAATGAATAAAAAGGCTGTTACGAAGAATGACACGCTGAAAGCCAGTGTCTTTAATGGCCTGAAATGGCGCAGTATAGGACCTGCTTTTACATCCGGAAGGATTGCCGATTTTGCCGTAGAACCCGGAAATCCCAGCCACTTTTATGTTGGCGCTGCCGCCGGCGGCATTTGGGTAACTTATGATGATGGTACCACTTTTAAACCTGTTTTTGATCATAATGGGGCCTATTCCATAGGTTGTCTTGCCATGGATCCCAACGATCACCATGTGGTTTGGGCAGGGACAGGAGAAAATAACAGCCAAAGGGCTTTAGGTTACGGAAATGGTGTGTGGAAAACCACCAATGACGGGAAAACATGGAAGAACATGGGTCTGAAAAAATCCCGGCAAATCGGGAAAATCCTTATTGATCCCAGAAATTCAAATGTAGTTTATGTGGCAGCTGAAGGCTCTGCCTGGGGGCCCGGTGGTGATCGCGGGCTTTATAAAACCACCGATGGCGGGAAAACATGGATCAAAGTTCTCAATATTTCTGAAAATACCGGCGTGGCCAATATGTGCTTTGACCCTCGTAATCCCGATGTAATCTATGCCGGTGCTGAACAACGACGCAGACGTGAGTTTACAAAAATAGGCGGTGGCCCGGAATCGGCTTACTATAAAACTACCGATAGTGGAAAAACCTGGCAAAAACTTACAAACGGTATTCCTAATGTTGATAAAGGTGGAATGTGTATTAAAGTATCACCAGCCAATCCGGATATCGTTTATGTAATGTTTGAAGCTCCTAATGGAAAAGGTGGATTTTATCGTTCTACAAACCGCGGCGCTTCCTTTAAAAAAATGAGCGATTATTACAGTAGCGGTCAATATTTCAGTGAGTTATATCCAGATCCGGTTGACCAAAACAAGGTTTATTCTGTAGATACTTACGGAATGGTTACACTGGATGGCGGGAAAACATGGAAACGCATGGGCGATTACAAGCGCCATGTTGATGATCATGTTTACTGGATCGATCCCAAAGATACCAAACACATGCTTATTGGCTGCGATGGCGGAGTCTATGAAACATGGAACGGTAATAAAACTTTTGTCTTTAAGAACACCCTTCCGGTAACCCAGTTTTATCACGTATGGGCTGACAATAGCAAGCCTTTTTACTGGGTTTATGGTGGAACACAGGATAATAACAGCCTGGGCGGCCCTTCACGAAACCTGAAACTCGGCGGCGTAACCAGTGGTGAGTGGATCACTACCGTTGGCGGAGATGGATTCTTCCAAGCTGTTGATCCTAAAAACCCGGATATTGTCTATTCTTCTTACCAGTATGGAAATATCTACCGCTTTGATAAAAAATCCGGAGAACGATTGAAAATAAAACCCATGCCAAAAAAAGGCGAAAAAACTTTCCGTTGGAACTGGGATGCTCCTTTTACCGTGAGCAGCCACCAACATACAAGATTGTACATGGGCGCAAACAAGCTGTTTGAAAGTGATGACCGGGGCGACACCTGGCGTGAGATCAGCGGAGATCTGACCCGCGGCCTTAACCGAAACATGTTTAAAGTGATGGGGAAATACTGGCCGGCCAGCGCTGTTGCCAAAGATGTCTCCACATCACTTTGGGGAACCATTGTTTCGTTGGCAGAATCACCTATTAAAGACGGTCTGCTCGTAGTGGGAACTGATGACGGAGTCGTTCAGGTTACCAATAATGACGGAAAAACATGGTCGAAAACGACTAAATTCCCGGGGGTACCTGAATATACCTATGTTAGCCATGTTTGCCCTTCCAACTTCAATGAAGATGTTATTTTTGCTTCTTTTGATAACACCAAAAGTGATGATTTTAAACCTTACTTGCTGAAAAGTACAGATCAGGGAAAAACTTGGTTTTCCATTGCCGGCGATCTTCCAAAAGAACCTGTCCACACTATTATTCAGGATCCTGTCAATAAAGACCTGCTTTTCGCAGGATTGGAATTCGGATTGTATTTTACTCTGGACGGAGGACATCACTGGATGAAACTTGGAAGCGGAATGCCTGATATTCAGGTTTCTGACATATTTATACAGCAACATGACAGCGACCTGGTTGCCGCCACTTTCGGACGCGGAATTTATATTATGGATGATTACTCATCGTTGCGTCATCTAACGGTACAAAAGCTGGAAAATACCAACGCTATTTTGTTCCCCGTAAGGAATGCCTTGATGTACATTCAAAAAGATAACCGCTATGGTACAGGTTCAGCCTATTTCCAGGCACCCAATCCGCCTTTTGGAGCGACCTTTACCTATTATCTCAAAAGTGTTCCTAAAACTTTGAAGGCAATGCGGTTGAAAAAGGAAAAGGAGCTTTTCAAAAAAGGACTTCCTATTCCACAGCCAACCGAATCAGAACTGAACAAAGAGAAAAATGAAACCGGTCCTTATCTCGTCTTTACCATTAAATACAAAGACGGGACTGTGGTCAGGAAACTCTATCAATCAGCCGCAAAAGGAATTAACAGGGTCACCTGGGATTTAAGATATCTGAACCCCGGTCCCGTCCGGTTGAAAAA
>VAPK010171195.1_pt1 | contig 15345 bp, 12 predicted proteins | sample 3395031 | NCBI WGS metagenome assembly VAPK01 (sample SAMN08290443, study PRJNA428436) | hydrothermal vent metagenome | isolation source: Deep-sea hydrothermal vent chimney 1 | place: Pacific Ocean: Juan De Fuca Ridge
CTCCACCCACGGCAGCCCGACCGTGCAGCGCAATATTTACAAGACCTTTTTCAATAATCTGGAAGAAGAATTTTCTTCCATCGGCGCGGTGGATTATCTCCGTTCCATGGTCCATACCACGGCGGTGAACATAACCCGGATGTTCGGCATTACCGGTAGAGTCATTGCCTCATCAACCGCCTGTACTACCTCCAGTCAGGCCATCGGTTTTGGTTATGAAATGGTGAAATACGGCATGCAGGATGCCATGATCTGCGGTGGGGCCGATGAATATGACACCACCACGGTCGCTGTCTTTGATAATCTGCTGGCCTGCTCGGTCGATTTTAATGACCGACCCGAGTGTACACCCCGGCCCTTTGATACAAAACGTGACGGACTGGTGGTGGGCGAGGGTGGCGGCGCGGTCCTGCTTGAGGAATATGAATCCGCAAAAAGGCGAGGGGCAAATATCCTGGCAGAGGTTATCGGCTTTGGTTGCAACAACAACGGCGGCGACCTTATCCTGCCCAACCTGGAAGGCATAACCACAACCCTGCGGCTGGCCTTAAAGGATGCCGGAATTACCCCGAAACAGGTTGACGTGGTCAGTGCCCATGCTACTGCCACCAAGATGGGGGATGTGATCGAGGCCCAGGCTATTGATGCGGTCTATGGTAATGATCCGCTGGTTATCGGTTTAAAGAGTTATATGGGACATACCATGGGCACCTGTGGAGTAATAGAACTTACCCTGATGCTCTATATGATGGAACAGGGGTTTGTTGCGCCTACCCTGAACCTTGATAATGTTGATCCCCGCTGCACCATGCTCAATCATGTCCGGGAGCTGACCGGTAAAAACATCAACATCGCTGCAATCCAGAATTTTGCCTTTGGCGGGGTCAACACCTGCCTGCTTCTTCAAAATGGCCGGAAAGCAGTCGCGTAATTCTACCCTGATTCGATTCGGCAGGTGGCTGAGTGACGTCGTGGTCACCCTCACCTGCTGGACCTACTTTACCCTTGGTTTTGTCTTTTTATTTTCTTTCAGGTATCTGGGAGCCTACCTGTTTTCCAGGGAGCGTGAACTCGCTTTTCAGCGGTTGACGAGTCTCTTTTACCGGGGATTTTTTCGACTTGTCCGCGCGATTGCACCCCGTCACCACTGGCGGATAGATGAACGGATTGCTGAGATCAAATCCTCGGTTATTGTCTGTAATCATCTGTCCTATCTGGATCCTATCCTGCTGATTTCACTGTTGGAACGCCAGAAGACTATTGTCAAAACGAAATTTTTCAAGGTGCCGATTTTTGGCTGGCTTATTCGAAATGCCGGGTATTTTCCTGCCGATGGAGATGGAGAATTTTCTCAGATGATGATTGATCAGGTAGAACGGATGGAGGAATATCTAACCGCAGGCGGGAATCTTTTTGTCTTCCCCGAAGGAACCAGAAGTCGGGACGGAAAAGTCGGATCTTTGAACCGGGGAGCCTTGAAAATCGCCCGGTTGTGCAGGGTTCCAGTCTATGTTGTACATCTTGCCGGAACTGAAAAACTCTTTACCCCGGGAAAGTTTTTGTTTACCACTTGGATGGATAATACCATTTCCCTGGAAATAGTTGATCGGATTGAACTGGAAGGGCAGAAGCTCACTTTGAGTGAACTGGAAAGCCGGATCAGGCAGGCGTTGACGATGCAGATCGAGTCCGAACCCTTTATGACAAGCGATCAGCAGAAGAGAGAACCATTAGTATAGTCAGAGAGCGTGCTATGAAAGTCCTTTTGATATCCATGCCGGATGTGGTTCCTATCATTATTCATGAATCGGCATTCCACCTGCCTAATCACGGCATCGCCTCTGTCGGCGGCAACATAGATCCGGAACATGAGGTGTACCTGGTTGATCTGATCCGAAAACGCCGCTCAATTAAAAAATATCTGACCCGGATTATCGGCAGGATCAAGCCGGATTTGATCGGTCTTTCGGCCATGGCCTGGCAGTATGATACCTGCGTCCGCATTGCCCACCTGATCAAAGAGCTTCAGCCCGAGGTGAAAATCGTTATCGGCGGATATCATGCCACTTTAATGCATGAGGAAATTGCCGATTCCCGGGAGGAACAGTGGATTGATTTTATGATTCGCGGCGAAGGGGAAGAGGCCTGCAGGCGCTTGGTCAATGCAATGGCCGGAAGTGACGACGTCGGCACAATAGCTGGTCTTTCATACAAAAAAAATGGGAAGTTCGTCCATAATCCAAGGGCGGAGAATCTTGATCTTGCAACCCTTAAGCTGCCGATCCGGGACAAACGCCGCTTGACCTGGGGCTACCATATCGTTAATTCAAAGATTGAGCTTTTGGAGACCTCGCGCGGATGTACCCGCTCCTGTAATTTTTGCAGTATGAAGCATATGTACGGCCGGACCTTCCGGACCTATCCCATCAGCCGGGTTCTCGAAGATCTTGACGATATTTATTATACAAGAAAAGTCCGATGGGTGTTTATTACCGATGATAATATGGTGTTGAACCCCAGACGTGTCATGGAACTCTGTGATGCTATTATCGCCCGGGGGTATAAAAAACTTAATATTGTCGTTCAGGCCGACTGTATCTCCATGGCTCAGAATGAGGAGATGGTCGCCAAAATGGCCCGGGCCGGGTTCAGGTCCGTTTTCCTCGGTATTGAAAATGGCTCAAAAAGAAATTTGAGCGTTGCCGGTAAGGGCGATATTGTGGCTGCTTCCCGGAAGGCAATTGAAAATTGTCATAAATATGGAATGATGGTCATTGGCGGTCTGATTTTTGGTTTTCCGGACGATGACGAGGAATCCATCAGGGAAAATTATGAGTTTTTTAAGAGTATCAGTGCCGACGCGGCCTACTGCCAGATTCTCACCCCCTACCCGAAAACGGGGATGCGGGAGCAACTCATTGCCGACGGTCTGGTCACCAATACAAACGATTTGAAAAAATATAATGGGCTCTGGGCCAATGTACGGACAAAGTACCTGGATTCCGAAGAACTCCAGTACCAGTTCTGGTACCAGCGCCAGATAGTGCTTGGCTGGTGGAATCCTCCGGCCGCCGCCCGCAGTCAGGGGAAGGTGTGGACCTCTATATGGCGGTTTGTCTTTAAACCCTTTTTGAAAATACACTATAAAAGGGTCATGAAAAAATATGGCTGGGAAGGCCGCTACCAGCGCGAAGTCGAGCGCTGGGAACGTATGAACAACTTTAAGGATCTGGAAGAATATTAACGCGATGCAGATATATAATCTTGAGTTCACTGAAGCGGAAATCAAAGAAGCCGTGGCCGCCGACCGGTTGCTGTCCATGGAGATCGAGTTCAGCCGGATCTGTAATTTTCGCTGTTCGTACTGTTATGTCGCCGACAAAAGTGAATGTGCAAGTGAACTTTCCCGGGCGGAAATCAAGGATGTCATCCTGCAGGCCAAGGCATTGGGCGCTCGCAAGATAATTATTCTCGGTGGCGAGCCCAGTATTTATCCGCACCTTGTGGAAATGTTGCACTTCCTCAGCAGTGAAGGACTTGAGATTGAAATGTTTACCAACGGCAGTGGTATTGATGACGCGCTTGCCGCAGTGCTTGCCCGGGAGCGGGTACGGGTGGTTTTAAAGATGAATTCACGCGATGAAGAGCTGCAGGACCGGCTGGCCGGTAAAAAAGGTGCATTTCAAATAATTTCTAATGCGCTCACCGTCCTGCAGAAGGCGGGCTACCCCTCTGATGCGTTGTTTCTGGCCATCAGCACTGTGATCTGCCGGCAGAATATCGGTGAGCTGCCTGCAATGTGGCAGTGGCTGCGACAGGAAAAAATTGAACCTTATTTTGAAGTTATTACGCCCCAGGCCAACGCAGTTGAAAATGCATGGCTGACGGTTGAATCTCAGGATCTAAAGACCTTGTTCACTCAACTCTCGGCAATAGACCAGGAAGAGTTCGGCCGCCGCTGGGAACCACAGCCGCCGCTGGTGGGGAATAAATGCATGCGGCATCAGGTTTCCTGTGTGGTTACCGCAACCGGTGATGTCATGCCCTGTGTAGGGGTTACGATTGCGCTGGATAATATCCGCAACACTCCGCTTGCCGATATTCTTAAAAACAGCGAGGTTGTCAACAATCTGAAAAATTACCGGGAGATGATAAAGGGAGAGTGTCGCAGCTGTGAGAAGGCGGGCGAGTGCTACGGCTGCAGGGGGGCGGCTTACCAGCTCACCGGCGATTACCTGGCTTCCGATCCCACCTGTTGGCGGAATGCTTCCTGTAAGAAGATATGAGAATAATCTGCGGGTGGAGTTTAAAGAGTTGGGAATCTTGAACCGGCGGGCCGGATTACCTGTTTATAGCTGAACCGGTTGCCGGGAGGAACAGGTATTTTTTTAACGGGTGTGCCTGCTGAACAGTAAGCAATCGTATCAATAAAAAAGACGAGGCGGATCATCCACCTCGTCTTTTTTTTATCCAACTACTTGCTGTTATTGCGGTCCCATTTGAGGGAGGGGAACGGATGTGGGGGTACGGTTAAATGACTTCCTGTCATTGTGGCACATCCTGCAGGTGTTGTTTCGTTCAATCTTGGCCGGTCCGGCCCTGAAAAATTGAGTCTCTCCGCCGGTGCTGGCCATGGTGTCCGCAAGGTTGGGGTCTACGTCGCCGTCAATATTTTTGTATTGGAAGTTGAACATGGGAACCCGGTCCAGGGTACCAGGAGTGCTGACCAGCTCGCCATGCCTGGTCATGACCGGGTTTGGTGACCCGTGCACGTTATGACAGGCGGGGCAGCTCTGCGGTGAATCGGGAATGCCGTCCCAGTCCGAATCCCAGTCGGCGGAATTGCCGTAGGGTCCACGGCCGCGCAGGTGGCGGAGATGGGCATTGGTGACATTGCCGTTTTCGTCTACCTTGTCATCATCTCTGAAGTTGGTCTTCAGCGGATTCTTCATGAAATCACCTTCGCCGTATGCGTCGCCCAGGAGATCATATTTATTATGGCAGCTGAAGCAGAGGGCAAAGTCGTTGTCGGTCCGCGGAGTTTCCTGCCAGTTGGTTCCGACCCTGGGGATTTCAAGGGCCGGCACAACCTCACCGGAGTCCAGAACCATGTCTGCAAAACGGTAGCCTTCGGCATAGTTGTTCAGTTCGGCCTTGTAGGTTCTGGCAATACCGTCAATGTGCATGCTGCTTGTATCATGACAGTTGTCGCAGGTAATCTTGTGGCCGTTTACATTGTAGCCGTAGGAAATATCCGCTTTATACTGAAATTCACGCAGGGCACCGGCTATGACCTCTTTCTCCACCTCTTTGATCAGCTTGATGTAGCGAAAAGAGCCGAATTTATCCAGTCTGGTTTCAAACCATTGCTGGGCCGGGAGTATATCCCAGAAGGGTTTGGCCGCCATGATTTTGCGACCCCATTGAACCCTGGTCCACTCGTTGAGGTCATTACTGGCCCAGACTTCCATTCGATATTTTCTTGAACCTGAGTTATACAACCTTATATGGGTGACGTTGGTTTCGCTGCCCAGGTCAAAGATCAGTTCTTTGAGGGTGCCGGCATCATTGCCGGTGGCGATGTCACCGTCGATCAGGTTTTCCACTCCTGCCAGACCGGTATCGACAACACCCTGGGGCGACTGCCAGCTTCCGGTTAAAGTCATACCCGCAATATTTGAAGCCTGAACGCCCCGAACTACAGAATGCCCGTCGTCATGACAACCAAGGCACCAGTTTTCTTTTCCAGGCCGCAGTTTGCCGTCGGCATCATAGATTTTTGAAACATCGCCATCGGCAGTTGACCAGTTAGATCGTTGGTAGGCACCGATATCAGGGTCGTTCAATCCGTCAAAAGCTCCGTCCGGACTGTGACAGGGAATGCAGACTTCCGGGGGAGGCGTCTGCATTCCGGGGCCCCCTGTGGATGGGTGACAGTCCCAGCAACCCAGGCCAAGATCCCCTTTTGCTCCATGAACATGCGTGTCATGGAAAGCACTTTCTGCAAAACCGACTTGAGCGAGGCCGCAGACCCCGATCGCCACGGTGGTTCCAATCAGAATGTTTTTAATCTTCATTTCCTCTCCTTTTTTAATCTTATCTTTTCGCTTGCTTTTTTGTTTTGAACAAGATGGTACGTTTCTGTTCTTTAACCGGCAACCATCCTGCAGGGTAAAAAAGAGGAGTCGCCTTGGTTTCGTGTCGTTACCGACTCCAACTGTAAACGCATATTTCCCGTTTCCCTCCCATAAGAAAATACGTTTAATCGTCGATGGCTCTCCTGAAAAATCCGGGAACCCGTCTCTGCCGTTGTGACACTAAAGATATTGCTCTGTGTTTTTTCAACTCTAAGTGACGTCTGCAGGAAGCAGACCCCTGAGTTAAAAGTTCTCAAAAATAGACTTTTAGGTGACAATATGACAAAGTATGATGAAAAAAACAAGTGCACTCCGTGGTATTTGTAGCAGAAAAACGACATGTTTGACGGAAAATGTTGCAGCGCAATGGTTTTTTTATTTGCCGAGATCATAAAAAGTTAGTCGTAAGGATTGGCTTCCCCGGCCCCGGATTGAGAGGGTTTCTTATGAAAAAAACGGTGGTTTCTTGAGATCGGTTTCGTTGTTCCGTGTTTTTTGTCTTTCACTGTTTTTTGTCAAGACTGTTATAGAGCGGACCGCTCTATTCTTTTTTTCAGGCCCCTGGTAGGGGATTTTTAATTGTCGATTTTTTTAAAATGGAAATTTATGATGTAACCGTCTCCTTAAAAATAGAGTGGAAAGTAGAGAGAAGAGTTGACAGAAAGTTGATTCTTGTTTATTCATGTGAACAATTGATCATATGTGAGAAAATGAAAAAAAGAAGAATAGTTATTGTACAGGGGGAGCAGTGCCGGTGTCGCTGTATTCATCAGGAGCGTGTTGATGCTGCTCATGAGGCTGCCCTTGCCTCCAGGGAAAACGAGAAACTCGCCACCTTGTTTAAAGCCATGGGAGATCCCAACCGGCTGCGGATTTTGTGGGCCCTGGATCGGGAAGAGATGTGTGTCTGCGATCTGGCGCAGTTTATTGGGGTAACCGAATCTGCAGTCAGTCACCAGTTGCGTCAGCTCAGAGGACTGCATCTGGTTGCGAACCGACGTGAGGGGCCTGTACTGTATTATCGCCTGGATGATGATCATGTCCGTGCCTTAATTCGTCTGGCTCTGGAACATCTGCAGGAAGAGTAAGTGGAGCTGGAGATTTCGGCTTCAGTATAAGGTGGCCATAAGCTTAAACTCTTGTTGCTTCTGTTGGTTGTAATGTATTGGCCTGGACGTGGGGGGAGTGTCTCTTGAGATCATGATGACTTTTTTATACAACATTCTGCTGGCCTCGTGGGATCTTCTCCAGCAGGCCTCGATATATATTCTCTTCGGCCTGCTGGTCGGGGGGCTGCTGAAGGTTTTTTTATCCCCGGCTTATGTGGCAAGCCATCTGGGAACCGGTCGTTTCAGCTCGGTCTTCAAGGCCGCCCTGCTGGGGATCCCGATCCCGCTTTGCTCCTGCGGGGTCCTGCCTGCTGCCGCTTCTTTGAAAAAACAGGGGGCCAATAACGGTGCCACCACGGCCTTTTTGATCTCCACTCCGGAATCAGGCGTGGATTCCATTTCCATTACCTGGGCTCTGCTTGATCCAATCATGACTATTGCCCGGCCCGTTTCCGCCTTTATTTCCGCTTTTGTAGCCGGCATAGCAGAAAATATTTTTAATCCACCTGATACTGAAAATCGGGCGACACCCGACTTGAGCTGTCCAATTGACAACTGCTGTGACGGGGTGGACTGTCCGCCGGAAGAGCATAAGAGACATCACAGTTTTCTTCATAAGTCCTGGGTTGGCCTGAGATATGCGGCTACCGACCTCTGGGCCGATCTTGCCGGCTGGTTTTTTGTCGGTATCCTGCTGGCCGGGGTTATCACGGTGCTGGTCCCCGATGATGTGATTTCCCGGTACCTGGGGGGCGGTCTCTCCTCAATGCTGTTGATGCTGGCCTTTGGTATTCCTCTGTATATCTGTGCTACCGCATCAACACCCATTGCCGCCGCCTTTATCATGAAAGGGGTCAGTCCGGGAACAGCCCTGGTCTTTCTCCTGGTCGGTCCGGCCACGAACGCAACCTCATTGTCGGTGCTGGTTGGTTTGCTCGGTAAACGGGCAACGCTTTTATATTTAACCTCAATTGCCGTTATCAGCGTACTCTGCGGGCTTGCTGTCGATGCCATCTACCTCGGTTTGGGGATTTCCGCAGTAGCCGTGGTCGGACATGCGGCTGAAGTGCTGCCCGACCAGCTGATGACCGCGGCAACTCTGCTGCTCCTTGTTCTCTCTATAAGGCCGTTGTACGCTATCGGGAGAGGATGGTTCGGCAAGGGCGAGGGCTGCGGCTGCTCTTCCGACTCCTGCAGCCATGACCATGGCCACGTCCATCTTCACCATGATCATGCCCATAATGAAACCGATGCTTCAGCCTGCGGTTGCGGTGAGGCAAGCACAACTCCGGAACAGGCTGTGCCGCTCCAGCCTTTAGCTGATTTGAAAGGAAGTAAGCCGCTATGAATGCCCCGGCAAACGGCACTTTTCCAACAATGATCCTGCCCATGGCCAAGGAAGTACCGGCCGGGGCCGGGGAGTTCCATCTTCCTTCAGCCGACCAGCCATTTGTCTGCGGCACGGTTGCCACAACCGTTGGGCTGGTACCTCAAACGGCCTCGGAACTTACCCGGAAAGAGATCCGCAGCCATTATCTGGTGCGCTGGAATATCGGTCGTGATCATTTCACGGTTGAGCCCGGCCTCTATGCCCTGGGGGATCCCGGGTGCGACAGTCCGGTTCTGGTGACCGCAAACTATAAACTGACCTTTGATCTGCTCCGCCGGACTCTGGCTGGCCGTCATGTCTGGATTCTTGTGCTCGACACAAAGGGAATTAACGTCTGGTGCGCTGCGGGCAAGGGAACGTTTGGCACTGAAGAACTGCTCGATCGTATCGAATCCTCGCGCCTGGGTCAGGTAGTCAGGCACCGAAAATTGATCGTACCCCAGCTCGGTGCCCCGGGTCTTGCCGCCTTTGAGATAAAAAAATATGCCGGCTTCAGGGTTGCGTATGGTCCGGTTCTGATGGATGATCTGCCCGCATATCTGGATGACGGCTGCCGGGCAACCCCCGAAATGCGAATTAAAAAGTTCCCGTTTATGGAACGATTGGTTCTGGTGCCGGTGGAGCTTATGCAGGGGCTGCAACAGGGGTTTCCGCTTATGCTGCTCTTTACGCTGGTTGCCGGGTTTGCAGGGCGAGGCCCCTTTGTCCAGGCGGCCTTGACCCACGGTCTGCCGTCGGTCATTGCCGTGCTGGCCGGGATTGTTGCCGGAAATATTGTGACGCCCTTACTGCTGCCCTGGATTCCGGGAAAAGCCTTCAGCCTTAAAGGAGCGATTGCCGGTCTGGTGGTTTTTTCTTTTCTTTTCTTTGTCTCCGGTGTGGGCACTATGGGCTATTCCATGCTGGAACGGCTGTCCTGGCTGTTTATCACTGTGGCGGTTTCTTCGTGGCTGGGGATGGCTTTTACCGGGGCCTCGACGTTTACCTCGCTCAACGGGGTGCGAAAAGAAATGTTGCGGGCCATGCCGGCCCAGTTTGTCGGCCTTGTGCTTGGGATCGTTTTTTTTGCCATAGCCTTATGGTTGGGTTAAGGGGAGAAAGCAATGGTTGAACTTCGGTATCTGGAAGATGTGGTCACCCTGGAATGTGACCAGGAAAAGTGCATCGGCTGCGGTATGTGTACTGTGGTCTGCCCCCACGGGGTTTTTGTGGTCGAGAAGGAAAAAGCAGTAATGGCGGCAAGAAATTTGTGTATGGAATGCGGCGCCTGCATGCGCAACTGTCCCGCAGGAGCAATCTCGGTCGAGGCCGGCGAGGGATGTGTGCGGGGCGTTATAAACGAACTGCTTGGTATTGACGGCCCGTGCTGTTGAAGCCGGCATGCTGGCTGACTGGAAGCGATGGCTGCTGCTGATCTCCGGTGGAAAATGATGGTTTTGATCTTTGAATCATCGCAAATGGCCGGCGACCGTTCAATGATGTTCTCAAGTTGCCTGCATGGCCCGGAACATCATATCCCTCCAGCCTGAATAAGCCTCCCCCCCCAAAAAAATGCTCTTTCTTCCAGCCATCCGACCTTCCGGGGTCGGACTGGAGCGGCACCGACAACGGCGACCACCTGCAACCGACCGTTTCCGACGATCTTGAGCAGAGACATCGCCGGCAGGAACGCCGACCCTGGCTCCAAGCCTGATGAAATAACAAAACAGTTTCTTTACCTGTACGCAATTTTCAGGTAAAGTACCTCTCAGAAAAAAGCAGATAGAGCATTTTCCGTTTTCGGGAACTGCTCTATCTGCTTTTTGGTTGTTGAGGGACCGTATGCGATCATTTCCAGTCTTCCGGATCAGCATATTTTTTGCATCCTCTTTGGGAAATAATCTGAAGTCTTTGCAGCAGAAAGGAATATTGCATGAATCTCTTGATATATGGAGCAACTGAGCTCGGCTATATGATAGCACTGAGGTTGTATCAGGAACACAGTGTTACCCTGATTGACGACCTGGAAAAATTGCCTGAGAAATTCAACAGCCTTGATATCAGTTTCATCAGTGGCAGCGGTGCCGATGTTGATGCCCTGGAACAGGCTGATATGAAAAAATGCGGGCTGTTCATCGCCTGCTCCGGTCTTGAGGAAGCCAATATCGTTGCCTGCTGGACCGTAAAAAAGATTGTCGACATTGAAACTATCTGTTTCGTCCGCACCATGGAGTTGTACCGGAATCTTTCTTCACCAAAACAGAATCGGTATCAGACTCGCTACGATATTGATACCATCATCTGGCCGGAACAACTGCTTACCCAGGATATCTTTCGTATTATATCCGTACCTGACGCCGTTGATGTGGAATACTTTGCCGAAGGCCGGGCAAAGCTGTTTGAGTACCGGATAAAAGAGGATTCCAAGCTGCGCGACACCAGGGTTATGGATTGCGCCTTTCCAAAGGATGTCCTTATTGTCGGTATCACCCGCGATCATAATCTTTTTATCCCGGACGGCTCAACCGTAATCCAGGTTGATGACAAGGTGATAATCATGGGTACCGGCACCGCACTTGACAATCTGGCCGGGAGCATCTTTCAGACAAGCAACAGCATTAAGACGGCAGTCCTCATCGGCGGCGGCAGCGTTGGCTTCATGCTGGCCCAGAAACTTGAGCAGGCCGGAATAAAGGTGAAGCTCATTGAACACGATAAGGACAGGTGTGTTTTTCTTGCCGATAAACTCAAAAAAAGTCTTATCCTGCATGGAGACGGGACCGACCTGGAATTGCTTGAGGGGGAATACGTCGGCGATGCCGGCGTTATTGTCTGCATCACCAACAATGATGAAAAGAATCTGCTCTGTTCTCTCCTTGTCAAACAACTCGGATCAGATCGGCGAATCATAACCAGAGTCAGTAATGCCCGAACCGCCCAGCTTTTTGAGCGGGTCGGTATTGATGTAGTGGTCTCTCCCAGAAAATCCGCCCTTACCGAGCTGCTCAACCGGGTGCAGGCCCGTGATGTGGATATCCTGGCCCTGGTGGAAGGCGGGCAGGGCGAAGTTCTGCGCCTGACTCTGCCAGACGACTTCCCGGAGACCAGAGTGATTGATTTGAAGTTTGATGTTAAAGCGGTTATCGGTGTGGTTAAACGAGGACGACGCCTTATTATTCCATATGGAGACACCGTTATTCAGGCCGGAGATCAGGTGAAGATCTTCACCATGGCAGAGGATGCCGAGGCCGTCAAAAAACTCTTTACCAGATGAAGATAGCCACTATCTTGAATGCCCTGGGGATCATTCTGGTCGCCTTCGGCATAATAATGCTCTCGCCTATAGCCGTTGCTGTTCTTGAGCAAGAGTATACATCGATCATTCCTTTTATTACCGCTTCGTTAACTTCAGTTACCCTTGGGTTGCTTTTTCAGAAATATGGTGGATTCTCCCGGAATTTTGATGATCTCAAACGTAATGAAGGCCTGCTGATAGTTTCCCTGGCCTGGGTCGTTACCGCAGCAATGGGGGCCATACCCTATCTGTTTTATGGCCTCAGTCCCCTTGATGCCTATTTTGAGTCCATGTCCGGAATTACGACTACCGGCGCAACCATTCTGATCGATTTTTCCCTCTACCCGAAAGTTTTCTTTTTCTGGCGCGGCCTCAGTCAATGGTTGGGTGGTATGGGAATAATTGTTTTATTTGTCGCCCTTCTGCCCCAGTTTGCGGTGGCAGGCCGCCAGATGTTTTTTGCCGAGGCCCCGGGGCCGACCGAGGAAAAGGTAACGCCGCGCATCACCCATACGGCCAAGGCCCTGTGGCTGGTCTACGTGTTCCTGACCGTGCTGGAAGTGATTCTGCTGGTCGGTGCCGGAATGCCTCTTTTTGATGCAGTCTGTAACGCCTTTGCCACCATGGCTGCAGGCGGATTTTCACCCAATCCCCAGTCTATTATGGGATATGAGAATTCAGCTGTGGTCTGGATTATCACCGGATTCATGTTTCTGGCCGGTAGCAACTTTGCTCTTCAGTATCGCCTTTTTATACAGCGAAAGCCTCTTGCCATGGTGAGCAGCGAGGAATTTCGTTTTTACAGTGTGATCGTGGTGTTGTGCTCTGGATGTCTCTGGTTTGCCCTTGCTGCAGGATGGGTAGGGGAATCACTGACTTCTCTTCGCGACAGCCTGTTTCAGGTTGTTTCAATCCTTACAACTACCGGGTTTTCTTCAGCTGATTTTGCATTGTGGAGCGTTGCTGCACAAACCATTATATTTACGACAATGCTGGTAGGAGGATGCGCTGGGTCAGCAGGTGGTGGGGTTAAGGTGATCCGGGTGCTATTCGGGTTTAAGTACCTTAAACGTGAAATAACCCAGATTGTCCATCCAAGGGCGGTTCTGCCGATCAAAATAGATCGTAAAACCGTGGATGGAGATGTGCAGCGGCAGATCCTTGGCTTCCTTCTCTTCTATTTGATTCTGACAGCCTGTTCCGCCCTGGCGGTAACAATCATAGAGGAAGATGCGGCCATCGGTCTGGTGGGAACTGCCGCAACCATCGGTAATATAGGGCCTGGTTTCGGTGAGATCGGCCCCATGGGCAGCTTTGGCGGGCTGTCCCCTTTGACCAAGGGTATTTTTATTCTCAATATGGTGGTCGGCAGGCTGGAGTTGATCCCGTTTCTCGCCATGCTCCATCCTGATTTCTGGAGCCTGAAGAAAAATTCTTTTTAATTTGTTCCGGAAGGTCTGTTTTTTATCCGTCCTGCATAGTGTTCATAACGCCTGATGAGCAGAGTCCTTTCCTGTGCCGTTAGCGTCCGTTCTATTTCCAGGTATTTTTCTTCGGCCCGGGGATAGTCCTGCCGGCTTGCCAGCTTCAGCCATGCCCCTGCATTTATCCGGTTGTTTTCTAAGGTTTCTTCATCAAGCAGGAGCATGGCCAGTAAATACTGGGCCATGGGCCAGCCCTGAAGCGCGGTCTTTTCATACAGCAAGCTAGCCTGTTTCTTATCCTGTTGAACGCCGTTGCCGAATTCAAATTTTATCCCAAGGTAGAGGCAGGCGGCCGGTAGGTTCTGCTGTGCCGCTTTGGTCAGCCAGTACACGTTTTTTTGTACATCATGGGGCATGGTTCGCCCCTCTCCATACATGAGGGCCAGACTGAACTGGGCTTCAGGATCGCCCTGTTGGGCAAGGCGTGTAATCTCGCTTATCAGGTTCAGGCTGTTCTCACCCCCTTGTGCGTGGACGGGAATAAGGCAAAAAAAGTGGATTGTGAAAATGAGAATTGCTGAATAAACAGCAAGATGTGTTCCATTTTTCGCATGCGAAAAATAGATGTCCTTGGAGAAAATGAAACTATTCCAGGTCGAAAGACGGCTGTAGAGTGCTGTTCTAAAAACCATGTGTTGCAGGCCTGTTCGGCGGGATATCACTTGAGGAGTTTGAATAACTCGTCAAGCTGTTCTCTGTTGTTCAGCAGGAATTTGAGATTTTCGATTGTCTGAGCAATGTCCTGTTCTCTCAGGCGGACCGACAGGGTGACCCCGCTTTTGCCTGTTTTGCCGGCCGGTAGTATATTGAAGTCCTGTCTGCTTGCCTTTTTGCCGAAAATATCTTTTCGCACTTTATCAATGTGTTCGTTGAAGGCTCTTTTTTTTATTCGGCCTTGACCTCCCTTTTGTTGCTGCAGAAGGCGGATAAATGTACCCGCCTTCTGCTTTGCTTCACAGGCCTTTTCCAGGGCGTGCTTTACGGATGTCTTCGCGATGGCTTGGGTCGGTTGCGGGTGAACAGCGGCCAGCAATTTTATGATCTGCAGCAGCTGGGGGCGTGTCGGGGCAAGCGGCTTGATCACCTCCAGGTAGAGGTTGTCACGGTCGACGGGATTTTTGATCGGAGCCAGCACCTCTGCGGCAACAGTGAACTGCAGCCTGTCGTTGAGCACATCGGAAATTATTTCGATGGACTCACCCCGTTCCCTGATTTGGTTGAGCTTTCTGTACTTATGAATGGTGGATTGCGAGACTTTCTTTCCTGGTTTTCCAATACCCAATGTTTCGCCGAACTGTTCGGCAAGGCGGGTGTTGTTGAGGTCCATATCCCTGCTTGCCGATTCAAGAAAGTTGCCGATTTCAATTGGATTTAAATTTCTTCGTTTGGTGTTTTCTGCAAGGGAGATATTAAAAAAGTCTTCGGTGGTAAAGTCCTCTTCATTAAAGGCCTTTGCCTCGACCCATTTCCAGTCCAACCGCCTGATTGCCTGAAACCTGCGAAAGCCGCAGAGGATTTTGTACCTGCCGTCTCTTTTCTGCAGCAGAACAAGGGGGTGGAGCAGACCGTTTCGTTTGATGGATCTGGACAGCTCGTCAATATAGGTTTCGCGGATCATGTCATTATACGGAGTATCTCCGTGGACACGAAAAATATAGCGCATATCCTGACTGCTGACCGTATCAATGGTGCTCATGGCAATTCGTCGGACCAGAGACATGGAGTCGGAAAACTCCAAGAGAACATTCGTCAGTCGTTGAGCCGTCTCTTCGGCCTGTTGCCTGTCGTTTACCAGATGCGGGGCAATGGTCAGTATGATTGAGCGGACTGCAGGGTCATAGAACCCATCCACATAATTTTTTTGTCGAAACAGTTGGTTTAAGCTGTACGATTCCCGGCCGCACAAGTCCGAGGCGGTAGCGGCAATTTCCGTGCTGAACTCTTGATCCTC
>VAPK010673849.1_pt1 | contig 15324 bp, 18 predicted proteins | sample 3395031 | NCBI WGS metagenome assembly VAPK01 (sample SAMN08290443, study PRJNA428436) | hydrothermal vent metagenome | isolation source: Deep-sea hydrothermal vent chimney 1 | place: Pacific Ocean: Juan De Fuca Ridge
CAGACACTTTTTTACAAGCCATTGTAAATAATTCCTTTTAGACCTTTATCCTACATGATTCTTAGCTGAAAAAAAGCACCCGTTTTTACCATTAACTCATAGTAAAAGTAAATTTTATGAGACGTGCCTCATGAAAGAGCAAGAAATATAGAAGTTGACAGTATAAATATGTCAGTGTATCTTTGAGCAATTATTATCACGTAGGGTCTCTCACAATGAAAAGTAATGTAGTCCGTTTGGCAACATCAACAATGGGATTTTTGTTGTTCGTTATAACTCAAAATGTTTCTGCCGATTGTGCAGTAACCGGTGTGACGGGAAGTGGCGGTGAAGTTGTGCTTTGTTTAGGAGCAGATGTGGATGGTTATGCTGGTACTGCTAATGGTGATGATGTCACCGTTCCTGCAGGTGCAACGGTTGATAATCCGGCGGGGAATGGTATTCAGACGATAGGTGGCGATGATATTATTCTGGTTTCAGGTGGAACAATAACGGGTACGAATGCTGCTATTGCGGGTGGTGCTGGCATCGATACGATTACAATAAATTCAGGCTCTCTTACTGGTGCCCAAGATGGTATTCGAGGCGGCGGCGGGGCTGATACGATTATAATAAATGGTGGCACCGTGGCGGGCACGGCAGATGTCGGTGTAGCAGGTAATGCGAGTGCAGATATTATCACGCTCAATGGCGGTGCGATTATTAGTGGAGATGATGGTATTCGTGGTAATGGCGGTGCGGATATGATTACGGTTAACGGAGGAAGTATTACAGCGGGCGATATAGGTATTCGCGGTGGTGGCGCTAACGATACTATCGTTCTTAATGGTGGTTCAATCACAGGGGCCACAGCAGGTATCAATGGACAAGCAGGTGACGACTCGGTGACGATCAATGGAGATGTAATGATTGTAGGTGTGATCAATGGCGGCGCAGATGTAGATACATTACAATTTTCGATATTAGTGCCTCAAGCAGATATAGCGGGATTACAAGCGGCACTTCTTGCCGCCAATCCAGCAGCAGATTCGATCATTATTAATAGCAATACTTATACGTGGCAGAATTTTGAGACAATTACGAATAATTTAAGAGCAATACCCATAGATGTCCCCACTGTTCAGCAATGGATGCTTGTTTTGCTCGCGTTGATGTTGAGCTTAGTAGGGTTGGTTTATGTACGAAAATTAAATTGATAGAAATAATACTTTAAAAATAAAAAAGGCCGCAGGTGAATGCGGCCTTTTTTATGGTTGCTGTACTTTATATGATGATTATAAAAATCGCATTGAGAGATCTAAGGCGCGTACATCTTTAGTCAGCGCCCCAATTGAAATACGGTCGACACCTGTTTCAGCAATACAGCGAATCGTATCGAGGTTAATACCGCCAGAGGCTTCGAGCAAGGCTTTTTTCTGAGTAAGGGAGACGGCTTGTTTCAGCGCAGGCACGCCGAAATTATCCAATAAAATAATATCGGCCTTCGCAGCGAGTGCTTGTTTTAGCTCATTTTCATTCTCGACCTCTACTTCAACCGGAATACCTGTATTCAATGCTTGTGCGGCATGAATAGCGGCCTGAATACTGCCAGCGGCGAGAATGTGATTTTCTTTGATTAAGATGCCGTCATAGAGCCCTACACGATGATTTACGCCACCGCCACAGGTGACAGCGTACTTTTGTGCGATGCGTAGGCCTGGAATTGTTTTACGCGTATCTAGGATCTGCACATCAATCCCAGCCACTGCATCGGTATATTGGCGTACTAATGTTGCCGTACCAGACAGGGTTTGTAAGAAGTTTAGCGCAGTGCGTTCGCCGATCAATAGATTCCGGGCGTTACCGATAAGTGTACAAAGCAGCATATCGGGGCAGACTTTATCACCATCTTCTATTTCCCAATCGCACTGAATACTAGCATCAATTTGCTCGAATACAGCATTAACCCAAGGCACACCGCTAATCGTTGCCGATTCTCGGCTGATAATGGTGGCGGTTGCAATGGCATCTTCAGGAATTAAGCTGGCAGTGAGATCGCCTGTGCCAACGTCTTCAATAAGGGCGCGGCGCACATCGGCATCAACAACTGAAAAATCTGGTTTAATAGGTGTCATAATCTAGTCATAAACTCTGGTTAAAGTAGAAGGTATACCCATGATACTTCAATCTGCAGGTTTTCAGGGCAAAAACAGGAAGTGAGTGCAAGGCGTAATGAGTAGGTAATGGCTAGCCCTTATCAAGCATTACAACACAGCAATCGCTTTCTATTTTTCGTGCTGAGAGTCTGCAGATTGAGGTAACATGGGTACATATATCAATATAGGATAGGGTAGCGGGTGAAATCACAATTTTCTAGTTTTTTTAAGCATTTTCTAAACAGCGCCCGTGATCTGTCGGCGATTGTGGTGGTGATTGCTTTTTTCCAGCTAGTGATTTTGCAGGAACCGATTCCCAATTTGGCTGAGATACTGGTGGGTGTATTCCTAGTCATGCTTGGCTTGACCTTCTTTATCCGTGGTTTAGAAATGGGCTTATTCCCCATTGGCGAGAGTATGGCGTATGCCTTTGCGCGAAAAGGCAGTGTGTTTTGGTTGCTAGCGTTTGCTTTCTGTTTGGGCTTTGGCACAACGATTGCCGAGCCTGCTTTAATTGCCGTTGCGCAAGAAGCGGCGAATGTCGCGGCAGTCGGGGAGATGATTGCGCACACGGATGCAGCGATGAATAGCTATGCGACAGGCTTGCGCTATACCGTGGCATTATCGGTTGGCTTTGCCTTAGTCGTCGGTGTATTGCGGATATTAAAAGGCTGGCCGATTCACTATGTGATTATTGGTGGGTATATTATGGTGATGGTGATAACTTTTTTCGCGCCAGCTGAAATAGTCGGTATTGCTTATGATTCAGGAGGGGTAACGACATCAACGATTACGGTGCCATTAGTGGCTGCATTGGGCGTGGGATTAGCTTCCAGTATTAAAGGGCGAAACCCAATGTTGGATGGTTTTGGATTGATCGCTTTTGCGTCATTAACGCCGATTATTTTTGTGATGATCTACGGCATGGTGATGTTGTAATGGAATTATTATTATCGCTTGCCAACGGCTTATTGGGCACGTTGAAAGACGTGATTCCCATCGCGGTGGTGCTGTTCGGTTTTCAATTATTAGTGATTCGACGATCGATCCCTAACCTTAAAAAAGTGTTGATTGGCTTTGCCTATGTATTAGTAGGCTTGGTACTTTTTTTACAGGGATTAGAACAGGCTTTATTTCCATTGGGAAAATTAATGGCGATGCAACTGACGGCACCTGAATTTCTCTTTAGAGAATTGGCCGTAATACCAAGCCAAATTCATTGGAAAGATTATATGTGGGTGTATATTTTTGCGGCGTCGATTGGTTTTGCAACCACGATTGCAGAGCCAGCTTTAATTGCGGTGGCAATGAAAGCGCAGGAAGTGTCGGGCGGGGCCATTTCAGTATGGGGTTTACGTATTGCGGTGGCATTAGGTGTGTCTTTTGGGTTGACCTTAGGGGTGTTTCGAATCATTACAGGAACCCCATTGCAATATTATATTATGGTGGGATATGCGGTTGTGATCGTTCAAACATTTTTTGCACCTAAAATGATTATCGCGCTCGCCTATGATTTGGGTGGGGTGACAACTTCAACGGTGACCGTGCCTTTGGTGGCCGCACTCGGTTTAGGCTTGGCATCTACTGTGCCAGGAAGGAGTCCTGCATTAGATGGTTTTGGCTTAATTGCGTTTGCTTGTTTATTCCCGATTATCAGCGTGATGAGTTATGCCCAATTAGCCGAATGGCGAGAGAAAAAACATCAGAGGAGAAAATAAGATGCACTTTAAATTAATTATTTGTTTTGTTGAAGATAGTAAAACAGACGAGATTATGAAGGCCGCACGAAAGGCGGGCGCAACTGGTGCGACTGTGATTAATAATGCGCGAGGTGAGGGGGTGGCACAAAGTAAAACCTTTTTTGGCCTGAACCTTGAAACGCAGCGTGATGTGGTGCTGTTCTTGGTGGAAGAACATTTATGTCGCCATATTTTGGAGCAAATAGAAAGTATAGGTGAATTTGATACCAAGCCGGGTACAGGCATTGCGATTCAGATTGATGTCGAAGATGCGGTCGGGGTATCGCACCAAATCAAAGAATTACACATGAAGGTGGAGGATGAGATATGAGTAAGAAAGAGATAATACGCGTACGCGATGTGATGCGGCATGATGTGGATATCGTCGATGGGATGACCACAGTGCATGATGCGTTGAAAGAAATGAAACATCTAAAAAATAAGATGCTCATTATTGATAAGCGGCATGAAGATGATGAATATGGCGTGGTGATGATTTCGGATATTGCCTACCATGTATTGGCGCGCAATAAAGCACCAGAGCGCACCAATGTCTATGAAATTATGAGTAAACCCGTTGTATCGGTCGATGCGGATATGGATATTCGTTATTGTGCGCGCTTATTTGAACGCTTGAAGTTATCACGCGCACCAGTGATTGAAAAGGGGAAATTGGTGGGGGTAGTAAGTTTGACGAGAATGGTATTAGAAGGCGTGCGTAAGTAAGGTGACGTGTTTTCTAAACACCGTTCGCCTTGAGGCCTTCGAAGGGTTGTTATTAAAATGAACCTAACCATTAACCAAGGCATACTCCAGCAAGCAGACTTCACCTTGTCGCCGAACTGTGATGAGCGGCCAGAAGGCGTGATTGCGGATGGTATTGTGATCCATAATATCAGCTTGCCGCCGAATGAATTTGGGGGTGACTGGATAACAGACTTGTTTTTAAACCGCCTTGATCCAACAGCGCACCCTTATTTTGCCGAGATAGCCGGCTTTCATGTGTCGGCGCATTTGCTGATTAAACGCGATGGCTCAGTCAAACAATATGTACCCTTCCATCAACGCGCATGGCATGCAGGGCAATCCTGCTGGGATGGACGAGAGACATGCAATGATTTCACCATCGGCATTGAATTAGAAGGCTGTGATGATCAACCATTTGAAGTGGCGCAATATATTAAGTTAACTGCCGTGGTTCAGGTTTTGTTATCAAGCTATCCAGCGCTATCCAAAGAACGCATAACAGGCCATAGTGATATAGCACCCGGTCGAAAAACAGATCCTGGGCCTTATTTTGATTGGGTTCGGTTTAGGAACTTGCTTAAAAAGCTCGGGTGACGCTATCGCTTATCCAAGCTACGGACTAACTAACTTTGCTGCTGCCCTTGTAAAGATGTAAAGGTTGTCGCCGTTAGAGTTGAAGTCGTGCCGGAGTAGACCATATTCAATGAGTATTTGCAGATCGTCTTCAACAAAACGTTGTTCATTTATTTCTAAACTACCACTAACATCGAAAAAAACATACTCAGAGGCTCCCATCGTCTCTACCTCTTGCACCTTGGTTGCGCCTGATTCTTGGATCTGCTTTAGAATGTTTATTGCTTGTGGTGAAAGAATTTTATCTGGATTTATAGCTTGTGCTAAAGAAGAGAAATCCTCAAGAGTACTGGCAAAAGCAGTTACAGCGGCATCAATTTTATCTAGCTTTTCTTTAAATATTTCATGATCTTGATTCAAAAGAGCTTTAATGTAGATAGTTGCATTTGTATTTAATTCAAGCAGATCTTTTACTGCAGTATGATTTGCATTGGCAAGCCATTCCATAAAGTCATTATATTCAAGTTGAGACTGATTGCTTCTTTCCGATCGGTACTGTCCAATCAGTCCAACAATCACTGCAAAGGATTCAGCTAGCAAAGTAATATCTCCATGTGTAGTAATAATGATAATTATATATCGTTATCTAACTTAAGACTCGGAGTGAGATATTTATTAAATCCTTCTCACCCGAAAAGAGCGCCCTTTAAGCTGGCCTTGCTCTAGCTTTCTTAACGCATCTTGGGCAACCGAACGGCTCACGGCCACATAAGCGGCATTATCAAATAGGTTGATTTTACCGACATCGCTACCTGCGATGCCATTTTCGCCTGTGAGCGCGCCGAGGATGTCGCCAGCGCGGACTTTTTGTTTTTTCCCACCTCCGATCTGCAATGTGGCCATGGGCGGCTGATAGGTGGGTTGATCGAGCAGGCTATTGGCTGGTAGCGGGGCGGTATCAATTTTATGGCCGAGATAGTCTGTTAGGCGTTCTACTTTGTAGTTTTCTTTATCGCTATAGAGCGTGCAGGCGATGCCTTTGCTGCCTGCGCGACCTGTTCTGCCAATGCGATGCACATGCACTTCGATATCGCGCGGGATATGGTAGTTAATCACCATATCGAGGTTATCAATATCCAAACCGCGAGCGGCAACATCGGTGGCGACTAAAACAGACACGCTTTTATTGGAGAATCGAATCAAGGCCTGATCACGATCACGTTGCTCTAAATCACCATGCAAGGCAATAGCACTAAAGCCATATTGATAAAGCGAATTGGCAACTTCTTTGGCTTCTATTTTGGTGTTGCAAAATACAACGGTCGATTCTGGGCGATTATCAAGCAATAGTAGGCGTAGTGCGGTGAGGCGTTGCGGTTCGTAGTCTATTTTATATAAATGTTGTTGGATGCTATTACTATCATGCGTTGAGGCGACCTGAATCATGGTTGGGTTTTGCATGATGCGATTTGAAATAGACTCAATTTGGTCGGGGAAAGTGGCGCTAAATAATAAGGTTTGGCGCTGTGTGGGTGCGAAGGCGATAATCGCATCTAAGGTCTCTTGAAAGCCCATATCCAGCATACGATCGGCCTCATCCAATACCAATGTTGTTAGGTCATCTAGCTTTAGTGTTCCTTTTCGGAGATGTTCTTCAATTCGCCCGGGTGTGCCAACGATAATATGCGCGCCATGCTCTAGTGAACCGATTTGTGGGCCAAAAGCTTTGCCGCCACATAAGGTGAGCACTTTTATATTATGAATGCCACGACCTAAACGACGGATTTCTGTGGCGACTTGATCGGCCAATTCGCGGGTGGGGCAGAGCACTAAGGATTGCACTCGGAAGCGCTTTACATCGAGTTGGTTGAGCAAACCTAGCCCAAACGCGGCTGTTTTCCCCGAGCCTGTTTTCCCCTGACCGATCACATCATTCCCTGCCAAAATAACGGGCAAGCTTTGGGCTTGGATCGGTGTCATTTCTTGATAATTCAGCGAGGCTAAGTTTTCAAGCAAACCCGGCTTGAGGGATAGGGAGGCGAAATCAGTTTGGCTCAAAGGAAATCCTAGAATAATTATGTCAGTTAAGTGTTTTTTGCCAAAATAAGGCCTGTCCCGCTTCGGGATCAAGTTCATAAACATCAAAACCGAAGGTATTATACGATGATTTGGCAATTTCATTGCCTGCTAATACTTCCAAGGTGAGTTTGCAGCAGCCTTTTTTAATCGCAATACGCTCCACTTCAGCCAACATCTTGTGGCTGAGCCCTTGCCCACGGAAATCTTGATGCACAATTACATCATGGATATTGACTAATGGCTTACCTTGAAAGGTCGAGAAAGCTTCAAAGCAATTGATTAACCCTACAGGTTTATTATCGATATAAGCTAACACACTAAACGCATGTGGTAGTTTGGTGAGATTAGTCGCAAGGTTCTCTGCGATACCGATAGCTAAGGGTTTGCCGCCGCCCATGGGATCATTGGCATAATGATTGAGTAGTATGGCCATGTCAATCGCATGCTGCGTGTTAGCATAATCAGCTTGAAAAATATCGAGGGACATATTTTAAGGAAGGGTTAGGCTTCTTAACCAGGCATTAGCGAGCGGATGCGGGTCAAATTGTGTTTGTGTATTTAAGCTATTTAATAATTGCTCAAAAGTGGCGTCGTTACCACGATATTGACGATAAAAACCACCTAATGCATCAAGCAAATTCTCTCTACCGATTATTTGTTCTAGATCACGAAAGAAGAAGGCGCCTTTCATATAAGGGATATCTGTGAATATATCTAAAATATCAATTACATTACAGCTATCAGGCCAAGCGATATGATTGTTGCTTTGGGTCGCGGATTGCAGACGTTGTTGGTAACCTTGCCAAATCAAATCCTCTTCACTTGCACCATAAGCCGCCCCGATAGCCGCAGCAGCGAGATAACTTGCCACCCCTTCAGAGAGCACAAAATCTTCCCAACAGCTTAGCCGCGCCCCATTACCAAACCAACCATGCGTTGCTTCATGAATATGGACCTCTGGATTATTAAGCGAGGCGGTTTCTATATGCCAATAGGGGTGATGTTCTATTCCGCCACCCGCTGTGTTGGGCCAATTGACATCAACCGATGCCACATCATTTCCAAAGGGATAAGAGCCCAGTTTTTTTTCTAACCAGTCAAACATGAATGCTAGCTTAGCTGTTCCGGTTTCAGCAGCGGCTTGATGGTTAGGTAATGTCCAAAGACCAACCCGCGTGCCGGCATCTGTGACCCCTAGTTGTCGGTAGGTGTAGTCTCCCGTTACCCAACCTAATTGATATGCGGGCGATTTATGATTTAACCGAGAAGGATAGATGGCTGTTTTGCCATTTTCAACGCCGGTTAATTGTAGTTGATAGGGAAAGCCCACGGCAGGGTCGCTAATACAAGGAAAGAGGTTTTCGCAATAATAAGGCCATGTGTAGCTTGAAGCACCATTACTGAAAAGCCCTTCAAAAGGCACCGAAAAAGCGAAGCTATAGTTGATCAGTAGGCGTTCGCGTATCGTGGGTAATGTTAATTCTAGATCCCCATTATTCAGGTTATAGGCTAAGGGATTATTGTCTAAAGAGACATTGAGAATCGTTAATCCCGCTGTTTCTAAACTCAGACTATTACCTCCAGCAGGTGATAACAGGTATTCTGCTTGTCCTGTTAATTGAGACACATCAATTGAAAGACGCACCTCTGTAATGGGATGACTGGCTTGTGCAATGCTTTGGAAATCGCTGATAACGAAATTCTGATGTGTTTGCGACCAAGTTAAAGTGAGTTGGTCGCCTATTTCAGGGAAATTATTAAGAGGGAGTTCACGTTGTGCACCCGTTAAAAACTCATCGTTTAGAGGGTTAACTTGGAAGTTAATATCTGAGATCAGTAGATCGTCAAGATAGGTACGCATACGATGTTGACCCGGAGAGAGTAGGTTCCAATTAAACGTTGCCCCATAACCGTTATCACTATCACCACAGATGGCTTGGGTATCTGCTCTACTCGTGCCATAGGCAAGTTCGAGATTAATGGCATCATCAATGGTTATTTTAACGGTCGTGGCATCGCATGCCCAACCTCGAATAATACCGATGCCACTTTCAATGGAACCTGCAGATGGGCTTTCATGGCTGGCTTGTGATGCTGCCTGCACACTATAGTTGGCGAACAGCCCTAGCCAAATAGAAATAATCAGGAATATTTTTTTAAACATCATGTTGTTTAGTTTACCAGTTTGTGGCGTAAATAGAGCACCATTAAAATAAAGATTAGCCCGACACCACCTGAGGCTGCGGGGAATAAAACGGTAGTCAGTGAATAACTTTCTAATGCGAGGATGGAAATAAAGTTTCTGATAGTGATTAGACTGAAAAAGCTGAGCTTTTCTTCAAAGGGAGAATGATAGGATTTTCTAAAGGTGGGACCGAATCCGAGTAGGTCAGTGATTGTTAATATCACCACTGCCCATAGCGGATTAGCGGTTAAATACCAAAAAGGCAAAGCGGATATGGCTGCAATCAGAAAAAACCAATCGATTCGCGTAATCGAATCATCAGATTGTTTAATATAAGCTAAATAAGCAACGTAGAGTGTAATTAAACCAGAGATACCAATAGGCCATGCACCCACGCCGCCTTTTGCTGAAAGTTGGGCGAGGAATACAATAAATGTTGTACTCCCCCAAATTATCCAAGAGAAAAGGTGGGGTTTGGTTTTGCCTTGATGAATTGAACGGATATAGGGCCAGAAGGCGATAAAGGTGAGGACAATGGCAACAATACTGAGGAGATATTTAATTGTCATTTTGAAGCTGGAATTTAGTGTGTAGCCAGTAGGAGAAGATCGAAAAAATGAAAATACCAAGGCTGTCTGCAGCAAGATCTTGTATATCAAACGTACGTGTTGGTATGAAATGTTGGCTTAATTCTTCGATGATCACAAAAATTATAACCAGTAGCGTGCCTAAGAATATGCGGCGATTTAAATACAGTATGGTTTTGAACTTAAAGGCGATGTTAGCCGTTAATGTGAGTAGACCAAATAAGCAAAGGTGACTGATTTTATCGCCATAGGGCACATCCACTAGGAGATCAAAGAATAGACTCTGTTGTCCTGTATTAGCGAGATATAAAATCCAGAGGATGAAGCCAAAAAATCCTGTGGAGATTAATATAATAAGTTTATGGTTATTTAACATTTAGTACATGATGTGTTGGCAATAAAAATCCCCGTTACCAAAATGATAACGGGGATTTTATTTTATCAGCTACACCTAATATAGCGTGAACCTTATTTTGCTGGGTTTATTCAGCCGGTGCAGCGGGTGCTTTTTCGGTTGCTGCTGTGATGGCTACCAATTCAATCTCAAATTTTAATGTTTCATTTGGACCGATAAGTTGACCTGCGCCGCGTGGGCCATAAGCTAGGTCAGCAGGGATAACAAGCTCCCATTTTGCACCTTCTTTCATTAACACTAATGCTTCTTGCCAGCCTTTGATAACGCCTTGAACTGGGAAGGTGGCCGGTTCGCCACGATCATAAGAGCTATCGAATACGGTGCCATCTAACAATGTGCCTTTGTAGTGGGCGATAACTTTTTCTTCTGGCTTAGGTGTTGCACCATCGCCTGCTTTAATGATTTTGTATTGCAAGCCGCTGTCAGTTGTTACAACGCCTTCTTTTTTAGCATTTTCTGCCAGATATACTTTTGCAATTTCTTGCTGCTTGTTCATTTCTTCAGCTAACGCTTTTGCTTTACGTTGTTGGAATTCGCCAATCACGCGTTCTGCTTCAGGTTGTTCAATTTGAGGTGGCGTTTGGGCAAACATATCTTTTACGCCAGCAGTGAATGCATCCATATCAAGCTCAACGCCTTCTTGCATCATATTTTGGCCAACTTGGATACCAAAGATATAGCTGAGTTTTTGCTTGTCATTTTCTAGTTTTGCTGCATCGTGTCCATCTGCCATTGCGATTTGGCCTCCAAGCATCAGGGCGGGAATAAGGGCGAGTGTTTTTAATTTCATTTTGTATTCTCGTTTGGTTAGTCAATAAAAAAAGTGTCGTCGTTTTAGTCAATAGAAAAAACTAAAAGTTCATTTATACCCGTGGTGCCTGAAAATGCAGAACCCAAAATAAAGCCTAGCAAGCCAGCGCGGCGTTACAATATTTGGCAAGGGTGCGGCCATTGCCAAATATTGTGCCTTGCTCTGACTTACTATCTTCATCCTGAAAAACTGCATTTCCAAGCATCACGAGTATATGCGAACAGCCGGTTATTTTCCCATACATTAGCATAAAGATCACCGAAAATTTATGGCGGCGACCATTAGTCCATCACATTAACGAGTGAATTAACTTGGTTACTGATTTAAATAGGACTATAATAGTCTTAATTGCAAATAGGCGATGAAGGCGACAACATGCTGCGAATGGGAAAGTTAACTGATTATAGTATTGTGCTGATGCGCCATTTGGCGCTAGAGCCGCGTGCGCAGCATAACGCACAAGTATTATCAGATGCGGTACAGATACCGTTGCCGACAGTGCGTAAGGTATTAAAAAGCTTATCGCAAGCAGGATTATTAACGTCTGAACGGGGTGCACAGGGTGGTTATAGTTTATCTCGTGCGGCATCTGCGATCTCTGTTGCGGAGATTATCACTGCGCTAGAAGGGCCGATTACGCTCACGGAATGTGTAGGCGATGATAGCCATTGTGAGCAGGAGGCGCATTGTGATGTGCAAGATAGTTGGGCGAAAATTAATGATGCGGTTTTTCAGGCATTAGATGAAGTGAAGCTGTCGGATATGTTGATTCCACAGCGTGAGAATACCGTACGATTTTATGCCTCTCGCGACGCAGTAAAGGAAAAAAGGTTACATGGCTGAGCAAACAATTAGTAGAGAGCAGGGGCTTGATGGCGTTGTTGCCAGCGAATATAGCGCTGGTTTTGTAACGGATATCGAATCAGAAAGCTTACCACCAGGTTTGAGCGAAGAGACCGTTCGCCAAATTTCGGCGATTAAGGGCGAGCCTGAATTTTTACTGGAATGGCGGTTGGAAGCATTTCGACATTGGTTGACATTGGAAACACCAGAATGGGCACATGTGAATTATCCAGAAATTGATTATCAAGCGATTAGCTATTATTCAGCGCCAAAACAAAATACAGATGGGCCGAAAAGCTTGGATGAGGTCGATCCAGAGTTATTACGCACCTATGAGAAATTAGGTGTGCCGCTAGATGAGCGTGCACGATTGGCAGGTGTGGCGGTGGATGCGGTGTTTGATAGTGTGTCGGTGGCCAATACATTCCAAGATACGTTGGCTGAAAAAGGCATTCTTTTCATGCCGTTTTCGAAAGCGGTGCACGCGCATCCTGAGTTGATTAAGCAATATTTGGGTTCCGTTGTTTCATACCGTGATAATTTCTATGCGGCGTTGAATTCAGCGGTATTTAGTGATGGCTCTTTTGTGTATATTCCGAAAGGGGTACGTTGCCCAATGGAATTATCAACTTATTTCCGAATCAATGCAGCGAATACGGGGCAATTTGAGCGTACGTTAATTATTGCCGATGATGATTCATATGTGAGCTATTTGGAAGGATGCACTGCACCGATGCGGGATGAAAATCAGCTGCATGCGGCGGTGGTGGAGCTGGTGGCGCATGATCGCGCTGAGATTAAATATTCAACGGTGCAGAATTGGTATCCCGGCGATGAGAATGGCGTGGGTGGGATCTTTAACTTTGTGACCAAGCGGGCGATATGTAAGGGTGAATCATCCAAAGTATCGTGGACGCAGGTGGAAACAGGTTCGGCGATTACTTGGAAATACCCAAGCGTGGTGTTGCAAGGCGATAATTCGGTGGCTGAGTTCTATTCCGTTGCCGTGACTAATAATATGCAACAAGCGGATACCGGCACCAAAATGATTCATTTGGGCAAAAATACCAGCTCAACGATTATCTCAAAAGGGATTTCGGCGGGCAGATCATCAAATGCCTACAGAGGATTAGTAAAAATCGGCCCGAATGCAGAGAATGCACGGAATTATAGCGAATGTGATTCCTTATTGATGGGTGATCAATGTGCGGCGCATACCTATCCGTATATTGAGGTGAAGAACCCAACGGCACAAGTGGAGCATGAAGCCTCAACGTCTAAAATTAGCGAAGACCAATTATTTTATTGCCGTCAACGTGGTTTGGATATTGAAGATGCGGTATCGATGATTGTGAATGGGTTTTGTAAGCAAGTGATGCGTGAATTACCGATGGAATTTGCGGTAGAGGCTCAGAATTTATTGGGGCTATCGCTCGAAGGCAGTGTTGGGTGAATTTACAGGGATGGATATAACATGAGGCAAATTTTTTACTCCTTGATATTTATCATTTTATCCGTTTTTATATTGTCTCTACTTTGTACCGGCAACTTATTTGGATTTTTCGTTGTTTTTTTGGGGGCAACATATGGAGTTGCTGTAGCTGTTACATCTCAGACCTCAATGATAGTAACTTTTGCATATATTTTAGGATTATTGATGTCGATCAGTGCTGTGATTATAGGGTTTGAAAATCATGACAAAGTTATAGGGCAAGCAAGTGCAGTATTGGGTTTTGTAGGGTGGTTCTTTTTAGGAACTATGGCGTTATTGATTGCGCTTCCAAGCTCGTAGGCCGGATAAGCGATGGCGTCATCCGACTAGTATATGAATATTTTAGAGAATAAATAAATAAATGAAAATGTTAGAAATTAAAAGCCTCCATGCCAGCATTAATGGCACTGAAATTTTACGTGGTATTAACTTAACAGTGAATGCCGGTGAAGTGCATGCGATTATGGGGCCGAATGGGGCGGGTAAAAGTACGCTATCAAATGTTTTAGCGGGACGCGCCGACTATGATATTACCCAAGGTGAGGTGTTGTATAAAGGCGAAAACCTGCTTGATTTCGAACCTGAGGAACGCGCTCAACGGGGGGTGTTTTTAGCCTTTCAATATCCGGTTGAAATTCCGGGCGTGAGTAATATCTATTTATTAAAAGCAGCATTGAACGCGGTGCGTAAACATCAAGGGCTGGATGAGCTGGATGCGATTGATTTCTTATCGCTGGTGCGGAGCAAAATGGAATTGGTGCAGATGGATGAAGAATTCTTGCATCGCGGGGTGAATGAAGGCTTTTCAGGTGGTGAGAAAAAGCGCAATGAGATTTTACAGATGGCGCTGCTTGAGCCTGCCTTGGCGATTTTGGATGAAACCGATTCAGGCTTGGATATTGATGCAATGAAAATCGTATCGGATGGCGTGAATGCGCTGCGTTCTGATGATCGTGCGATTATTATGATCACGCATTATCAGCGTTTATTAGATTATATTGTGCCTGATTTTGTGCATGTGTTGGCGGATGGTCAGATTGTGAAATCAGGTGATAAGTCGCTGGCATTAGAATTAGAAGCCAAGGGCTATAGCTGGGTGAACGAGGATGCGGGCGCATGAAGCGTGTAACCGAACTTGCAACGGCTTTTGAGGCAGTGCCGGTTGGCTTGGGGCTGGATGTTGCCTGGTTGCAAGCGCTACGCTCGCAAGCGACGGACCATTTTAAACAACAGGGTTTACCCGCGAAGAAAGAAGAAGATTGGAAATACACTAGTTTGTGGGGGTTGGGGCAGGTTGAATGGGTGCATACGCCTGTTTCTTCGACAGTAACTTCTGCTGAGATTGTAGCGGCGAAGCAGCTTAAGGATGCGTATCATTTAGTGTTTGTTGATGGTGTGTATATTGCTGAGCATTCAAATATCGAGGGTATACCTGCCAGTGCAACGGTGAAGCCCTTATCTGAATCACTTACATTGCCAGCAGTCGCTGCCCATTTTGGTCAACAAGCGCTTATTGATGCGCCTGGGTTAACAGCATTGAATACGATGCTAGTGAGTGAAGGTGCGGTGATTATCCTGGATGAGAATGTGGCCGTGGATAAGCCAATTGAATTGGTGTTTATCAATACGGGTAATACCGAGAATTTAGCTACACACCTGCATAATTTGGTGGTAGTAGGCGAAGGCAGTGCCGCAGAATTGGTTGAAACGCATATTGG
>VAPK010377264.1_pt1 | contig 15317 bp, 15 predicted proteins | sample 3395031 | NCBI WGS metagenome assembly VAPK01 (sample SAMN08290443, study PRJNA428436) | hydrothermal vent metagenome | isolation source: Deep-sea hydrothermal vent chimney 1 | place: Pacific Ocean: Juan De Fuca Ridge
ATAGCCTTGGGCTTGTTGTTGTACCTGTTTATACCAATGATCGTACTGAAAATATTCGATTTATTCTGGAAAATGCTAACGTTAAATTGTTTTTTATTGAAGATCCCACTCATTGTAAAGACTTATTAACAGATGCTGCATTGTTTGATAAGCCGGGGTTTAAAGAACTCTTACGAATCGTTACGCCAAAATCAATTGATGGATATAATAATCCGCATTTAGTGAATGTTGAAAACTGGCTTCCCTCCTACACTGAAACTATAGAACGCGTAAGTATTAAAGCCGATGAACTAGCAACACTTGTGTATACCTCAGGTACAACAGGACGACCTAAAGGTGTCATGTTAAGCCATAATAATATTTTTTCTAATGCACATTCAGGTGCAATTTTTGAATATTTTGACAGTGATGATGTTTTTCTTTCTTTCCTTCCCTTATCGCATATGTTTGAACGAACTGCAGGTTATTACATGCCGATGGTCATTGGTGCAAAAGTCGCATATGCCCGTTCTATAGAAAAACTGGGGGAAGATTTAATATCCATTAGTCCCACAATATTAGTTACTGTGCCACGTATTTTTGAACGTGTTTACAACAAGATATATGATCAACTATCTAATAAGTCAGTCATTGCTCAGGGTTTGTTTAAACTTGCCGTTCAGGTTGGTTGGGCACGTTTTTTAGTGCAGCAAAAACGACAGAACTGGCATCCAAAATTATTGTTATGGCCTATCCTGAATAAACTGGTTGCAGGTAAGATTTTAGCAAAACTTGGAGGAAAGCTTCGTATTGCTGTATCTGGTGGTGCAGCACTTGCTCCTGAAATTGCTAAAACATTTATTGGACTTGGTTTAACTATCTCACAGGGATATGGATTAACTGAAACCAGCCCAATCGTTTGCACTAATAAATTGAGTAATAATGACCCGTTTAGTGTTGGTCAAACATTGGCTAATGTCGAAGTTAAGTTAGGAGAGAATGACGAGCTCCTGGTGAAGGGGCCAACGGTAATGTTAGGTTACTGGGACAATGAAGCAGCTACAAAAGAAGTAATTGATACTGAAGGCTGGTTCCATACGGGTGACAAAGCAAAAATAGAAAAGGGTCATATTTATATTACTGGCCGCATAAAAGAAATTATTGTTTTATCTAATGGCGAGAAAGTCCCGCCTTCAGATATTGAACTGGCAATTGGCAGTGATCCCTTGTTTGAGCAAGTTATTGTTATTGGTGAAGCTAAACCTTTTCTTTCAGCGATTATTACAATGGAAAAAATTAACTGGTATAAGTTTGCATCCGATCTGTCTGTGCCAGAAGATGAAGCTTCACTTAAGATCGATAAAGTTAAAGCTATTTTTATTGATCGAATTAACAAACAGCTGGCTGCTTTTCCCGGTTATGCAAAAATTATACAGGCTCACATTGTATTAGAACCATGGGTTATTGAAGATGGTTTAATTACACCGACCTTGAAATTAAAAAGAGAAAAAATTTGTGAGAAATATGAGAAAGAAATAGCCGAGTTTTATCATGGCCACTGAAATTATTAAACAACCGGAAATTAGAGTTTTACCTATGCCCTCTGATACAAATGCATCAGGTGACATTTTTGGTGGCTGGCTCATGTCTCAGGTTGATATTGCCGGTAGTATAGCTGCACACAGACGTGTTGGAAATCGAGTAGTCACTATTTCGGTAAACGAGTTTTTATTTATTAAACCGGTGTTAGTGGGTGATTTGGTCAGTATTTATGCAGATATTGTGCATATCGGAAATACATCAATACGCATTGCTCTCGAAGTTATGACCGAATCTGAACGAGGAAAAAATAAGGCTCAGAAAGTAGCTGAAGCTGTACTTACCTATGTTTCACTGGATGAAAACAAACAGCCGAAAAAAATTAAGCGTAACGTAAATTAATAAAACTGGCCTTATAGGTAACAACAAAACTATATTTAAAATACTAATTATTTATGAGCTTACCTTTTGACAGTAAAAAACTTCGCCACTTTATTCCTTTATCTGAAATATCACCGGATAATTTTAATGAGCTGGTAAAAAATATTTCAGTTAAAACATTACCTGCTGGAAAAACATTATTTAATCGAGGAGATCAGGATAGTTTCACCTACTACCTGTTAAATGGCGAGCTCGAACTTATTGATGCTGACGAAAATAAATCTACATTAACATCAAAATCAAAACAATGCCGATTCCCTTTAGAACATCATATACCACGACAAAAAACAGCCATAAGCAAAACAGACATACATTACTTTATAATAAATAATGACATACTTGATGTCTTGTTAACGTGGGATCAAAATAAAAGCTACGTCGTGAATGAAATTGGTAGTGATACAGATTCTCCTGATGATAATGACTGGATGACTCAATTATTACAGCTTGATATTTTTCATAAAATTCCTCCTGCTAATATTCAAACTATGTTTCAACGTATACAGTCTCTGCCCGTAAAAAAAGATGAGGTTATTATAAATCAGGGGGATAAAGGTGATTTTTATTATATTATCAGGTCAGGTAGTTGCCGCGTAATATGTAATGCAGAAGAAACCGGTAATAAAGAACTTAAAATCGCAGACATTGAGGCAGGAAAAGGTTTTGGAGAAGATGCATTGATTTCTGATGTTCCACGTAATGCAACTATTATTATGAATACGGATGGAATGCTTATGCGCCTGGCAAAAGATGATTTTATTGAGTTGTTGAAAGAACCAGTACTTAAATCTGTATATTTTAAAGAAGCAGAAGCCATGATTAAAGATGGTGCGATCTGGCTGGATGTTCGTTTAAACAGTGAACATCAAAACAAAAAAATACCAGGTAGTATTAATATTCCCCTTTTTCTTTTACGTTTAAATGCTGACAAGTTGTCGGACAAACATAAATATATTGTCTATTGTGATACCGGTAGCCGTAGTGCTTCAGCCACTTATATTCTTAATGAGCGTGGTTATGATGCTTATTTACTGCAAGGTGGTTTAATCGAAACTTCAGCACAAACTGAAGAAAGTGTAGCTTAAATACTAAATTTGCAGGTCGGTTTCAGGACGACGGGCGTAGTAAAACGAAACTACACATTTAACTGTAAAACGGTAGGATATTCGATAACTACAGTTGTTTTTCTAATACGATGAAATCTATGTTGTTATGTTAACTCACCAAACAAACTGAAATAATTTTTTGTAGTTTGCTCGGCTACTTCTTCTATGGAAATATCACGCAATTCTGCAATTTTTTCTGCAACGTGTATGACATATGCTGGCTGGTTGCTTTTTCCACGAAAAGGAACGGGAGCAAGATAAGGAGAATCTGTTTCAATTAACATTTTATCTTGTGGAACATTTTTAGCAACAAGTTGTAAATCTTTAGCATTTTTAAACGTCACGATACCCGAAAATGAAATAACAAAATTTAAATCCAGTGCTTTTTGCGCGATTTCCCAGTCTTCAACAAAACAATGCATCACACCACCGACTTCATCTGCTTTTTCTTCTTTGAGTATACGTAAAGTATCTTCAGTTGCATCACGCATATGAATAATCAATGGTTTTTTTGTTTCTTTCGATGCGTGAATGTGACGACGAAATCGATCTTGTTGCCAGCTCAAGTCACCTTCACTGCGAAAGTAATCCAGGCCCGTTTCTCCAATTGCTACAATATTTTTGTCATCAGCCAAGGTGATTAGTTCATCTGCATCAGGATCATGTCCATCCGTTTCATTGGGATGGACTCCAACTGAAGCAGAAATAAAATCATATTTTTTTGCAGTACCAATTACTGCATTAAAGTTTTCCATGTTTATCGAAACACATAACATATGACCTACACCTGCTTCATTAGCATAAGTCAGCGCATTTTCAAGTTTGTTATCGTAGTGTGTTAAATCAAGTCGATCGAGATGGCAATGGGAATCGATTAAAAACATTATTTTTCACTTTATTTAGTTAACAAATAAAAGTCGGGCTAAAAAGCCCGACTTTATAATTTATATAATCAGAAAATTTACATCGTGTGTGTTTGACGATCAGATTTCAAAGCACCTGCCAGGTAAGTTTCAATTTTAGTCCGTGCAGCACCACCATCCTGATCGCTAAATTGAACGCCAATTCCGGCGGCACGATTACCTTGTGCGCCTTTTGGTGTGACCCAGATAATTTTACCGGCTACAGGGAGTTTTTCTGTTTCTTCCATTAAGGTTAAAAGCATAAAGACTTCATCGCCTAATCCATAACTTTTATTAGTAGGAATAAAAAGACCACCATTTTTTACAAAGGGCATATAAGCGGCGTAAAGTGCACTTTTGTCTTTAATAGTCAGGGATAGAATACCTTGTCTTCCCGCGGGTGCTGCCATATTTATTATCCTGATTTATTCTATTTAGGAGCGTTTTAAACCCGCCCAATGAAGTAACAATCCTTCAACTAATATTTGCTGATTTGCGGATGTACCGCTTAATCGTATCGTATCATTTACTCTGTCTAAAAGTCCGTATATTGATTTCAAGTCTACCTGTCCTGCTAAATTCTGCAAGGTTTGTTCATAATCCATATTTAACACACTTTCAGTATGTCCACCTTGCAGGATTCGTAGTATATCGAGTATCCAACTGCTTACCCAATTTAACGGCAGATTACCTACTATCTTGAATCCCTCTTTTATCCACATGGCTGCACTTTCAAGAGCATCTGTGTCGGCATTTGCGAGTTCTTGCCAGTTATTAAAGAGTTTATCGCGTATCTGTAAGGCTTCAATTTCCGCCATGGTTGCTGCGGCCAATGGTGCTCCAGCACTTAACTTTAATAATAGCTCAGCTTTATCTATATTTTGATGTTTTAACCATTGCAAGCTTTGTTCTTCTTCAGGTAACTCAAAACGTATCATTTGTGTCCGACTGCGTATGGTTGCCATTAATTTAGAGGGCTTGTCAGATATAAGCATTAACACTGTATTTGCCGGTGGTTCTTCAAGAGTTTTTAACAGGCTATTACTGGCATTGATGTTTAAGGCATCAGCTGGTGATATGATAATAACTCGATAACCCTGTCCATGGCTGGTTAATGAGACTTTCTGGATTAACTCACGAACCTGATCCACCTTAATTGCTTTGCCCTCTTCTTCCGGGTATATATTAAGAAGATCGGGGTGTGATTTGGCCTGAATTAACTGACAGGCTTTGCATTTACCACAGGCTTTATCAGCCAAAGGCTGCTCACAGAGTAACCAGTGAGCAAATTCAACTGCAAAGGCTTTTTTTCCTATTCCGGCGGCACCATAAAATAATAATCCATGAGCAAGTCGTTTGCTTAAATGACTGCCTGTAAGATTTTTCCAGTTTGATGTCTGCCAGGGAAACATTCAATTAACCATTTTTTCAAGAACGGTTTGAATTGACTGCTGCACATCGATAATTGATGGAGTGGCATCAATGATCTGATAGCGTTCAGGTTGAGCGACTGCACGAGATAAATAAGCATCACGTACTTTATTGAAAAAGTCGTGTTTCTCCATCTCAAAGCGATCAGGTGCGCTACGTTTCCCAGCGCGTTCTAATCCAATATCTACAGGTAAGTCTAAAATTAAGGTCATATCCGGCCTGAGGTCGCCTTGAACCCATTGTTCTAATTGAGCAATACGAGACATTTCAATACCCCGTCCACCGCCTTGATAGGCATAAGTTGCATCAGTAAAGCGATCACAAAGTACCCATTTCCCCGCGTTTAAGGCGGGGAGAATAACTTCTTGCAAATGTTGTGCACGAGCGGCAAACATTAAAAGCAGTTCAGTATCATCACTCATGGATTGTTCTTTTGCATCTAATAAAACAGTACGCAATTTCTCGCCTAATTTAGTTCCACCAGGCTCACGTGTAACTATAAGTTCTTTGCCCGCTTTTATAAGCCAGCTTTCGATAAAAGCCATATTGGTGCTTTTACCCACACCTTCGGTGCCTTCAATGGTAATGAACTGGCCTTTTGTTACGGAATTATTCATGAATTTTTATCTTTATTTTGATTTCTTATGTTTATATGATGAAAAAGAACGTGCTCGACCTTTTAGCTGATATTTTATCACTGCTTTGTTATGTTCTTTTAACGTCGCAGAAAATACATGGCTGCCATCACCACGCGCAACAAAGTATAAAGCATTCCCCTCTGCCGGGTGTAGTGCTGCATAAATTGCTTTTCTACCAGGTAATGCAATAGGTGTTGGAGGCAAGCCACGTCGACGATAAGTGTTATAAGGTGTATCACGCAGTAAATCTCTTTTACGTATATTACCTTTATATTTATCACCCATGCCGTAAATAACAGTAGGATCAGTTTGTAATCGCATACGTTTACTGAGCCGTCTTACAAATACTCCAGAGATCTGCTCACGCTCACTTGCCAGACCTGTTTCTTTTTCCACAATAGATGCCATGATTAACGCTTCATAAGAATTTTCATAAAGTAACCCAACAGCTCTATTATTCCATTCTTCTTTTAATACAGATTGCATAGATAAATAAGCACGTTTTAAAAATTCAATATCAGTAAGTTGTTTAGGAAAAAAATATGTGTCTGGTAGAAACTGTCCTTCATAATGTGTTCCAGCTAAATTAAGTTTAAGCATGATATCTTCTTTTGATATTTCAGAAACAGTATGTTTGATATGTGGATGCTTGTTTAATGCATCAAGTAGTTGTTGGAATGACCAACCTTCAATGATAGTTAAAGAAAACTGAATGACTTTACCCGTAAAAATATCATCAAGAAATTGTTTCGTTGTTAGTTTGTTTGTTAAACGGAAATCTCCTGTTTTCATTTTATTGGAAAGACCATTTAAACGTGCATATAAAAGTAAATACCGAGGATGCTTAATTATCTTTTTATTTGCCAAATCATAAATAACAGATGATAATGAGCTACCAGTCTTAATTGAGTAATCAACACTATCTGACTGAATGTTTAAAGTATCTTCTAAAGCATTTTGATACGAAGTCCATACCCAAACAGATAAAAGCAATACTGCTACGATGCTTGTAACGGTTATTTTTCTAATTACTGACATATTTTATCTACTTCTTCCTGAAGTTGTTTTGTAATTTCACCAATTTTAGTGAATCGGGTTTTGGCGATAACCTTAATTGGCCAAATACCAAACAAGCTATTGGTTAAAAATAGTTCATCTGCCATTTCAAGCTCACTTTTAGAGAATTCTTTTTCATATATAGCAAAACCTTTCTCTTTTGCTATATTAACAACAGTTTTGCGCATTACTCCAGTAACGCCACATAAAGATAAACCGGGTGTGAAAATTTTACTATCCATTACTGCGAAAATATTACTCATGGTGCCATCAATAACATGTCCTTGTTTTGTTAACATCAAGCCTTCCTGAAACTCATCAGTATCCCATTCGTTTCTGGCTAAAATTTGTTCTAGTCTGTTAAGGTGTTTTATACCCGCAAGTTTTTCATTTTCTGATAACGTGGTTTCACAATAACGGACTGCAACCCCTTCGGTTTGATAATTTTCAGTATAATCTGGCCATGAATGACGACTTAAAATTCGTGTTATGTTTTGCTCACTTGTAAATCGATAACCACGCGATCCTTCTCCCCGTGTTATGATTAATTTAATAACAAATTGATTTGTATTTTTATTTTTACACAGTAACGCTATTTCTCTTTCCAGTATTTCTTTATCTGGAATAGTGATTGAGAGTTTTTTACAACCTGTGTTTAGTCGTTGCCAGTGTTCGTTCCATAAAGCTATCTTTCCATTGCGAACAGCCATGGTTTCAAATAAACCATCTCCATACTGCAGGCCACGATCAAAAATACTGATCGTATCTTTTGTTTCGCCATTTATAAGTATGTCAGTCATTATATTATTAAATCTGCTTCCTGCAATGCAAGCAATAAGCCACGTGCTTTATGCCGTGTTTCTTCCAGCTCAGACTGAGCAATTGAATCTGCCACCAATCCAGCGCCAGCTCGAAAAGACAGTGTATTATCTTCCAGTGTGATTGTTCTAATTAATATATTTATGTCCATATCACCATTATGATTTAAATAACCCATTGAGCCGGTGTAAGCACCCCTGGCTTCATTTTCGAGCTCAGAAATAATCTCCATACAGCGTACTTTCGGGCAGCCTGTAATCGTACCCCCTGGGAAAACGGCCTTAATGACCTCTCCTGGTAATATACCTTTCTTTAACTGCCCGCAGACATTTGAAACGATATGGTGAACATGTGCATAAGATTCCAATATCATGAGCTCATCGACCTTAATACTACCTGGTATACAAATTCGTCCTAAATCATTTCGCTCAAGATCAATCAGCATAATATGTTCTGCACGTTCCTTTGGGTGAGCAATAAGCTCTTCTTTTAATGCCTCATCTTTTACTTCATCCTGTTCTCGTTTACGGGTACCTGCTATTGGGCGTGTTTCAACTCGACCATTTTTAACACTAATTAAACGTTCGGGTGATGAACTTATAATTGAAAAATTGTTGTGTACGGCTAAACCAGAAAAGGGTGCGGGATTTGTATCTCGTAATTTTTGATATAGTTCTACCGCATTAATATTGGAGTTTTCTGTTTCCCAAAGGCGAGAAAGATTTACTTGAAAAACATCACCATTAACTATATATTTTTTTACTTTTTCTATTGAACCAAGATACTGCTTTTCATCTTCTTCCTGAATACTTACTTGTTCTAAAGAATGACGATTTGACAGTTTTTCTATTTTTGTTGCATCCGACTTTAGCTGTTCTAAATAATCAAACTGTTGTTCGCAAACATAATATGTAATACCTTCCTTATGATCATAAAGGATAGCCGCAGGAATTCGTGTTGCGTATGAAATCGGGATTGATGGTAATTTTAATTTCAGATGAGGTTCAACTTGTTTTGCTAATTCATAACCAAGATATAAGAACCAGCCTCCTGAAAAAGGTAACGTTTCACACTCAACCTTATTGTTACGTTTAGCCTGCCACCACTTACTTAAATTAGCTAGAAAGTCATTACCTTCAACATCACTATAACCACTGAGCTTTTCATTATTGGATAAGGTTAATGTTTCTTGCGGGAAGGCAAAAAGAATATCAAAACGTGATGAGTCTGCATGTTTGATTGAAGTAACAACACTTTCAAGTAAAAAAGGATAACGTACAGGATTTGATTGATGCAGGGCTAGCAAATTTTGCTGCCCTTTCTGCAGGTATATTTTTAGCCCTTCCGATTTAAAAGGGATAGAACTGGGATTGGAATGCTGCATAATTAGAACTGCTGCAGTTTTGTTTTAGCTCAATTTAAATTTTACGGAAAACTAATGTGCCGTTTGTACCGCCAAAACCAAATGAATTTGATATTGCGATATCAATTTTTATTTCTTGTGGTGTATCGGGTACAAAGTTGAGATCACAACCTTCATCAACATTGAAAATATTAATTGTTGGTGGAGCAACTTGATCTTTAATTGCAAGCACAGAGAATATTGCTTCAATACCACCTGCTGCACCAAGTAAATGCCCGGTCATTGATTTAGTTGAACTCATCGCTAACTTCTTGGCATGATCACCAAAGGTTAATTTTGCTGCTTGTACTTCTACAATATCACCGGCAGGTGTTGAAGTACCATGTGCATTCACATAGTCAACATCTTCAGGATTAATAGCTGCATCATTTATTGCATTGATCATACAACGACTTGCACCTTCACCACCAACTGATGGTGTTGTCATATGATAAGCGTCACCACTCATACCAAAGCCTATAACTTCAGCATAAATTTTAGCGCCGCGTTTTTTAGCATGTTCATATTCTTCGATAACCATAACACCTGCACCATCACCAAGAACAAAACCATCCCGGTCTTTGTCCCAGGGTCGACTTGCTGTTGCTGGATCATCATTACGTGATGACAATGCGCGTGCAGCTGCAAAGCCACCTAAACCTAATATTGATGTTGCATTCTCTGCACCACCGGTAATCATGACATCAGCATCACCATGTTCAATCATACGTGCTGCATCGCCAATACTGTGTGTTGCCGTTGCACATGCTGTTGTGATTGCGTAGTTAGGTCCTTTAAAACCATAACGAATTGATAAATTTCCTGAGATCATATTAATAATGGTCGCAGGAATAATAAAAGGTGAAATCTTACGTGGACCACCTTTTAAATATTTTTCATAATTCGCTTCGATAGTATTTAAACCGCCGATACCTGAACCAATAGAAACACCAATACGATAAGCATTATCTTCAGTCGCTTCGATACCTGAATCTTCAATCGCTTCAATCGCTGCGGCAATACCGTAATGAATAAATGAATCCATTTTGCGAGCGTCTTTAGCAGACATAATACTGGTAACGTCAAAGTTTTTAACAGAAGCACTGAATGTAGTTGCAAATGCAGATGCATCAAAAGCGCTGATAGTTTCAACACCACTTTTACCGGCAAGAATATTCTTCCAGCTTTCTTCTACTGAATTGCCAACTGGAGAAAGCATCCCCATTCCTGTTACAACTACACGACGTTTAGACATGATTTGTTCTCAATATTATTTAGTTTAATCTGGTACTTTTATTTACTGCTATTTTGTACTGGCAGAAAATAAAAAACCGCTACCAAAATGCATTTCTGCATAATGGTGCGGTTTAATATCAGGATACAGCGGAATTAGCCGTTAGCGTTAATATAATTAACCGCTTCTGCAACCGTAGTAATCTTTTCTGCATCTTCATCAGGAATTTCTGTTTCAAACTCTTCTTCAAGAGCCATCACTAATTCAACTGTATCGAGTGAATCAGCACCCAAGTCGTCTACGAATGAAGCATCTTTCGTTACTTCTTCTTCCTTAACACCCAGTTGCTCAATTACGATTTTTTGTACACGTTCTTCAATGCTGCTCATTTTGGTCAATTCCTCCAATTTTTATTCGATTGACGCTGCGGGCGCTATTGTATTGGAAACACCCGCCAGATTCTACTTTCATGGCCATTTTAGCCAAATAAATCACACATTTAATTATTTATTAATCTTATCAATATATTAAAAGCTTTTCTGCAGTAGTGGAAAGCCAAAATTAGCTCATATGCATGCCGCCATTGACGTGTAATGTCTCACCTGTGATGTATGCCGCGCCAGGAGAGGCTAAAAATGTGACTGCGTGAGCAATCTCTGCAGCACTTCCTAAGCGTCCAAGGGGAATTTGCCCTAATAAAGCGTCACGTTGTGCTTCTGGTAACGCACGTGTCATGTCCGTATCTATAAAACCAGGCGCAACCACATTAACAGTAATGCCTCGTGAGCCTACCTCACGTGCGAGAGACTTACTAAATCCGATAACACCCGCTTTAGCCGCAGAATAGTTGGCTTGTCCCGCATTACCTGTAACACCCACTACTGAAGCAATACTAATAATGCGGCCTTTTTTCGCTTTCATCATGCCTCGTAAACATGCTTTACTCACTCGGAATATCGAACTCAGATTAGTATTCATAATGTCATTCCATTCTGCATCTTTCATTCGCATAACGAGGTTGTCACGTGTGATGCCAGCATTATTAATCAATATTGTTGGTGTACCATAATCATCAGCAATTGCTTTAACAGTTGCGGTAATACTATCTTGATTAGTCACATTCATGACCAACCCACCACCTTTAATATTGTTTTCTTTCAAATAGTTAGAGATGTTTTCTGCACCACTTTCTGAAGTAGCTGTTCCTATTACTGTTGCACCTTGAGCACCCAAAGCAAGTGCGATTTCCTTACCAATACCACGACTAGCGCCAGATACGAATGCAATTTCATTTTCTAAAGACATAGTGTGTTCCCTTTTGAATTCTTAATTACGTAGGTTCGAATTCATTCGAACGCCTAGGTTGAATCTAACCTAGAGGTTTAAATGATACCGCGTTCGAATGAATTCGAACCTACAAATAAATATAAACCCCTATAAATTTTGTGCAGCTTCAATTGAAGCAGTATCAAGTAATGCTGATGTGGCCAGAGCTTTATTAATTCTTTTATTGAGTCCTACTAAAACTTTACCCGGACCACATTCATTGAATTGGTCTGCTCCGTCAGCAGACATTTTTTCAATGATTTCAACCCAGCGTACCGGACTAAAAAGTTGACGTTTTAATGCATCACGTATATCCACTTCAGAGTCAGCTGCAATGACATCAACATTATTTATAACAGGAATTGATGGTGTATTAAATGTAATTGTATTAAGTACCTCAGCTAATTGCTCAGCTGCGGGTTTCATTAAGGCACAATGAGATGGGACACTAACAGGTAATTCCAGAGCACGTTTTGCACCCTTCTCTTTCGCTAACACCGTTACACGTTCGACTGCTGATTTATTCCCTGCTACAACCACCTGACCAGGAGAATTGTAGTTAACGGCTTCAAGTACCTCACCTTGTGCGGCATCAAGACAAACTTGACGTACTGCTTCATCGTCCATTCCTAAAATCGCAGCCATAGCACCCGTACCCGCAGGTACTGCTTGCATCATAAACTTGCCACGTTGAGAAACGAGCTTAACAGCATCAATAAAATCCAGACTACCTGTACAAACTAGCGCAGTATATTCACCTAAACTATGGCCAGCCATCATAGATGGCATAGCACCACCTTTAGCTTGCCATACACGCCATGTTGCAACAGCAGAAACCAACATAGCTGGTTGAGTAATATCAGTACTGTTTAATTTTTCCGCTGGACCTTGCTGGATTAATGACCACAAGTCATAACCCAAAGCATCAGATGCTTCCTGAAACGTTGTAGTAACTTCTGAAAAATTTTCTCCAAGGTCTTTTAACATGCCCACAGACTGTGAACCCTGACCTGGAAATATAAATGCTAAAGACATTTTTTATCCTTATATTTTAATTGCCACGAAGGACACAAAGAACACGAAGAAAAGAAAAGTTTTACAACAAAATCCCTGTGCCCCCAGTGTTCCCCGTTGTTTTTATATTAATATTTTCCAGGTGTTCTTCGTGGCTAAATTTATTTTTAGTATTTAATTAATGCCGAGCCCCAGGTGAAACCACCACCAAAGGCTTCAAGCAGTATTGTTTCACCGCGTTTAATTCTTCCATCGCGCACGGCTTCGTTTAATGCAAGTGGTACAGATGCCGCTGAGGTGTTGCCATGATCATGCACGGTCACAACAACATTATCCATCGACATACCTAATTTTTTTGCAGTAGCATTAATGATTCGAATATTAGCTTGATGCGGCACTAACCAGTCAATGTTGGATTTTTCCATATGATTGGCTGCAAGTGTTTCATCAACTATGCGGCCTAGTGTATTCACGGCCATTTTAAATACTTCATTGCCTTTCATTTGCATGTAGGCTTCACCTGATTTAAATAAAGCAGGATTTTCAGATACGCCAGCTGGAACCGTTAATAATTCCTTATATTTTCCGTCTGCATGCAAGTGTGTTGATAAAATGCCGGGTTCATTGCTCGCTTGTAAAATAACTGCACCTGCGCCATCACCAAATAAAACACAGGTAGTACGATCGGTCCAGTCAACAGTGCGTGACATTGTTTCAGCACCTATCACTAAAGCTGTTTTATGTGTGCCAGATTTGATGAACTTATCAGCTATACCCAGGGCATAAACAAATCCTGTACACACGGCTTGTACATCAAAAGCAGTACAGCCATGTATGTCGAGACGGTCTTGTAATAAACATGCTGTACTTGGAAAAATACGATTAGGTGTAGTTGTTGCGACTATAATTAAATCGATATCATCTTTGGTTAAACCCGCTGCTTCCATTGCATTTAATGCTGCTTTTTCAGCTAAATCACAGGTTGTTTCACCTTCAACAACAAGGTGACGTTTTTTAATGCCAGTACGTTCTGTAATCCAGTCATCTGTAGTATCAACAATTTTTTCCAGATCTGCATTGGTAACAACCTTCTCAGGTAAATATCCGCCTGTGCCTGTTATATTCGAATAGATCAAATTGTTTGCCTCGTGGCTAATTGGCTTTCTAATTTTTTACTGATTAATGCAGGAACATCTTTTTCTACTTCAAGCATTGCAACATGAATCGCGTTACAAAAAGAATACGCATCTGCTCCACCATGACTTTTAACAACGACACCCTTTAAACCAAGGAAACTGGCACCGTTATATTCACGTGGATCGACACGACGTTTAAATCGTTTTAACGCAGGCATGGAAAGTAATGCGGATAGTTTGGAAAACAACGTTGCTTTATATTCTTCTTTAAGAAAACCAGTGAACATCTTAGCCGCACCTTCAACCGTTTTTAACATTACGTTACCGATGAAACCGTCACAAACAACAACGTCAACTGAACCAAGAAAAATGCCATCACCTTCAACATAACCAATATAATTAAGGTTACTGTCAGCAAGCAAACGTGATGCTTCTTTTACACGTTCATTACCTTTAATTTCTTCTTCACCAATGTTTAATAAACCAATAGAGGGGCTTTCAAGATTAAATACGGCTTCCGCTAAAGCATCCCCCATAAAAGCAAACTCAAGTAATGATTCTGCAGAAGAATCAACATTCGCTCCCAAGTCCAGTACATGGGTAAAACCTGTTGGGTTATTCAGGTTAGGTAAAGCACTACAAATAGCAGGACGATCAATACCGGGTAATGTTTTTAGAACAAAACGTGCAGTAGCCATCAATGCGCCTGTATTACCCGCACTTACAGAAGCTTGCGCTTTACCTTCTTTAACAAGATTAATAGCAACTCGCATCGATGAATCTTTTTTACCACGAAGTGCAAGAGAAGGTGCTTCAGATGATCCAACAACTTGAGTAGCATGCTGGACAGTAATACGAGAAGAGAGTTTTGCCGCCTTATCACCTAATTCTTTTTTTATAACATCATGATCACCTACAAGAATTAAAGATAAATGCTTATACTTTAATAACGCATCAAGTGCAGCCGGTATCACAATGGATACGCCGAAGTCGCCGCCCATACAATCGAGTGATATCGTTACCTGAGATTTACTCATTTATTATGATGTCCATTTTAAAGCAAATACGGGATATAGTCTCCCATATCCCGTAAATTCATGAGACCTTTGCACGAACCTTGCGAAGGGTCTCAAATAAGGTGAATTACTCGTTCGAGTATATTATTCGCCTTTAGTTTCGATAACTTTTTTACCGCGGTAAAAACCATCAGCAGTAACGTGATGACGTAAGTGTGTTTCACCTGAAGTAGAATCAATTGACAATGTGCTACCAGTCAATGCGTCATGTGAACGAC
>VAPK010717332.1_pt1 | contig 15316 bp, 18 predicted proteins | sample 3395031 | NCBI WGS metagenome assembly VAPK01 (sample SAMN08290443, study PRJNA428436) | hydrothermal vent metagenome | isolation source: Deep-sea hydrothermal vent chimney 1 | place: Pacific Ocean: Juan De Fuca Ridge
TCTTCCGGCTCAGGGTTCCACCTCCAACCTTCCCGCCATTTGTGGCAGTGGTTGTTAGCAGGAGGCGGTTTACACCCATCACGGCTGCGGGAACAGCGTGGGATTCTCACCCAACTTCCCTTGAATCCACCTTTTTAAGAATTTTAGGGTGATTTTTAATTCTTGTCAAACTTTTTCCTTGAGAAAATTGCGTTTATTTGTAATATTTAAATGGTGGTTAAGAGAATAGTTGTTTTTGTTGTAGTTGTCATATTTGTGTTCCCGTTGCGTTCTGAGTGTGAAGTTTGTAGTAGAATAGTCTCTTTAGCACCGAGTATTACAGAAACACTCTTTTATTTGCATCTCGGTGATAAGGTTGTGGGGGTAACAAGGTATGCTAAGTGGCCCAGGTATGTTCGCAACATACCTAAGGTGGGTGGGTATTACAACCCAAACCTGGGGTTGATTACCACACTTAGGCCGACCGTGGTTTTTTACACGTATCATCAGAGACAGATTGAGCACGAACTAGAAAAGCTGGGTTTGAGGGCTTTTATGTTGAGGTTTACAAGTATTAGTGATATAGTTGCCTCCATGAGAAGGATAATCGAGATATGTGGAATTCATGATGGGAGTAGGATTAAGTTGTTTGTGAAGAGGATAAAGAGATTGTCCTTCAAGTGTAGGGTTGGTTCCCCTAAAAGGGTGCTGGTGGCATTTGGAGATCCAGGTGTGACCCCTATAGTAGCTGCTGGGGGTGGTGGAATATATGGGAGCATTTTGAGAGCTATCCATGCGGTGAATGTATACAGGACGAATATGACGTGGGGGACGATGCCTCTTTCTGCGGTAATAAAGGTTAATCCCCAAGTTGTTTTTGTTTTGACGTCCAAGGATAGAAAGAAGGTACTTGAGGACTGGATGAAGTTACCCATATATGCTTCTAAACACAAAAGTGTGTGGGTGTTGAATAAGGATGTGTACTTCGTTCCTGGTCCGCGTATTTTGTTTGTTATGAAGGTTATGATGCGTAGAATCTATCCAGAGTGCCACGTTAGATGAATATTGTTGATGTAAAGGGTCTTTCTGTGTTTTTTTCCCGTAAGACTGTGGTTAGAGATATCAGTTTTTCCTTGGATGAAAATGGTTTGTATGCCCTTATAGGAGCAAACGGTGCAGGTAAATCAACTATACTCAAGTGCATAGCTGGTATAGTCCCAGCCAACGGTATATTTATTTTAGGTAGGTCCTTGAAGAGTTTGAAGAGGAAAGAGCTCGCAAGGGAAGTGGCGTTTTTACCTCAAATATTGGTTAGTTCTCCCTTTGAGGTTAAGGGATTTCTGAATTTCTCGTTTTATTCACGTGGTCTTTCGGGAAAGGCTTGTGAGGGCGAGATTGAGGAGGTGGCGAGTGTCCTGGGTATTGAACATCTCCTCAACAGCACTCTTGATGCTATATCTGGTGGTGAGCTTGAGCTGGTCTATATAGCTGCGTGTGTACTTCAAAAGCCTAAGGTGTTGCTTGCGGATGAGCCCACGACATTTCTTGATCCGTATTATAGGAAGCGGGTGCAGGAAGTGCTGCTGGAGTTGTCAAACCGAATGGTTGTTATTGTAGCCACACATGAATTAGAATGGGTGAGGAGCAGTTTTAGACGTGTACTTGGCCTTAAAGGCTCTAAGCTGGTTATGGATGCAGAGGCAAAAAGTGTCCCTTTGTGTGAGATGATGAAGCTCTTTGAGAGGGCAGGTTAGTTGTGTTGGAGTATTGATATTTTATGGGTGGGAACAAAGTTGCGTTTCTGTGTATTGTTTCGGTAGTTGTGGTACTGATTGTACCCTTTGTTTCTCCACTGGCGAACAATGGATACGTATTGTGGTATCTTACCGTGCCTCGTGTTCTTGAGGCTTTCTTTGTGGGGGCTTCTCTTTCCGTAAATGGTGCAGTGTTTCAAGGTTTGTTTAGAAACGATCTTGCTACGCCATATACACTGGGAGTGGCGAGTGGTGCAGCTTTTGGAGTGACCATATTTATGGAGTTTGTCTCTTCGTATGTTTACGCCCCGTTGCTTGCTTTTGGAGGAGGATTTTTTGCTACTCTCCTTGTGTGGGGTCTTGGTATGTATGCAGGAGGATCTCAAGCCACATTGCTTTTGGCAGGTATAGCTGTGAGTTTTGTTTTCTCCAGTTTAATTCTCCTTATACAGTATCTGGGTAGTTTTTCTTTGTCATTTGAGATTATAAGATGGATGATGGGCAATCTTGAGGTCGTTGGATATGATAAGCTGTACTTTGTTATCCCTGTTGCTGTGCTAGGTTTTGTTTTTGTGCTGTACCTGCACAGGGAGCTAGATATAATGCTATTCGGGGATGAGTTTGCGAAAGGAAAGGGTGTTGACGTAACGAGAGTGAGGTTTGCATTGTTCTTTGTCGTTTCCCTTTCTACGGGTATTATGGTTTCCGCATGTGGTCCAGTAGGTTTTGTTGGTATGATGGTTCCCCATATAATAAGACTTCTTGTGGGTAACTCCCATGATAGGGTGCTTGTGGGTAGTTTTTTTGTAGGTGGAGTTTTTCTTGTCCTGTCTGATCTTATTGGAAGAGTCGTTATATATCCGACGGAGATACCTGTGGGTGTTGTCACTGCACTTATTGGGGGACCGTTCTTCTTGTGGTTGTTGCTTAGGAATTCCCGTAGGCTCCTGTAGAACAAATCACGCTACGTAGTTTCTCAGCTCGCCTATTCCATCTATTTCTATCTCAACTACGTCTCCCTTTTTCATCGGTCCTACACCGGGAGGAGTACCTGTAGATATAACATCTCCTTCAAGTAGTGTCATAATGCTTGAGATAAATTCTATTAGTACTGGGAGCCCAAATATCATATTACCTGTGTTTCCGCTTTGTTTTAGTTCTCCGTTTAGGTATGTCTTTATGTTGAATGAGTCCCATCTGCCGTCTGTTTCTATGACGGGACCTAGTGGCGCGAATGTGTCAAACGATTTTGCCCTTGTGAACTTACCCTCTCTTTGCTGGATGTCTCTTGCAGTTACGTCATTCAAACACGTGTACCCCAGAATATAGTCCAGTGCTTCTTCTTTTTTTACGTTTTTGCATTTTTTCTTTATAACCACAGCCAATTCGCCTTCATAATCAACCCTTTTTGAGGATGGTGGCAGCACTATGTATTCTTCAGGAGCTATTATTGAAGTATTTGGCTTCAGAAATATAAGCGGTTCTGGCGGGACATTGCTGTTTAATTCTTTGGCATGCTCAGCATAGTTTTTTCCCACGCATATTATTTTGGATGGTTGCACAGGGGGAAGAATTTTCACCGTTCCAATGGGGATGGTGTCATCTGTTATGATAAAGTTCGAAAAGGGAGAACCTGAGATTACACTTATTGTACCGTCTTTGAGCACTCCCATTGCCTCCGAGTCTCTATAAGTGAACCTGATGAGTTTCATGAGAACCTCCAAGGGTTTTTTGGTAGTATATAATTTCTGCTGTGGTAGGGTCAAGTTTCCGCTACGCATAGTAAGTGGGAATGTATTTTGCTAAGAGAAACGTGGAGGTTGTATGTTTTTGGGAGATTCTACGTTTGGGTATCTTAGGGTGGCTATGGACATAACCCAGCTGAGGCAGAATGTAATAGCCAGCAATATAGCGAATGCCGATACGCCTGGCTACAGAGAGAAGTATGTGCCTTTTAAGGATGTGTTGAGCGAGATAATGTGTGGGAAGAAGTTGGAGTTGAAGGTAACAGATCCGAGACACATCAGGGATAATGGGTCTTGCGATCTTGGTGCTCTGGTTAGATTTGGCAAGGGAGAATATCTATCAAGGAATGATAGGAACAATGTTAAGCTTGATGAAGAAATGTATAGACTCGCTAAGAACACGATTCTGTACAATACGCTTGTTGGTTTTGAGAGGTACAAGATAAGAGAGTATCTGGATGTGATTTCTTCCTCAAATAACATCTAATGGGAGGGTTGACTTATGGGGTTTTTTTCTTCTATGGAAATTGCAGCTTCAGGAATGTATGCACAGAGATTTAGAATAAATGTCATTTCTTCTAATATAGCAAATGCTGACACCGTTCAAACGCCAGAGGGAGGTCCATACAAGAAGAGAGAGGTGATATTTGAAACAAAGAGTTTTAAAGGATTTCCTTCGTGTCTTAAGGGGGTGCAGATTGCTGATATAGTCAGGGATGATTCGCCTCCTAAACTGAAGTATGATCCTTCGAATCCTTTGGCCAATGCCCAAGGCTATGTGGCGTATCCCAATATAAACCCTGTGGTCCAGATGACGGATTTGATAGATGCGATTAGAACCTATCAGGCCAATATGTCTGTTATAAGGGCTGCAAAACAGATGGCTCAGGGTGTGATAGGGTTGCTGAGGGCTTGATTTTATTGTGTTTTTGACTATTATTGAGATGAGATGAAAATAGATGGTATAGAGATAAACGGTGTTATCGATAAGGCTACGGGACAGCGGGAGGTAAAGAAGGAGAAGGATGGTTTTGCTGAGCTGCTGAAAAAATCGCTGGAGGAGGTTAACAGACTCCAGAATGAGGCTAATACTTCCATCAAGAATGTCGCGGCAGGTAAGATGGATAATATTCAAGATGCTGTTCTGGCTATAGAAAAGGCCGATATATCACTGAAACTGCTTACCCAGATTCGCAATAAAGCTATAGAAGCGTATAAAGAAATAATGAGAATGCAAGTTTAATCAAGGTTTTTGTTTGCCAATTCCATTGTTTGATATTATAATTTTCCCATGAACTGGAAAGAATTTATAAGTCAGATAAAGTCCTTTTTCAAGTCTATGAATAAAAAGCAGAGAGTTGTATTCTTTGGAGCCCTTGCCGGTTTGTTGATTGCTCTGATTATCATTATCTCTATTGGTTCTCACGTGCAGTATGCTCCCCTTTTCACGGATCTTAACGCCCAATCTGCGGGGGAGGTTATTTCTTATCTTGAGCAGCATAAAATACCTTATAAGGTGATAGCTGGAAACATCATAGAGGTGCCCCGCGATGAAGTGTATAGGTTAAGGTTGAAACTCGCTGCTGCCAACATACCAAACAGTGGTGTCGTGGGTTTTGAAATATTCAATCATCAAGGTTTTGGAGTGACTAATTTTGTTGAGAACGTGAACTATTTGAGAGCGCTGGAGGGTGAACTTACTAGGACCATAGAGAGCATCAAGGAGGTTAAGTATGCCCGAGTGAACCTTGCTATACCTAAACCAACTATATTTACATCAGAACAAAAACCGCCCAAGGCGAGTGTTCTATTGGATTTGTATGCTCCTATAAGCCACCAGAAGGTTGTTGCTATACAGAAACTTGTTGCTGCTTCTGTTTCGGGACTTACATACAAGAATGTGACCGTGGTTGACTCTCAGGGGCACCTGCTCTCTGCTACCGTTAGTAGTTCATCTCGGCTTGCTTCCAATGAGCTTAAGTATAAGGCCCTTGTGGAGAGTGAGTACAAGAATAAAATAAAACAGATGCTCCTGCCCATATTGGGTAACAGCAGGTTCGTTGTAGGTATTGATGTGGATCTTGATCTCAGTAAAACTGAAACAAAAAGTGTAACCTATAATCCAAACAGCGTTGTGGTGAGTGAAGAAAAAGAGTCCTCAAAGTCAACCTCTCCTGTGAGTGGAGGGACGCCAGGGGTTATTTCCAATGTTGCAAAGGGTTCTCAGTCTAAGCTTCCCATGAGTACATCTGAGAAGTCAAAGAGCATAACAAACTTTGATGTGGGTAAAACTGAGACGCAGACGGTGGAACCGTATATCAAGGTAAAACGTGTTTCTGTGGCGGTGATTGTTGATGGTGTATATAAGCCTGTTAAGAACAAGAAGGGTAAAATTACTGGTTACAAGTATGAGCCTCTCCCCAAGAGTGAGTTGAACACGATTAAGGAAGCCGTTATGAATGCTATAGGCTATGATCCGTCCAGGAAGGACAGTGTCAGTGTGGTAAGTATGCCATTCAGACAGCAGGTACCGTCTTCTCAGGGAATGGTGCAGGGTTTTTCTGTGAAGTCTCTGCTTATGAATCCTCTGATTTTCAAATATCTGATTATAGCTATTTTGGTTCTGTTGTTCTATGTGTTTTTCTTGAGGAAGTTTTTGAGAAGTATAGTAGAGCAGAAGGAAAAGGCTATAGAGGCTGGTAAAACAGTGGGAGAGGGAGAGGTAATAAAGGCGGAGGAGGCAAAAGGCAAAAGTGTTAGGGAATTGGAGGAAGAAATAGCTGCTGAGCTTGAGTCTCAGCCAGAAATGACGGAAGAACAGATAAAGCATAAGCTCATTGAGGATAAGGTGAGAGAAATAGCTGATGAAAATCCGGAGGAGGTTGCTCTTCTCCTTAAGAGTATGCTTTCTTCGAAACAGAAGTAATGGGGTAGGAGATGCCTGCTGAGATAAAATCTGTGGATGACCTTACCAATACCCAGAAGATAGCTATACTCTCTATTGTGCTTAAGGACGAGATAACGGCAAAAATATTTAAGCATCTCAGTAAGCAGGAGATAGAGGCTATAACCAAGGAGATAGCTTTCATGAGAACTGTTGATCCATCTATAGTAAGAGATGTGGTTAAGGAATTTTACAACATGTTTAGGGCTAAGGAATATATTTCCTCTGGGGGTATAGAGTATGCCAAGGAGATACTTGTTAAAACTCTTGGTCCTGAGGAAGCAAGGAGAATCATTGACAAGTTGATTAAAATAATGGAGTCTAGCTATGGCTTTGATTATCTTGAAAATATAGATCCAAAGCAGCTTGTAAAGTTTATACAGAATGAGCATCCACAGACGATAGCTATCATACTGAGCCATCTGGATCAAACCGCTGCTGCTGAGGTATTGAGCTTGTTGCCTAAAGAACTCCAGAGGGATATTACCCTCAGAATGGCTTCTCTTGAAAACGTTTCTCCGGCGGTTATAAAACATGTTTCTGAGGTGCTTGAGAATAAAATGGAGAGCGTGAGTGGGGAAAATATTGAACTTGGCGGTGTGAGGAAGGTGTCTGAGATTATAAACAGAATGAGCAAAGCTGAGGCCAAAGCTTTGATAGATTCATTAGCTGAGTTGAATCCTGATCTTGCCAGTCAGATAAGAGATATGATGTTTGTGTTTGATGATATAGTTAAGCTTTCTGATTCTGATATTCAGGAACTACTTAAGCATATTGATAAGAAGGATCTCACGGTTGCATTGAAGGGTGCTCCAGATGAGGTGAAAGAGAAGTTCTTCAAGAACATGTCCTCAAGGGCTGCTGATACTATAAGGGAAGAGATGGAATTCATGGGAGCTGTAAAGGTGAAAGAGGTGGAGCGTGCTCAGAAAGTTATTGTGGATGTTGTAAGGCGGCTTGACGAGGAGGGTGTGATATCCATAAGCGGAGGTGGTGAGGAGGTAATCTCCTGATGGCTAAGGTTTTGAAGAATGGTTTTGAAGGAGTTTTGAACTTTGAGTTTGTTGATTTTGGTAAACCGGAGCCTGGTGAGGCTGAGGATAGTAAATCTGTCGATGTTGAAGACCAGATAAGGGAAATAATCCGCAGAACGAAGGAAGAGGCTCTTAGAGAGGCTGAGGAGTTAAAGAAGAAAGCATATGAGGAAGGGTACAGAGCTGGTTTTGAAAAGGGTGAGACTGAGGCTAAGAAAGTAATTGAGAAGGTGCTGGCTGAGTACGAGAAGAGGTTTGCGGATTCCGTAGAGAGACTGAACGAAACTGTGGATAGGTTGAAAGGTCAGTATGCTGAACTTGAGGACTCGGTGGCAGATATAGCTCTTTCCATTGCAGAGAAGGTTGTAGCCAGAAAGCTTGAGGAGGATAGAAGTGTAATAGTGGATATGGTGAAAGAGGCGCTTTCTCATGCTCTTTCGAAGAAACTTACACTTAGACTCAACAGGAGTGATGCCGAGGTTGTTGAAAGGAGGCTGAATGAAATAGCCCAGGATAGGCAATTAAATATAGTAAGGGATGAAACACTTGGTAAAGGGAGTGTGGTGATTGAGGAGGAGAACGGTAATGTAGTTAAGGCTACCGTTGAGAATAAGCTACAGCAAATAAGGGGGTTGCTGAATAATGAACAGGCTTCTCAGGATTAAACAACTAGTGGAATCCAGTGATGTTGTGGCTAAGTATGGCAGGATTAAGAAGGTTGTAGGCATCACTATGAAGGCTTCAGGACCCCAGAGCGTGAAAATAGGGGATATATGTACTGTGGAGATGGAAAACGGTGACTTGGAGTGTGAAGTGGTTGGGTTTGATGAGGAAGGGATAATATTAATGCCACTCGGGACACTGGAGGGTATAAAACCCCTATCGTTGGTGAGGTCTACATTTAAGAGTTTAGAGGTGCCGGTTAGTGGGAGAATGCTGGGTAGAATACTAAACGCTCTAGGTCGTCCCATTGATGGTAAAGGGAGTATTCATACGGATGATTTCTACCCGCTGTTTCCTTCTCCGACTTCACCACTTAAAAGGAGTCTCATCAGGGAGAAGATTACTCTTGGGATCAAATCTATAGACGGTCTAAATACTGTGGGAAAGGGTCAAAGAATAGGTATATTTGCGGGTTCTGGGGTTGGAAAAAGCACTCTTCTTGGTATGATAGCAAGAAATACCAATGCTGATGTGAATGTCATTGCCTTGATAGGAGAAAGGGGTAGGGAACTCAAGGAGTTTGTTGAACATGATCTGGGAGAGGAAGGCTTGAAGAGGAGCGTTGTTGTAGTGGCTACAAGCGATGAACCACCCTTATTGAGGAGAGAGGCTGCTTTTGTTGCTACTTCAATAGCTGAATTTTTCATGCATCAGGGAAAGGATGTGCTCTTCATGATGGATTCTGTTACTAGGTTCGCCATGGCTCAAAGGGAAATAGGTTTGGCTCTTGGTGAGCCTCCCACGACTAAAGGATACACACCGAGCGTTTTTACCCTTCTCCCTCGGTTGATGGAAAGGGCAGGGAACTTTGGTAAGGGCTCAATTACAGCCATATATACTGTGCTTGTTGATGGGGATGACTTATTGGAGCCTATTGCCGATACGTCTCGTTCTATATTGGATGGTCATGTAGTGCTCTCAAGAAAGATAGCTGAGTCTGGGCTGTATCCCGCTGTGGATGTATTGAAGAGCATATCAAGGTTGATGGTAAATATAGCAGATGGATATCACAAAGAGCTAGCCCTAAAGATAAGGAAGATTATATCGGTGTACTCTGATGCCGAGGATCTTATAAATATAGGCGCTTATAGTCGTGGTTCTTCTGAGGAGATAGATGAAGCCATAAAGTATATAGGGAGAGTTAGAGAGTTTCTCAGACAGGGAATAAATGAGTCTTTTACGATGAATGAGACGTTAAAATTGATGGAGGATATATTTAGAGACTGATGGTATTTGATTTCAAGTTTGAGAAACTCCTCAGGATAAAGGATAAGTTACTTCAGGAGAAGATGTTTGAAATTCTATCCCTCAAGAGATCCATAGCTCAGCTTAGGAATGAGTTGGACGGGGTTGTTTTGGAGAGGAAAAGGCTTCAGGGTGAGATGACACGGCTTGTAAGTGGGGGTACGGTTGATGTCGAACGCATTATGTTTGTTAGTGGGCTACTGGATTCTCTTGAGAGAAAAGCTACAGATATAAGAAAGCATGTCAATGAATTGGACAAAATGAGGCATCAAAAGATTGAAGAAGCTAAATCGTTGAGGATTGAGAAGAAAAAGTTTGAGAAGCTTAGAGAAGCGTATCTTGAAAGGTATGTGGAAAATGTGAAGAAAGAGGAGATGAAGGTTATAGATGAAGTGGGTGTTATTGAGTATAGCCGCTTTAGTGGTTAGTTTATTTTTGGCCGGCAACATGTATGCTGTTGCAGGTGAACAGGTTGAGTCTATGAGTACTATAATGGTAAAGATAGCCGAATTGAAGACACTGGAGAAGACCGTGGATAAAAAGCTCAAGGAGCTCGAGTCTGAGAGGAAGACTTTGGAGAGTGAAAGGGAGAAGCTGGAGAGGGAGAAGTCCGAAGTGGAAAAAGAAGTTGCTCAGCAAAAGCAGGTGCTTGAATCTTTGAAAAAAAATATAGCCGCGGAAAAGATAAAAAAGCTTGCAGATATATATGCCAATGCTTCTCCGGATGCTGCGGCGCAGGAACTCTCAAACATGGATCCGTGTCTTGCTGCTGAGATATTGACGTTTATGAGACCGAGAGCTGCAGGTGCTATAGTATCTGCTATGAATCCTAAAAAGGCTTCTAAGATTTTTCAATTGTACCTGAAGGATAAGAGGGGGCGTTAGTTTTTGAAATTTTGTTGTTCCCTATGAAAAAAGTGGTTTTTTCTTGACAATTTTGTTTTTATGTAGTACCATTCGCGAAAGGGTTTTTTGGAAAGTTTTTTGCTAGAGGAAAGAATGATGAAGAATTGTGTAGGTATTGATGTAGGGCGTTTTTATACCAAGGTTGTTGAAGTAGAAACAAAAAAGGAATTAAGATTTGTAAGGACAGCTTTCAAGGAAAGGACTCCGAAGGAAGTCTTTGCTGATGGTAAGATTGATGGCGGTGTATTGTCTGGTTTCCTAGGTGAAGTTTTCTCCTCCCATGAAGTAAAGAATAGAAATGTAGCTATTGCGCTGAGCAGTAGTGATGTGATAACGAAGGTGCTGAAGATCCCTATTGTTGATAAGAATGAGCTACCCCAGTCTGTTTTGTGGGAGGCGGAGCAGTATATATCTACTGGACTGGACGACGTTAATGTTGATTTTCAGATAGTTAGCACTGATGAACAGAAAGGAGAGTACACCATAGTTCTCTCTGCTGCTAAAAAGGAAACTATTGAGTCATTTGCCTCAGCTTTCAAGCTTATTAAAAAGAAGCTTAAGGTTGTAGATGTTGATGTTTTTGCCTTGGCGAATTCGTTTCAGATGAATCATCCCGATGTGGTGGGTGATGATAATCTGCTTATAGACGTTGGTTTTAGTTCAACGAAGTTGATATTTATAAGGGGAAACATACCCTACTTCAGTAGGTTTGTGGATTTTGGCTTTAAAGAAGCGGTTGATGATGTATCTAGATCCATGAATATTTCTCATGAGAGAATGGAGTTTGTTTTTAAGAATGTAGACGCTCTCTCTGAAGGTGAAAAGAATGATTTGTTGGGCGTTTTAAAGGCTTTTTTGCATCCTTTGTATAGACATATAAAGAGCTCTGTGGATTTTTACTACAGTAGCGTAAGTAAGGGAGCTTCTCAGATAAAGAGGACAGTTTTTAGTGGAGCCCTTGGATGTATGCTTGAATATCTCAGGGAAGATGCCTCTGTATATTTTGAGGAGATGGGTGAGATAGTTAGATTTAACCCGTTTAATGCTCTTATAGTTGAGGATAGGGTACTGGAATCTGAGGATGTTAAAGGTAGTGTATCTTCTCTTTATGGTATAGCTGTAGGTTTGGCATTGAGGAAAGCATGATAGAGATAAATTTACTTGAAGGTTTAAAGAGCAAAAAGATAGAGTCTCACAGAACTGAAGGTGCGCCTTGGATGTTTTTGGGTGTTGTGGTTGGTGTCATTGTTGCCATGATTATAATCACTATATACACAGCTGTTTCTGTAAAGTCGCTGGAGGCTAAAAAGGCTCAACTGGTGAATATCCAGAGAGAGGTGGCAAAGATTCAGGCCAAGCTTGGAGAAGTCAGGCTAATGATAAAAACAATAAAGCACCTCGAGAAGGATAGATTTCTTTCGGTGAAGATTCTCAAGGATTGTGGAGATTCCATTCCAAATGGTTTATGGTTGACGTATTTGTCCGAGAATAAAAATAGGCTGAGTATAATGGGTGAAGCATTTACGGCTGAGGCGGTAGCTATGTATATGAACAATTTAGGCTCTTTGAGCTATGTTAAGAGGGTAAGTTTTGCAGGTTCTGGTTTGGTTAAAAATAATTCCTATAAGAATACAACTGTTTACTCTTTTAATCTTATAGTGGAGTTGAAATAAGATGGGTTTGTATGAGGAGTTTGCTTCTTATCCGTTTTATAAAAAGGTAATAGTTACAATATTGACCGTTTGTTTGATGGTTGGTTTGTGGTATTACTTCTATTATAGTTCTCAAATGGTTAAGAAGAATAAACTGAAGGAGGAAATTGAGAGGCTGTACATATACAAGCAACAACTGCCCATACTTGAGAAGAGGTATGTGAAAGCTAAGGAAGACTTTAAGAAGTTCTCTAAAATACTGCCTGTAAAGCAAGAGATTCCATCTTTATTGGTCAATCTTTCCCATATAATAAAGAAGGAAAATGTTACGCTTCTAACGTTTAATCCCAAGCGGGATATTGACAAAGGAAGGTATGTGATAAAGCCCATTTCCATTTCTATGGAAGGGGATTATATCCAGTGCGGTAGTGTTTTTGAAAAGATATCAAAAATGCCGAGATTGATGAAGGTTGTGAGTTTTTCTATAAGGCCTGTTAAGGTGATGAATAGACATGAGGTTTTACTGAGCATGAGCTTTAATGCTCAGACTTACTATTTGAAAAGCAAGAAGAGTGGTAAAAAATGAAGTATATGATTGTTGCTGTGGTGCTTTTATATGCTGTTTCTTCGTTCGGGTTTAGTTTGACGATCAACAGAAGTCCTTTTATGAACCTTGTTAAACTTTCTGAGCTTAGCAGAAGAGGTACTACAAAGACCGAGAGTGAGATTGAATCGTACCTGAATATATTGAGGGACAGCATTACTGTGAAGGGAGTATTCGTTAGTGAAGGATCTCCAGGGAGCTCTGTGGCTATACTGGTTGGACCATCGGGTGTACCATTGATTGTTAAGAGAGGGAAGAGAATAAGGAAAAACGTGGTAGTTTACAGCATAGGGAAGAATTTTGTGGTGTTGCATGTTTCCGTTGGAGAAGGAAGAAAATGGGTCCCACTGAAACTTTATTTGAAGAGGTAGGTCATGAGGTATAGGATAATTGCGCTTATTGTTTTCATAGTATTGGGAACCGTATGGGATGTGCTCGGTGCTGAGGTTACCAATTTATCTTTTTCCGGTAATACGTTGTATGTGAAGTATAGCGGTGGGAGTATATATTACATGTCGTTTGGTCTTGATAATCCCAGAAGACTTGTTGTCGATATACTTGGTGTTAGCAAATGCAATTTGTGTAGCAACGAAAGAACTGTTCAGGTGAGTAGCCCTTACGTCAGTAAATATGTGTGTCTATTGCATACAAACGATCCCATTTCAAAGATGTATGACTCTCCAACGTTGAGAATAGTTTTTTACTTGCTTAAGACAGGTGTAAAGCATGAGATTGCTCAGAAGGATGGATATGTGCTTGTATCCTTTTACCAGAAAAGATTGCCTAAGGTTATGAAGGAACTCCCAAATTTGGTTAAGGAAATTACTTATAGAAAGTTTAAGACATACGAGATGATTGTTGTTCTTCTGAGAAGGAAACCTAAGTTTATTGTTGAAAACAAGGGCAGTGTATTGAAACTCGTTGTAAAGGATGTGAAGGCTTCAAAGAGCTCCTTGAAGGAGCAGGAAGTAAAAGATGTTTCCTATAATATTGATACCATTGTACCTTCGTATGAAAAGGGTGTGTACAGCGTTAAAATAAGGCTAAAGCATCCTAATTCCTTGAGAGGGTACAGTGCTGATGCAGATCATATATACCTTATATTCGGTTCTGCTTCTTCTGCCGGTGTGGTTGAGAAAAACACCTTAGGTTCGGGCAGGGGCAAGTCTCGGAGATATAGCAGTGCTAATACGGCTTCCCATACGATTGTGAAAGAGAAAAAGTATATTGGGAGCCTGATTTCTTTTGATGTTAGAAACGCCGATGTTCAGGATGTTTTGAACGCCCTCGCTGAGGTAAGTGGATTGAACTTTGTTACAAGTGGTGTTAAGGGTAAGATCACCCTTAGGTTGCATGATGTACCTTGGGATCAGGCTCTTGATCTTGTGCTTCAGCAGGAAGGTCTTGTGATGCAGAGGAGAGGGAATGTCATACTTGTTACTACTGCTCAGAGACTACAGAATGAGGCTAAACAGCAGCTTGTTGCTCTTCGATACAAGGAGAATCTTCAAAGGAAAAAGAACGCTATAACGAAGGTTATCAAGCTGAATTATGTGAGTGCTGATTATGCTAGTTCCATGGTTGATAAGCTGCTTTACAGGGGGGTGAAGAATGTTGGGTTTGTCGTGGCAGATAAAAGGAATAATGAGCTTATATGTCACGACACTCCCCAAAATATAGCTAAGATTGAGAATATAGTGAAGATGGTGGATAGAAGGAGAAAAGCTGTAGAAATAAGTGCAAGAATAGTTGAGATAAGCAAAACATTTGAGAAACAGATAGGTATCCAATGGGGTGGTAATTTTGCTAACTACATAGGAGCGAACAACAGTGTATATTTGGGCCTGGGTGGAGCTAATTATCCGTTGTCGTTTACAAATCCCTCTTCTGGGCTTTCAGGGGTTCAACCGACGGCGAGTTTTTCCACTGGTAATTATATTGTTAATCTGCCTGCGGGATTGCAATATGCTCCTACGTCCAATTTGGGTCTTGTTATAGGGAGCATTCCGGCTAACTATAATCTTGATCTTCATCTTTCTCTCGGAGAGATTGAAGGATACTCCAAAACGCTTTCATCTCCTGATGTTATAACATTGGATAACGAACCAGCCATAATCCAAAGCGGACAAGAGATACCATATCAGCAGTCTACGGGTACGGGAAACACAAATATAGCCTTCAAAAATGCTACACTAAAGCTTGAGGTGACACCACGTATTACCAACAATAATCGTATTATACTAAATATTCAAGTATCTAAAGACTCTCCGGATTACGGTCATCTTGTTAATGGTCAACCACCCATTAATACCAACAAGGTTCAGTCTACCGTAATAGTTAACAACGGTGAGACTATAGTACTGGGCGGTTTGATTCAAAAGACAGAAACAAGAAACGTGAGTGGTATTCCAGGGTTAATGAAGATTCCACTGCTTGGGTGGTTATTTAAGACGGAGCATACCATACGTCCTGAGAGTGAGCTTTATATATTCGTTACGCCCAGAATTATCTTGAACAGTAAATGAATCTGGTTGTCAATAGGAAGGCGAAGCACGATTACGATATACTTGAGACATATGAAGCTGGTATATCCCTTAAAGGGAGTGAGGTTAAGTCTATAAGGATGGGTTCTGCGAACCTGAAGGATAGTTATGCAGAAATAAGGAATGGTGAAGTTTATCTTAATAACTTCCACATAAGTCCCTATAAATATGCTTCTTCTCATTTTCA
>VAPK010232093.1_pt1 | contig 15314 bp, 16 predicted proteins | sample 3395031 | NCBI WGS metagenome assembly VAPK01 (sample SAMN08290443, study PRJNA428436) | hydrothermal vent metagenome | isolation source: Deep-sea hydrothermal vent chimney 1 | place: Pacific Ocean: Juan De Fuca Ridge
GGCCATGAAGCTCTATTCGGCTCAACAGGCAACAGCCGTTGCCTTAGAAGCGGTTCAGCTTCACGGTGGCAACGGCTATATGGCCGAGTATCACGTTGAGCAGTTGGCCAGGGATGCCAAGGTACTGCAGATATATGCCGGTACGGACGAGATCCAGACGGTGGCCAGTGCCCGAGACTTGCTGAAGTAGGCCCCAAAATGCAAGCGGTGCGTCGGACAGATCCGACACACCGCTCATCATTGTTGGACATTGCTAGTGGGGAGCCCGGGTGGACTTCCCTCTGGGAGGATTTACCAGCCGCTACCGGTGACTCCGATGGCGATGTCGCCGGTGCAGGACTTCGCTGTTGAGCTTCCATACTGGGTGCTGCCATCGGACCGGACGTGGATGTAGAAGCAGGTTCCAGAGTTGGACATCGCTGCCGCGCCGACCGCGGTCGGCTTAGAAGTGACGCTTACCTCGATGGGATCGCCGGACTTCTCAGTACCCTTAATCCACTTGACCTGGGGTTCAGCGGTGCTCATTGCATCAACGGTTGCTTCGGCGAAGTTGGCGTTGTCGGTGTAGATGATGAGAGCGGTATTTTGGGCCGTTCGAAGGCTGGACTGGGCGGCCCGATCATGGGCTCGATTGCGAGCACCAAGAAAGGTCGGTACGCCGATGGCCAGCAAGATGCCAATGATCAGAACAACGACCATGACCTCGACCAGGGTGAATCCACCTTCATCGTTGGATCCTGAACGTCGGATACCTGGGACGCGATTGCGTAGTGATCTTGAGCTTGCTGCGCGATCGACCTTGTTTTCTGTATCCAAGGCATCGGTCGTGGCGGTAGCCGCGGTACTGGTCATCAGTTCTCTCCTGGTAAGTGTGATGACAGCCTCGGTTTGGCCAAGCAAAGCATTAGGAAAAGCTCACATGGAGATTGAGCGAGGTCCAAGCCCTACTGGATGAGATCAACAATACGGAACATTGGCAGATAGAGCGAGATCACCATGCTGCCAACGACAACGCCAATGAATGCCATAAGCAGAGGCTCAATTAGCGAGGCGAAGCCAGCGACGGCAGATTCGACCTCGGCCTCAAAGGAAGCGGCGACGGTTTCCAGCATCTCATCCAGCGTTCCGGTCTCTTCCCCGATCGAGACGAGTTGCACCACCATTGGCGGAAAGAGCGGATTGTCCGCCATCTGGCTTCCCATCGAGCCACCGCGTCGGACGACTTGGCGGGTGTCGAGCACGGCCTGCTCGATTGCTGCGTTTCCGACGGTTTGTGCACTGATGGCCAGTGCTTCCAATACCGGAACACCCGACCGATTCAGCACAGCGAGAACCCGTGTTAGTCGGGCAATGGCACTCTTGTGGAGGAGGTCTCCAACGAGGGGTAGTCTCAACTTGGCCTTGTCCCATTTCAGCCGACCGTTTTCTGATTGCTTCCAGCGTCGGACCAGGTAGGTCGTTGTCCCAACCACCAGCAGGGTGAGGGGAAGCTTGTCGCTGAACGCTGCTGACACTCCAACAAGTACCCGTGTTGGCAGAGGTAGTTCGCCTCCGAGGTCGTCATAGATGCCGGCGAAGACCGGCACCACGAAGATGAGCATGGCGGCAATCACAAAGGTGATGAGCACGAGAACAGCTATCGGGTAGGTCAGAGCGGCCCTGATTTTTTGTCGCAAGGCGACCGAGCGTTCCATGGTGGTCGCCAATTGTGCCAAGATCTCATCCAGAGCACCGGCAGTTTCACCGGCACGGACCATGGGGACATAGAGATCGTCAAATACTCGTGGATGCCGAGCGATTGACTCACTAAGTGAGTCTCCAGACTCGACGTCGGTCCGCACCCGAGCGAGGGTTTCGATGAGAAAATCGTTTTCTGTTTGCTTGGTGAGCACAGAAAGGCTTCGGAGCAGGGGGACTCCAGCACCCACCATGGTGGCCAACTGTCGAGAGAGCACCGCAATTTCGCGCTCATCGACCTTTGGCCCAAACCCAGGGATACGTAGCTCGGTGGTTAGAAGCGACTTGGAAACGGGTTGAACCTCGGTTGGCCGCAAGCCCAACCGGCGAATCCGCTGAGTCGCCTCGTCCTCGGTTGCGGCGAGCAGTCGTCCGGTTCGTACCGTTCCGCCGGCATCGATTCCCGTGTATTCGTAGTCGATCAGTGCTGTGGTCGCCGGAGCAGCAGGTTTGCTGGTTGGGTGAGGTTGGGGACGACCTTTCGTTCGTCGTTTCAGGCGGGACCTGGCCTCGCTCCTCTTCTGAGTTGGACGAGTCTGGGTCGCGGTCATGATGTGATCAGTGAGGCCAACGTGGCCTGGTCTCGAGCTGTGCTCATAGCGGCCTCGTGGGTCGCTTGGCCTCTGCGAACCATGTCAGCAAGTGACTGTTCGAAGGAGTGCATGCCGTCCTCGCTCCCGGTTTCCAACAAGGATCGGAGCTGATGTAACTTGTCTTCGCGGATGAGATTTCTTGCTGCTGACGTTGCTCGGAGGATCTCGGTGGCCGGGAGTAGGTTGCCAGTCGTGGTCGGTACTAGATCTTGGGTAATGATTCCTTGCAATGACAAGGCCAGTTGCGAACGAATCTGAGGTTGTTGATCACCGGGGAAGACGTCAATCATGCGGGTCACTGCCCCGGTGGTATCACTGGAATGCAAGGTAGCCAGGACAAGATGGCCAGTTTCGGCCGCAGTCAGGGCCGTACGCATGGTGTCCAGGTCACGTAGTTCGCCGATCAGAATCACATCGGGGTCCTGTCTCAGTGCATGGCGCAGGGCGGAGGAAAACGATGAGGTATCAACACCAACCTCTCGCTGCTGGATGATTGACCGGTCGGTGATATGGCGGTACTCGATCGGGTCCTCAATGGTGATGATGTGGGTTGACCGGGTGCGGTTGATGTGTTCGATCATTGCCGCCAGGGTTGTTGATTTACCCGATCCAGTGCGGCCAGTAACCAGTACGAGCCCGTGGCTGAGGTCGGCAAAGGTGCGGACGATGTCTGGCAGGCCGAGGTCCTGAATGGTTGGTATGCCCTTGGACACCACCCGAAAAGCGCCAGCGAATGAGCCTGACTGACGGAATATGGATACTCGGAACCGCTGATTTCGTCCTTGAGATCCGCGCCATTCCATCGCGAGATCCAGGTCGCCACAATCAGTCAGGGTTTGTCGCTGGCTTGGCGTTAGCTGCTCAAGCAGTAGGTGATCAATGGCCTGGTGATCGAGAGGGCCGACGCCTCGAATGGGACGAAGCTCTCCATTGATGCGGACGTGGGGAGCCAGGTCGGCGCTGAGATGAAGGTCTGATGCTCCGGATTGGATAGCGATGTCCAATAGCTCGGTCAGGCCTGCAGGCGTTACCGGGGCCTCTTCAGCTAGTGGCGAATTTGGGCTGGCTGGTGACGGGCTGAGGTTGTTGTTGTCAAGCGGAGGGCTGTTGGCGGGGGTTGGGGCTATTGGGCCCAAGGCATTACTGAGAAAGGCGATGCCAGCATCGTCGATTTCGGCCCAACCTGGCACCGTTGGATGAGACGATGTTTGCGGTGACAGCATCGCGTCTTCGGTTGCCATTGGGTGCCTTCCTGTTGTGCCGCGGCTCCTGCGAACGCCTTCAGACTCGGCTAGACAAGCAAGGGTGTGAGGTGCGAAGTGGGCTACAGGGTTGCCAAGACCGGCGACAACGCGGGTCATGAGCGCAGGAGCCAATAGTTGAAGCCCGAGAAGAGGTCATAGCAAGGCTGGTGAGGCCGAGGCTGCGGTCATGGCCGTTGCGCGTACCGCCACTCGAAGGCGATTGGGTGAGATTCTTGTTGAGTTAGGCATCGTTTCTGATGCTGACGTCAACGTGGCCTTAGAGGAGCAAGGAGCAACTGGTCGTCGCTTGGGTGACGTTCTTCTTGACCGAGGCCTGGTGACCTCGCGTCAACTGCTCCAGGCGCTGGCCGCTCAGTTTGGTCAGGAATTCGTCGACCTTGATGACCATGTGATCGATCTTGAACTCACCCAGAAGGTGCCACAGCAGTTGGCACGCCGTCATCGTGCCGTGCCGGTCTGGCTGAGCGGTGACCGGGTTGTTATTGCCATGGCGAACCCAGCAGATGTTTTAGCCTTGGATGACATTCGCAGCGTGCTGGGGCGGCAGGTTCATCCGGTTATGGCCGAGGCCCAACAGATCTTTGGCATCCTGGACCGGCTAGGTCTCAGCGACACCCGAGTCCAAGAGGCAATCCAGGCTGCCGTAGGTGCGTCTCGTACTGAGGAGTCCATCACCGACCGGGTCGAACCGCTGGCAACCGGTGCGGATCAGTCGCCCATTGTCCAGTTTGTCAATCTCTTGCTCTCCAAGGCCGTACAAGAACGAGCATCCGATGTTCACATCGAACCAACCGCAGATGAACTCCGGGTTCGGTTCCGTGTCGACGGGGTTCTTCACGACGCCATGTCTCCACCAAAGTCGTTACAGGCCGGAATTGTAAGCAGGCTGAAGGTGATGTCGGAGATCGACATTGCTGAGCGTCGGATTCCCCAAGATGGACGAATGACCATTTCGGTAGGAGGAGCCGATATCGACCTTCGAGTCGTCACCCTGCCAACGGTGCATGGAGAAGCGGTCGTGCTTCGCATTCTGAAGAATGACCGAGAAGGGGTTGGTGTCGCGTCGCTTGGTTTCTTGCCCCACCAGCTGGCCAAGTATGAAGAAGCCTTTCGGCGTCCCTGGGGTGCCATCTTGGTTACTGGTCCCACCGGCTCAGGAAAGTCGACAACCCTGTACGCGACTCTTGAGGAGCTCCGGGACCCAACACGGAACATCATCACCATTGAGGATCCGGTTGAGTACCGCATTGAAGGAATCAAGCAGGTGCAGGTCAACAATAAGGCAGGCATGTCATTTCCGACCGCGTTGCGGTCATTCTTGCGTGCTGATCCTGATGTGTTGCTGATTGGCGAGATCCGTGATGGCGAAACCGCGACAATTGCCATCGAGGCCTCGTTGACCGGCCACCTGGTGCTTTCGACCTTGCACACCAATAGTGCAGCAGCAACTCCGATGCGGCTGCTTGAGATGGGTGTGAAGCCCTTCCTGGTGACATCGTCGGTCACCGCAGTGGTAGCTCAGCGGCTGGCTCGACTGCTCTGCGACTCCTGCAAGAAGCCAGTGGAACTCACGGCCGAAGCGGTCACTGCCATTGGTATCCCTCAGGAGTTCCTGACCGAACAGGGCACTATTCAGGTCTTCCAGGCTGGTGGCTGTTCTTCCTGTGGCAAGACCGGCTATCAGGGTCGATTTGCTATCCATGAGGTGATGGTGATGACCGAAGAAATTGCTCAACTCATTCTGACCAGGGCGACCTCGGATGCGGTGGAACGCTTGGCCGTCCAGCAGGGCATGATAACCCTGAAGGCGGACGGCATCGCCAAGGTTGCGCTTGGAATGACCAGTTTGGAAGAGCTCCACCGGGTCGTTGCCTAGTTCGCAGCTAGACCTGGCAACCAAACGAGGGTTAGAAAGATCCGAGGATGAGGACCCCGGTTGCTAAGGAGAGTGCAGGCCCAAAGGGAACACGGACGTGTCTCATTGCCAGCAGAGAGCGCGTAGCCGATGAACCCCTGGTTCGGCCGGCGCTGACTGCTACACCAGTTAGTCCGATGATTGAAGCGAGCAACAAGACAAAGCCGAGGTTCCATCCAGTATCCATCCAGTCCGAGGACAGCCATCCAACAAAGAGGCCAAGAAGCGCGGCAAGGCGGACGTCACCCATACCCATGCCGGCGGGGCTGAGGAGATGGATGACACCCAGCAGACCGGAGAAGGCGAGCGATCCCAAGAGGGCAAGGGTAAGTGAGCCCGGTTCGCCGACTGCGGACAAGAACATCAAGGAAGCGACAGAGGCTGCGAATGCTGGCTTGACAATGATGCTTGGTATCCGTTGCTGGCACCAGTCAATGATGGAAACCGCTACCAGAGCACCGGCCAACACAAGGAATGGGACGAGTCGCATCGACCAACCCGTCTGAAAACCGACAAGAGCGAAGGTCACGGCGGATATGGCTCGAATTGTTGTTGGGCTAGGCATGGGCTGTGCGCCGTGAACCTGGTGGGACCGGAGTGCTTTGTTGCTGATTTGGCCGCCAACAGCAATGCCCGCTATGAAGCAGGCAATCGAGATGAGAGCGTTCATTGTTCTGGTTCCATGCCTCTAGCTACCTGGACTCATCGGCCAGGCAGAGCTGGAGTCATCTGCCATGAAGTAATTGTCCAGTTGCCCGGTTGCTGGCTGATGCTTGTCAGGTCTGGCTCGATGGAGACGAACCCCTTTGGTCGAATCTCCAGTGACCGTACGGTTAGCGAACCGTGCAGTGAGAAATCCAGTGGTACGAAATCGCGGCCGGGGGCGTAGATGTTGGCAGAGATCGTTGAGGTCTGGCCAAGGAACAGGGTTCGTTCCTTTTGATTGGTGCGAACATAGATCTGGATGTCGGATGACGGCTGTCCAATATTGACCTTGGCTTCGTAGAACATCAATGGTGTCCATTCTCCGACATAGACGATGAGTGGAGGGTTATTGACCTTGATGTCGCCCTTGAAGATCACCGGCTCGCCCTTGGCCTCGCAGACAAACGGGACTCCATTTTCTCCATCGACTACTCCGTTGAAGACAATCTCACCTCCGCATTTCTGAACGGGCCCAATCGGGAACTCGGGCTCCGGAGTCAGAAACGGTCCCTCAGACTTGATCAGGTTTCGACACCCTTCGCATGTCCCATTCGGGGAGAAAACTTCCTGTGTGTCACCGGGTTCTGACCCGTCGAACTTGATTGTCCCGTTGCTGCCAATGGCGCCAGTGATTCGTCCTTGGTTGTTATCACTGACGAGCCAGGCATTGCTAAAGAGGCTGTAACCACGGTCGATGGTGCCTTCCAGTTGGGCGGTAATCACCCGCTGAATGCCATCGACCTTGGCCTCAGCTCGGATCTGAACTGTCTGGCCATCGGTACGTTCGACCCGGTAGAAGAATGAGCCCTCGATCAGCTTTCCTTCGCCCTTGAAGGGGAGGGGCTCGCCATTGTTTAGCCGCGAGACTGCCTCGGCCAGTGATCGCTCCGCACCAGCCTCCGCCGCTGCTCGTTGATCCAGCTGCTGAGCGAGATGAAGGGATTGCTGGCTCCTGGCCAAAGCCGCGGCACCAAGGAGTGCAATGATCATCATGATCATCAGGGCAATGGCAACGCTTCCGTTTTCGGAGTCAAAACGCTGCTGGTCTACCGATGGGCCTTGGTGCTGTTCGTTGCGCAGCCAGGACAAGCTGGATCTCAACATGACAAGAGCTCCGGATTGAGTCGAAAGGTTGCCGATGCCTGCCGAAGGTTAAGGCCCCCGTCTGGCCGCGGACTATGAATGAGAATCTTGATTTGGGCGGTACAGAGACGAAGCTTTTCGGGGTCTGTCCGGGGATCAATTACTTGCCCGTCGGTGGCGAGGTAGACAAATGTTGCTTCCTCCTCATCGGGAATCACTAGCGACGTGGTCAGGGTCGGCGATGGCTTTGCCCCCAGGACTGGCTCACTGACGAGACGTTGCAGCCCGTACTTGTCGACCTGCCATTGCACCAGGACCGGCTTGCCATCGGCATTGGTCAGTGAGAGCGCAAGGGACTGCCTGAGGTCTTTTGCGGTGGAGAGTTCTGGGGCGAATCTGGCAACCCGGACATCATCAACGATCTGATCGACAGCTCGCCAGGCCTCGGTCTCGGTCGTGATTCTTTGATCTTGCACCGCTGCATGGTTGGCCGAGCTTCTCAGCATTGACAACAGGGTGATGGATAGGGCGGCGAAAAGGGCGAGAGATACTAGGACTTCGGCGATAGTGATGCCGCTCTCATTGTTCACTCGGTCTAGGCGAGAATTCATTTTCCACCTGCTTGGGAGGTTTCGGTTCCACCCTCTTGATAGACACCAGATTCCTGCTGAATCGTGTGAGTGCCGGAGCTGTCAACCCACTGGACCTCGATATTGAGAACCTTGTAGCTCTTCTTGACAAGGTATGCACCGGTACCAGAGTCAGCCCAGGTGATATTGCGAACAATGGTGTAACTGGTCCCATTGATCACTCGGACGCTGTAGGGAGAAACTGGGTCCGGTGTCGCGGCAGAAGGCTTGGTCCAGACAGCGGTTTCGCGGCCTTCGTATGCTCGCTGAAACCCCTTGGCCGCAGGATTGAGCCCAACCTTGCTGTAGGGGAGAGCTTGAATCGTCTCCATCTCGGACACGATCACGTGAGAAGCTTGGGTTCGGTGCTCAGCAGCTGCACTGGCTCGACTGGATAAGGAGAACAGACTGGCGGCACCGACAATGCCGACCCCCATCAGCATGGTGGCAACGAGTACCTCAACCAGGGTGAAGCCAGAGTCGGGGAGCCGGTCTGGAGACCTCGGTTGAGCGCCGGTGCGTGTTGCACAGGCGTTGGACCTTGAGTGGCTGGTTGGAAGGGTGGGATGGTTCTTGAACCAAAGACCAAGAAGTTGGCACCGATGTCGGACGAGGGTCACACCCTTTGTTTTCGGCTAGATCCGGTGATCAATAAGGTTGTATCGACACATTTGCTTATGCAGCGACAAAGGTGGCCGACCATTCTTAAGAAGCGTTGGCCAGTTTGGTGTAGCGCATCGTCTCATCATGAGAGCAGGTCGGTGTATGGCGGATTCCGTCATCGGATTGATGATCGATTCGGACAAGATCAGAGCAGTTGAGGTCCAAAAATGGAAAGGGGCCAACCCAAGAGCTATTCGCGCGGGTGAAATTCAGCTGCCGCCCTCGGCCTTTGTCAATGGCCTCATCATCGACCCTGAGGCCTTAAGTTCCGCCTTGCGAACCCTGTGGCGAGCCGAACGCTTTGGCACCAAGCGTGTGATTCTCAGCGTTGATGGCCGCCAGGCAATAGTTCGAAGAACAGAGCTTCCTACTGCCTCCGCCGATGGCATGAGGCGTGCTGCGGGATTCGATATTGAAGAGTTGTTGAGCTATCCCCTTGACGAGGCCATCTTTGACGTCTCCGAAATTGAAGACGCGGATTCAATGACGGATCATCAGGCAGCGAACACCGAGGAGCAAGAAGCCGCTTGGGGCTCTGCCATCGTGATTGCAATTCATGAATCAACTCGCCAATCTCTCCTGGATGTTGTTGCTGCCGCTGGGCTGAAGCCTGCTGGCCTGTACCTGGCGTCTGAGGCATTGGCGAGAAGCGTCGCCGCCACTGGCGAGCCAGCGGAGCCTCCTGGTGGTGACAGTCCTTCCAGAGACGGTGTAGCGGCTGCGATCGCGGTTGTTGCTGTAGGTGAGAACCAGACCGATGTTGTCATCCGCGACAGTGGGGGAATCTTGTTCTCTCGCACCCTTACCGTCGGCGTCGGGGTGACGGCCCTCAATGTTGCTGATGAGCTTGAGTCCCATCTCGAAGGATTGTCTGGGTATCGGTCGCGGACCGATGGTCAAACCGAGTCAGAACGCCGTGCCTCGATCGCTCAGGCCGGGTTGTCAACAGTGGTCGAAGGGGTGCGTAGAACGCTCTCCTACTATCAGTCCGAGCTGGATCGACGTGGCATTGCCAGGATAGTTATTACTGGTCCGCGGGCTCAGGTTGATGGTCTAGTTCCGGCCATGTCTTCAGCCTTGGGAGCCACGGTGCAGCTTGGAGAACCTCGCGTTGCCTGGCGGCAGAGCTTGGGGTCATGGCACGGTTATGCCACAGCCCTCGGAGCTGTCCTGAGCAACTCACGCTCAGCGCGGGACCAGCGTACATTCTCCTTAGAGCCGTGGGCAGATCAGGAACGGCGCGGTGATAGGCATCGGATGCTGATTGGAACCGCAGCAGCCGTAGCCGTTGCCGGGTTCTTGGTGAGCCTCAGTGCGTCGAGAAGTGAGATCGTGCGTGATCAAGAAGCGATCGCAACAGGCCTTGAGAAGAATGTCGATGGCCTTGGCGCAGAAATTGCTAGCTACGAAGGGTTGGTCGCTCAGGCCGATCTGGTCCAGTTCAAGGCTGGCCAGGTTGGCACAATTCGCCAACAGCAGATTCGATTTCCACTCGTATTGCAAGAAGTAGCTGCGGCCATGCCCGTCGAGAGCCAGCTGACCTCAATCACCATGGGTCGCGCTGACGCCAGTCAAGATGTCCTGGGCTATTTCGGACCCCGGCCAGTTGGTGTTCTCGCGCTGAACGGTTTGGCCGAGGACCTGAGTGGCGTTGGTGACTTTGTTCTGGACATGTCTGCCTCAGAACTGGCAACCGGATTCTGGTTGAACCAGTCCACCATCGGTCCAATCGGTGGTTCGGATCGGACTGGGGCCACGTTCTCGATGGAAGGCGTCATCACTCAAGCGGCTCAGTCAACGGCTCTGGGACCACCTTCCTCTCCCTCGCTCGCGAGTGATGGAGGAGGATCGTGAGGCCGAAGACTCTGGCGCAATATGGTGCTCCGACTCTCGCCGTTGTCGTTATCTGGGCGGTCATTGCCGGGTACCCGTTGGTGCGAGACCTTGGCGCGGCCGACGACCGTTTGGACCTCGCGTCCACTGAGCGGGCTGCCCTGCTGGCGTCCTTTGAAGAAGTCCAAGGACTACCCGACCGGCAGGAGGAAATCTTCCAGCAGATGGACGAGCTCGAAGTCCTGGTTCCGGATGGTGTTGAGCTCGGTTCGCTGATCCACCTGGTTGATCAGGCTGGGATCATGAATGGAGTGGCAGTTGAGAATTTCTCGCCATCCCGCCTGAGCGACAACTCGACGCTCTTGGTCTCGAACGCCATGCCAGAAGGAATTTCGTCGGTGACGATCGAGCTGGTTGCTCGGGGGCAATACGAATCCATGGTTGGATTTTTGGAATCGCTGGAGCGGCTGGATCGGCTGGTCCTGCTTGATTCAGTTGACCTTCATACTGATGCGGAGAGCTCACTTGGCTTGACGGCGGAGATCGTCTTGCGAGTATTCACCTCTGCGACGATCGATCAGTCCAACCTGACTGACACCTCTGTTGATGAGGCGTTGGCGCTGGTCGACGGCCCAGACTCGGCCGAGGGAACAGTGGAAACACCGGTGTTGCCTCCTGGCTTGAGTGAGGCAGAAATATTAGAGTTTCTTGCCAGTAAAGAGGGCGACAAATGAGCGAAAAGGTTAGCGGACAGACGATTGTAATTGTGGTCTTGGGAATTGTCCTTGCTGGGGTGCTCTATGCCACGGCCTTCCGAGACACAACGCCAGCAGCGGACCCTGGTTTTGGTGCCCCTGTCGGTCTCGCCCTGCTCGAGAGCGAACTGGTTCCGGCAACCGGTGGTGAATGGCTGCCCCCGGCGAGCGGGCGGAATCCCTTCGTTGGACCTTTTAGCGAATCTGCTAGCGCGGCATCTGAGCCAGATAGTGAGACTGATGGCCCGAAGCCCGTAGCTGAGGAAGAGATTCCGGAATCGGAGTAGCTTGGGCGTCGCCCCGGACATGGCTGTGGCTAGCTAGCGTTCTTTTGGACCAAGACGCTGCCGACGGAGTAGCCGGCACCAAAGGAGCAGATCACGCCGACATCACCGCTGGCCAGGTCGTCTCGGTGCTTGTGAAAAGCGATCACCGACCCTGCTGAACTGGTGTTGGCATAGGTGTCCAAGATTACGGGAGCTTCGTCCTCGTCCGGGACTCGGCCGAGGACCCCTTTGGCGATCAGCTGGTTCATCTTGAGGTTGGCCTGGTGAAGCCAGAATCGTCGTACGTCTGTTGTTTGGAGCCCGGTGGCTTCGAGATGGTCGCGAATATGAGCGGCCACCATGGGGCAGACTTCCTTGAACACCCGCTGGCCGGATTGGCGGAAGATCAGTTCGTGGGCGTCCCGTTCGTCAGCCTCCGATGAGTTCATGAAACCAAAATCGTTGCGAATATTGTTAGAGAATTTGGTGGCTAGCTTGGTTCCGAGCACCGACCACTGCTCAGTAGCGATGGCGTCAGTTTCACGTTCCAAGACAGTCACGGTGCAGGCGTCACCAAAGATGAAGTGGAAGTCGCGGAGTTCGAAGTTGTTGTGGGCGGATGTGATCTCTGGATTTACGACAAGGACACAATTGGCCGATCCTGCTCGGAGGGCGTCGACTCCGGCCTGGATGGAGAAAGTTGCTGATGAGCAAGCAACGTTCATGTCATAGGCCCAGCCGCCGGCCCCGATTGCGTCTTGGATCTCGATAGCAACGGCTGGGTAGGCCCGCTGGATGTTGGAAGCGCCAACAATGATGGCGTCAACATCGCTGGCGCTTCGACCTGCCTGGTCCAGAGCTTCGGTGATGGCGGGGATGGCCATTTCCGCTTGGATCCCCAGCTGGTCTTCTGAGCGTGTTTCCAGAATTGGTCGAAGACGAGTCGGGTCGAGAACACCCTCCTTGTTCATGACAAAGCGAGACTTGATACCGGATGCTTTGAAGATGAACTCTTCGACCGGAACATGGCGAGCTTCGAGCTCACCCGCTTCGATCTGTTGGGCGTTGTCGGTATTCCACGTATTGGTGGCCTCGGTTAGCGATGCCACCAGTTCGGCATTGCTGATGGACTGCTCCGGTGTAAAAAGTCCGGTGCCGGTGATGACTACTGCGACCATGGTGTTCCCTCGGTTTGCCGGCGATGTTTGCGCCGGTGATTTCTCTCGGGTTCCGCCTTCGAACCCTCGCTGTCAGCATAACTGGTTGCTCAGAACGGGGTTGTCATCAGGGGGAGAGGTAGACGTCGTGAAGTTCCTGACCGACTCGTGCAAGCTCGGCCCGGACAGATGGGGGAGTGATAACCGTGAGTGAATTCCCGAACCCTGCTAGCTCTCCGGCGAGAACTCGAGGAGAAATGCCGGCAATCTGCACCTCGATCCGATTGCCTGCTTGTGACCGGTATGCAGCGTCTTTGGCGGAGGTGTTGTTGTTGGCTTGGCGTTCCTGCACCACGAGTCTGTTGCCGAGAATGTGGCGGAGCGGTGCGAGGGTCCAGGGTTCGGCTAGGGCAGTAACGGTGGTCGTGTTCTTGGCTTCTTGTACCGCAATGGTGATTGAAGCCCAATGTGCCTCCAGATCAAAGTCGCTTGGTCGGACAGATCGGTTGTCCAGAAGCTCAACCGACCTGACCCGACCAACTCGAAAGGTTCGTTGTCCTGCGTCGGTTCCGGCCACCAAGTACCAGACTCCGGCCTTGGTGATGAGTCCCAGCGGGTCAATGATCCGGACGGTGGCTGGACTACCTGGTTTGGCATACCCCAGCTTCACTTGGCGCTGCTTGATTAGTGCTTCTTGTAGTTGATCAAGAAACAATGGCTGTTCATGATCGACTTCGCGGCCCCACCCTTGCGGATCGGCGAGGATGGCGGCAGAGGCAAGGACTGCCTCTGCCCGAAACGTTTCTGGCAAGGCCTGAGTGAGTTTAGCGATTGCTACCCGCAAGGGTGAAGCGGGAAGCAGTTGCCCAACCTGGCTTGAACTTGTGGGTGAGGGCATTGAGGACCCGATGGCCAAGAACAAGGCGTGGGTCTCGGCTTCGGTAAGGCCTGTGAGGTTGGTGCGTGCTCCGCCAAGGAGTTGCCAACCACCGCCTCGTCCCGGTTGGGGGTAGATGGGGACTCCCGACATGGCCAGTGCCTCCAGGTCTCGGCGGGCAGTTCGGACGGAGACTTCCAGCTCTTGGGCCAATTCGGCCGCAGTCACCTTGCCGCGCTGTTGCAAGAATAAGAGGGTGGTGAGAAGACGGTCGGCGCGCATGATTTGCAGTATTTCTATCAAAGTGGACATCAGGTGGCCACTTTGATCGTGCAGTCTGTCGGAATGATGAACAAAGCAAACGAACCAAACAATGACAAAGACAAAGACAAAGAGACTCAGCCGGGAGACGGATCGGCGGAAGCACCGGGCGGTACTGGTAACGAGATGCCGGACCCGCGATCAGGCTTTGCCCTCGCCATTGCCCAAGTCACCCCCATCCTTCATGGACTGGACACCGCAGCAACGAACGACCCTGCTGTACTGCGAAAGCCAACTCCCTGCGACCAGTATGACGTTGGTGAGGTTGCCGCCCACCTTGTCGCAGTCATCCAGCGAATTACTGCGGTGGCTCGCGGGCTTGACCCCTTTTCCGTTCCACAAGAGATTCCTGGTTTGGAGCCAGCCGGATTTGGTGAGGGGTGGAACGAGGCGGTAGCGGAGCAGAAAGAAGTGTGGTCCGATGACCGTGTGCTCGCTCAGCCCCTTGTACTCCCGTTCGCCACCCTGCCGGGAGCGGTAGCGCTGTCCATCTATATCAGCGAGGTCGTGGTCCACACGTGGGATCTGGCCAAAGGCCTTGGGTTAGAGGTGGCATGGGACGAAGTCCTGGCTGAGGGTGCGTTAGCCACCATGCAATTTGGATTGCCAGCTGAACCCCGTGGCGGAGAGGTTCCCTTTGCTCCGGTGGTCGAGATCGCTTCGGATGCTCCGGCAATGGACCGCCTCCTAGCCTGGCTTGGACGCCAACCCTAGGTAGCGCGTCAGGCTGAGGCCAGACAGGCGGCGTGTCAGACTGGCTTGTCTGGTTCGGCTAGTTGGCCCTCCATAGCCTGCAGTAGGGGAGTGCCGAATCCAGCCAGACTGTTTAGGACGGCAAAGATGCGATCGGCTTGCTGGTTGCTTGGGTCCAATCGGCCGAGGATTTCGATGCCAAGAAACAGGGCGGCAATGGCGTGGGCGAGGTCATTGGTTGGAATGAACTTGGCCAGCGGGTGATCGCCGAGCACGCGCTTGAGGGCTTCGCTCACCATGTCATTCCAGGGTTGGAGAATGTCCAAGATGGTTTTGCCATTGTCGCTGGTTGCTGACCATCCAGCGACAATGGCTGCGAGCGCTGCTTGGTCAGGATCTTCTGCTGAGGCGTGGAGCTCTTGAGCAATTCTTGTCAAACCTTGCAGCTCGGTGACTGTTGCCAGGTCGTGCTCGAAACGGTCCATGCGGCGTTCGTGGGCCCGTTCGAGGGCGGCGAGGAGCAGGCCTTCGATTGAACCGAAATGGTAGAAGACCAATGCTTGATTGAAGTCTCCTGTTCGAGCAATGGAGCGGGCACTGGTGCCGACAAGACCCTCGTCTCGAACTGTTTGCAGGGCGGCGTCCAGGATCTTGTTCTTGGTGTCGTTGCCGCTCTTTGAGGACTTGCGAGGCGGATCTGTTTTGGCTGACTTGTTCATGTGGTTGCAATCGTGAGCGAAGCGTCGGAGGGGCGCAGAGGTGGAAGGTGGAGCGTCTTATTTGAGAATTGTCATTCGCAGTGTCTGGTCAAGACTAGGTCGA